>ERZ772875.948-NODE-948-length-30016-cov-8.112413_pt1 | contig 30016 bp, 30 predicted proteins | sample MGYA00580585_ERZ772875 | MGnify/ENA primary metagenome ERZ772875 (study PRJEB29015, sample SAMEA2737736) | human gut metagenome | biome: human gut; feature: human-associated habitat; material: faeces | place: China | collected 2012 ... | reverse complement strand
GACAGACGGTTTCCCGTCTGCCGGATTTGCGGTGTTGCCGCACAGGAATATTCAAAGTGATTTTTTCTGAACTTCTGCAGAAAGATCTGGATGCTCTGTATAGCTGTGACGATTATGATATGGCAGACTATTTCACCGTTATGGGCAGGCAGGTTCCTGTCCGCAACGAGTGGATCAGTAGGGCATTGAAAAAACTTCCTGTAAAAAAGCGGGATATTATTCTGATGCTTTATTTTTTGGACATGACAGAGAAAGAAATCGCTGACTGCCTGAAATTGGTGCAGAGTACCATACATTATCATAAAGATGATTCTTTAAGGCTTTTGAGAAAATTGATGGAGTGAATTTACATATGAAATCAAAGAAACACAGAGAACTACCGGAGTTTGAAATTATCCAGGTAGCTATCGAAGGTGACGCCGAAGCAATCAATCAGATACTTTCCTATTTTCAGCCATTTATTAATAGTGAGTGCAAGAGAGAATATAAGGATGAATTTGGGAGAGTTCATTATGTGGTTGATGAATATATGAAAAGGCGGATGGAGACAAAGCTGATTACAAAAATTCTGGATTTTAAGATCCGTCCATAACTAAAGAGCAGGAATATTCCCTTTCTATTTCTGCGGTTGAATGAATTAATTGTACCTTGACAACAACATATTTTATCCTGCAGGACGAAAGAAAACAGTGGAGCCGGTGGCAGATGCGCCAGGACGATTTGACTTTAATTTTCACTTTGCGACATTGTGACGCAAACTTCTGAATTTATAGACATAAGTGAAATTTGAAGGGAAATAAGAGCGAAGAAGATTATGCCGCAAGCAGAGGGTGGGAACTTTGCGGCGAAGAGGCTGTTTTTTATAATGATACTTCCGGAGAGGCTGCTCCGGTCTGAAAAGATGGTGCGATACCAATGAGGCTGTTCCCCGACAGCCGCCTGCAGGATTTTTAGAAAAGTAATGGTAGTGAAGCTATATATGCTTACAAATACTCAAAGGAGAATGATGTAATGCAGAGGACACCTAAAAAATTAGAAAAGAAAAGATTGGTAAGATATAAAGAGGGTGCAGAGATGTACAGCATGGGAATGAATAAGTTTCAGGCATTGGCGAAGGATGCAGGAGCTATTTTGAAAATAGACAGGATGGTATTAGTGGATTTAGATACGTTCGATCAGTATCTTGAAACATTTCGTGTGAGAGAATAGGGGAAAGATTTTTTCGTATAACAGAAAATGAGTGTTGACTTTTCGTTAAACAAAAAGTATAATGATTATGAAATGGATGGAGGTGTATGAGGTGGCTAGAACTGGAAGACCAAAGTCAGACAATCCGAAAAATAGTTTAATCGGTTTGAAACTGACAGAGGACGAAGCCACAAAACTGAGAGAGTATGCGTCCAAACATGGCATGACCATAACAGAAGTGCTGCAAAGAGGAATTGACCTGCAATATCAAATGGAAGAATCCTCAGAGTAGCTAGTGCGAAAACTCTTTCCTTGTGAAAGGAGCTAAAATGGCACAATCAAGGAAAGATAACAAAGGGAGGGTTTTAAGAAAAGGCGAAACACAGCGTAAATGTGATGGGAAATATGTATATACTTACACTAATCCGGAGGGGCGGCGAAAGAGTATTTATTCCAAAGACATTAAGACGCTGCGGGAGCGGGAAGAACAACTGATTAAAGACCAGTTAGACGGATTGGATACATATGTTGCCGGAAGTGCGACAATTAATTTTGTCTTTGACAGATATATCTCTACGAAAGCAGAACTTAGAGATACCACGATGACGAACTATAAATATATGTATAATCGTTTTGTTAGGGACGGCTTTGGAAGGAAGAAAATTGCCGGGATAAAATTTTCAGATGTTCTGCAGTTCTATCAGCATTTGATAAAGGACAAGGAAATGCAGATTAACACGCTGGAGACAATTCATACGGTACTTCATCCGACCTTTCAGTTAGCATTGCGGGATAATATTATCCGGACAAATCCGAGTGATGGTGTCATGGCACAGATAAAAAAACTGCCTGGGAAAAATCACGGTGTTCGCCATGCTTTGACGTTGGAGCAACAACGAGCCTTTATCAGATATATAGAGGACAATCCGAAGTTTGACCGCTGGGTAAGTATTTTCAAGTTTTTGCTTGGAACAGGATGCCGGATCGGTGAAGCTATCGGCATTAGATGGGAAGATGTAGATTTTGAAAAACGACTTATTAACATTAATCACAGCTTAGTTTATTACAGCAGAGGCTACAAAGAACATCCCATATGTACGTTTTCTATATCCCTGCCAAAAACAGAAGCAGGAATACGCATTATCCCTATGATGGATGCTGTTTATGAAGCACTGCAGAAAGAGTGGAATGAACAGCAGGAAAATGGGTTTAATGAAACAGAAATTGACGGGATGAAAGGGTTTATTTTTATGAACCGTTTTGGTAATGTCCACAATCCACAGGCCATCAACCGGGCAATCAAGCGTATTTATGAAGCGTATAACGCAGAAGAGGTGGTAAAGGCAGCAAGAGAACATCGGGAGCCGCTTTTGATACCACATTTCTCATGCCATCATTTGAGACATACCTTTTGCTCAAGGTTTTGTGAGAATGAAACAAATTTAAAGGTGATTCAGTCTATTATGGGCCATGCGAATATAGAGACTACGCTGGACATTTATGCAGAAGTCACCGAAACAAAGAAACACGAAGCAATCGAAAAGTTAGCACATAAGATAGACGTATTTTAGGAGAGGGTCCGATCTGGATTTGAAAGTAGGTACGACAAATTATGTGCTGTACGACAAAAGTACGACAATTTCGAGAGCCTTAATCATTTTTAAAGGCTTATAAAGCAACTGATAATAGGTTGTAAAGTGTTTTAATAAAGGGAAATAAATTCTAGCAGATGTATGAGGTTAGAAATCCCCACAATGAAGAGTTTAGATAAGTAAGAATGGTTGAAAACGGCATAAATAAAGGATTCTTTGAGGATAACAGAAGAGAAAAATTATGATTTTACGCCCAATTTACGCCCGATTTTTAAGACTTTGGCAGAAACCGATATTTTAAAATTGAATATTTCATTAGAGAAAAAAGGAGATTGCTATTGATATATGGCAGTCTCCTTTTTCGGGTTAAAATGAATGATGTGATGTCTATTCAATTTCAATTTTTCCATGAGCCTTTTCAAAATCGGCAATGTGTTTTTTCATCAAAACTTCCAGTTCACGATTGGCAGAACGGGCATTATATTCAGCAACAAAACGAAATTTTTTCAATAGTTCCGGCTCGGTTCTTAATGTAAATTTTACTGCGTCAGACGGCATAGATATAACCTCCTTGTGATTCTAACATCATTATACTGTCAAAGTGACGGCTAAAAGCATATTGACGGCAAAACGACGGCATAATATAATAGAGAAGTAGGTAAAATAACAAAACGAAAGGAGAACATATGAAATTAGTTGAAGAAATATTTGAAAAGGCTACGGTTAGAGGATTTGTAGATTATTTGTTGTATGGTTTACCGCCGGAATCAGAGGAAAGAAATTATCAAGCACGTTTAGATGAGCCATATTTAGAATATGAAAAAGTCGCTTTAGAGTATGACAGTAATGGAGCGTCGGAACTATTATCATTAGTCAACGCTATGACTTGTGAAAATGCGTGTGTGTATATGGAATTGGGAGTGCAGGCGGGCATTTTGCTGATTGCTGACATCGTTCAGAATTTGCGGAGAGAAGAAATTGAGAATATCCATTATAGAAACAAGTGTGAGTTGTTAATTGAGGATATTAGGCAGGTATTAGAGATTATGAAAGATTCTATGACGGACGAATGTAAGCAGAACATGACAAACATTTTGAATAAATGGGGAGCAGAAAGAAAAGGGGAAGAATGATGTCCGAATTAAAAGAATTATTGGAAAAAGTTAAATTGGAAAATATCATGGCATTTATGATTTATGGAGCGGATTCGAGAAGAGATGCTTTTGAAAACTATGAGAAAGAAATTGAAAAATCCTATGATGAGATTTTTTATAGACTGGAACATTTATACTCAGAAGCAGATAGGAAAGATGATAAACTGTTTGATGTAGTGGCGGATTTTGCTATGCTTCACGACGATATATATTTTGAAGCAGGAGTATTGGTGGGATTTCAGTTGTTTAAGAACTTAGAGCAGGAGTATCAGAAACATGGGGAAGATTCCATATTGAATATTGTATTAAAGCCGAAAGGGAAGAAGTCAGTGTTAGAAGAAATTGCCGGATATAGAATGGACACAGCACTGGAGGAAACTTTGAGAACTGACAAGAAGTATCAAGAAGCAACAAAACGAATCAGTGAAAAAGTAAAAAAGGTGGATAGAAATGACTTCTCTGCGAAACAATGGGAAGTTATTGATGAAGCATTATCGGCTTGTAATAAAAAAAGTTCTGAATATGGGAGAGTGGCATACATGCAAGGGATTTCGGACACTGTGAATCTCTTTAAAGAAGCCTTATTGCTCATATGATTTTAGTTGAGAATATAAGAGAAACATAGTAGAATATACGTTAAAGAAATAGAGAAATTGATTAGAAACCAATCGAAGTTGGCGTAAACGATAAAGCAGCTTATAGATTGCTGATAAACTGCCCTATCGTTTGCACCAATTTCGATTTTTCTATAGTGAACAAAGTCGTGTCCGGATAGCCGGAATATATGGAGTTTCAATTCTTTTCCTCTTGTAGAAAAAAACTGTTTTGATTAAAATATTATATCAGATTTCTTTATAGAAAAAGATATTTTCCCACAACAAACAGACCTCATTTCTGAGGCTTCGTAAAAATATTTAATTATTGGGTTTTAAATCCGTAAAGGTATCCGTTGTTGGGGTTTTCCGAGATGTCCTCCACAGCATTTACAAACAGAAACCTTGATTCCATAAAGTGTTTCCAATATTTGAGCTGTTTCCATATTTTTCAACCGAGACAGATATTGCCTGCAGCCAAGAAGATTTCTACATAGTGTAAGATGCTTGGTTTTACTTCGGGTACACAGCAGACCATAATGTCTGATTCGGACAAAGCGTTTGGGTGGCACATGCATAAGGAATCTGCGGATAAATTCAACTCCGGGAATAGTCAGTGCTTTCCATTTACCAGCTTCACGGTAGTCCTTCACATAGTATGTGACAGTGTTTTCATCCATGCGGATAATACGGCGATTACTGATAGCAATTCTGTGTATGTACTTACCAAGGTAATGAATAACAGACTGTGCACCGTTAAAGGCTTTCTTACAGTGTGGAATCCAGTCTTTTTCATAGCAGATATTTATCAGCTCTTTGAAGGCATAGTGATTTCGGTATTTTTCACTGCTTCCGTGAAAGTGAAGTTTTTTATTTTTCCATAAAGTTTTCAGTTCATCCAGATATTTTCCACGGAAAAGTTTGGATAATACTTTAACAGGAAAAAAGAACTCTTCACCTTTATCACGCCACTGATTCTTAGCAGTCAATCCACCGCCGAGAAGAATGACATGGATATGGGGATGGAAATTCATTTCAGATCCCCATGTATGCAGGATGCAGATGTATCCGACCTTTGCACCCAGATATTTTTCATCCTCAGCAAGTTCATTTATCGTGGAAGAGACGGAATGATACAAGGCATCATACAGTAGTTTCTGGTTACAATAGATTAATGGATTCAGTTCTTGAGGGACTGTAAATACCACATGGAAGTAAGGTGCTTCCAGAACGTCTTCCCGTTGGGCATCCATCCACTTTTCGGTAGGAAGAGCCTGACACATAGGACAGCATCTGTTACGGCAGGAATTGTAGTGAATCTGAAGATGGCCACAATCTTCACAAACACTGACATTTGCGCCATAAGCTCCGGTCTTGCAGTTCATAATACAATGTGAAACTTTTGCCTGTTCCGCAGAAGGTGTATATCTGTCCAGATATTTGAGATAAAAAGAGTGAAATATATCCTGTACAGTTGGATTTTCCATGCCTAATCCTCCTGTACGTCAAAAGGACTTTTAATTCCCAATAGTGTTTTGTTACTCACATGAAGATATATTTCTGTAGATTTTGGGTCTGTATGTCCTAATAATGCTTGAATATATTTAATGTCACACCCCGCTTCCAAAAGATGGCTTGCAAAACTATGCCTAAAAGTATGAGAAGAAAAATGTTTCGTAATGCCAGCCTTTTTTGCACTTGTTTTTAAGAATTGATTTACGCTTGAAATATCAAGGTAATTATGAGTCCATTGACTTGGAAACAGTATACCCCTTGGTTTACCGCATTGAAACCAGTATTCTGTAAGTAAATCAAGTGTACGGTCGGCAAGAATAGTATATCGATCTCTTCGGTTTTTGGTATTGCGTATATGAATAGACTTATTGCTTCTGGATATATCGTCATAGTGCAGATGTACCACTTCTGATACGCGAAGTCCACCGGAATACATGGTTGCAATTATTGCTTTATGTTTCAGATTTTTAGTTGCATCAAGAATAGAATTGATTTCATCCTTTGACAGAATAACAGGAAGAGCCCGGTCACGTTTCATGCGGGAGATTTCATCTTCATCCCAGTATAGTTTTAAGATTCTTTTATACATAAAACGTATAGCAGAATAATAATGATTATAAGTTTCCGGCATGACTCCAGATAACCTTTTTGCGGTTAAAAAAGCATCCGCGTCATCAATAATTAGTTCATTCCATGGTTTCCCTGTATAATCTAAAAAATGTCTAATCGTATGACAGTAGGCATTAGCTGTGGATGGTTTTAAATTTTTCTTTTCCGCAGCAAGTTTGATTTGATTATAAATATCTTCGTACATAAAATATCCTCCGTAAAATAAATGAAAATATATAAGTTCCACATACCTTTACGGAGGAGCATTTGCTTGATAAAACCGCTTGTAGAAACGGTGTAAAAATGGTATTCTTTTCATAGGCAGTGGTAGGGAACTAAGCCCGTATTCGAAGTTTGTTTTTGGTGGTACTTAAACAATACTATCTTGGGACAATCCTGTCACTGCTTTTTTAGAAAACTAATAAGAAACTGCACCACAGCCTTGGCAGGCCATCGCGCAGCGATTTTGTTCAATGAGAAGTTGTAGGAGTGAAGCTATTGATTGAGATAAAAGAAGTTTGCAAACAAGATTACAAAAAAGCTCAGAAATTTGCAATTCAGGGAATGCATTTGGATTGGTATATGGATAGCAAAGTTATTTTAGATTTGTATGCAAAATATTTCTGGTATATGGAACTAAATCGTGCAACAAAAGTTTATGGTGCTTATGCAGATGATATTTTTGTGGGTGTTTTACTTGCAGAAATAAAGAATGAGCCAAAACGTTATTACAGCGTGTCAAAAGCGATTTATGTGAAGATATTTGATTGGCTTCAGCATCTTGTGGCGGGAAAAGGTGTTGAAGAATATGATGAAGCGAATAAAGATATGTATAAGTCTTTTTGTCAAAAGAATAAACCTGATGGAGAGATAATTTTTCTTGCCGCGGACCCTGATTGCAAAATTAAAGGTGTTGGAACAGCATTATTGTCTGCATTTGAAAAAGATGAAAGCGGAAAACTTATTTATTTATACACAGATAATGCTTGCACTTATCAATTTTATGAGCATAGAGGTTTTGAACGTTCAGAAGAACGACAAGTTGTGCTTGACTTGGATAAAAGGCAAGTCCCTTTAACTTGTCTGTTTTATACAAAGAAAATTACTGAACAGTAATAAACTAGAAAATCCTAGTTTGTAGCAGACAGTTTTTTGATTAACTGTCTGCTTTTTCTTTTTAGTCATAATTGATAGTGGTGCTATAAAATGGTTCATATCCGTTGTGAAAAGACCATTTAGAGTGGTATAGATTGATTGTAGGGATAGTGGGAGTTCCGTTGATTTGATTATGTTCTGCTTCGATTTCCGCTACCACTTCATCAGCATTCCAGTATTGATATACAATAACTTGTAGTTCAGTATCACGATTAGCCCCATTGCTGAATGACATACTGTTAAATGCAAGATAATCGGGTTGCATTTTGCGCTCTCCGGCGGTCGCAAATGCAAAAAAGCGGAATATTGATTTCCATACGCCGGACAGGTGATGGATTTCACCCCGGGTTATTCATACAACCGCTTTTTCAGGTGCAAATTATTTTTACGGTGTCTTATAAAAGGTGATTTTATCAATATTGTCCGTTATGGTATTTGCAGAAGAAGAGAATGGGGGATGAAGGACCTCCAGTGGATCCTTGATACTGCAGCATCTGCATATGAAAAGCGATTTATGAAAAAAACGAGGATATTTGTTGATATTTCTTTTGATTACACACAGAAAATCTCTTGATATTATTGACAGAACCAAAAAAGAATAGTAAGATAAAACAATAATAATTACTATTTCTATATTAAAGAGAAAGGATGTTTATGATGTTAAAAAATAAAGTAGCAATTGTTACGGGAGGGACTCGTGGAATTGGTTTTGCAGTTGTAAAGAAATTTATTGAAAACGGTGCGGCTGTTTCTCTATGGGGGTCACGTCAGGAAACGGTTGATCAAGCATTGGAGCAGTTGAAAGAGTTATATCCAGATGCGAAGATAAGTGGAAAATATCCAAGTTTGAAAGATACAGCACAGGTAACAGCGATGATAAATCAGGTAAAAGAAGAATTTGGAGCTGTTGATATTCTTGTAAATAATGCGGGAATCTCTCAGAGCACATCGTTTTATAATTATCAGCCAGAAGAATTCCAGAAAATTGTGGATCTGAATGTTACAGCAGTATTCAATTGTTCTCAGGCAGCGGCAAAGATTATGAAAGAGCAGGGCGGAGGCGTAATCTTGAATACAAGCTCTATGGTGAGTATTTATGGGCAACCATCCGGATGTGGATATCCTGCATCGAAATTTGCTGTAAATGGATTGACAAAGTCTCTGGCAAGAGAACTTGGCTGTGATAATATCCGTGTAAATGCAGTAGCGCCTGGTATTACAAGAACAGATATGGTTGCGGCACTTCCGGAAGCTGTGATCAAACCGCTGATCGCAACGATTCCTCTTGGAAGAGTTGGAGAACCGGAAGACATTGCAAATGCATTCCTTTTTCTTGCAAGTGATATGGCAAGCTATGTAACTGGTGAAATTTTATCTGTGGATGGAGCTGCAAGAAGCTAGTTACAGTATTTTGAACTATTTTTATATCGAATCACAGTCTGTTTGACTGAAAAATACTCCGGCTGCTTTTGGGCAACTGGAGTATTTTTGGAGAAGGAAAATTCGTAAAAATTCTGAAAACAAGAGGGGTTAATGATGTTTGCTGTTTTTCGCAGCAAGTTTTTTCCAGTTGTAATATCCATATATGGAGTTGAATAAGTAAGCAATCCACATTACAACCATGGTAACTGCAGAAGAATCTTTTCCAATCAGGAGAATCCACATAATGACGGATACGATATTTACAATAATCCATAACAGCCATTGTTCTGCGTAACGTGCAACCTGCATAATCAAGGCAATGACAGAAAAGACGGTTGACATGGCATCGATCAAGGCAAGTTGTCCGCCAAGATGAGTCAGAATTTGCCAGTAAATGATAACAATCACGGCTGTGGCAGCCAAAAGAATTACGATTTGTTTTGGCGTCAGAGCTTTCCCCTCTACTTCACCGCTCTTTTCATCTTTATGCCTCGACCAAAGATAGAAACCGATAAAGTTCATCGGAATGTAGTAAAAGGCATTTAACATGAATTCCCCATATAAGTGATTATTAAATGTTAGATAAGCGTAAATAGCGACATTGATCGTTGCAAAGAAATAAGTGCTTACTTTTCCTTTTGCGGCGAGAACAACTCCTAGAATTCCGGTGATTCCACTGATCAGAGCTAGTGTATTATCGCCCCAGATGATGCTTAGTACAATCATAATAACGGTTGATAAAACCAGCCAGCATAATTCAAATTTGCTCCAGCCTTTAAAAAAGTCTTTTACTTTACTCATGATTTGTTTCCTTTCTAAGAATGGTTTTTAAGTTTCATCTTGTTTTGCATTTTCAAATTCTTCTGTTGTAATGATAGGACCTTTGACACTGACTACTTTCGCGGCAATCCGATTTGCCGTGGAGATTGCTTCCAGAAAAGAGTGCCCCATTGTTCGCATGGCAATGACAGAACCGATGTGGGAATCACCAGCACCAATCGTATCGACAACAGTTGCCTGTTTGGAAGAAACTAAGGCGTGAGTTCCATTTTCAAAAAGGTGTACCCCTTGTTTCCCCAATGTGATTAACACAGTGTTTCCAGTTGATTTCGAAAGAATTTCTGCTGCCTGAGTGATATCGTCGGTATTTGTAGAAGTTAAAGCTTCTAATTCATTCAGATGCATGACTGGATGAAGTGCATACAGACGTTTCAATTTTTTTGGATCAATATAAGTGATTCGTGGGCCTGGGGCATAATAAACGGTCAATTCTTGATTGGACTCCAGAAAATTTAAAATGGCATCACCGCCGTCTCCTTCTAATTCATATCCACTCACATAAACAGAGTCATAAGAATCTACAGCAAGGGAAGAAAACCATTCCTCTTGAAAATGACATTCGATTCCGGGGACAGTTAAGAATGTGCGTTCGCCGTCTGCTTCTACCATACAGAGACAGTATCCGTTATCAGAATTTTCGCAGTGGACAGGGCTTTCGTGTCCGGCCTTTTTTAGTTCTTTGCGAATGAAATCTGCATACATTCCAGTTCCGATTGGTGCAAACAATGTGTAGTTTACACCGAAATGTTTTAAAATGTCTGCTACGTTATATGCGCAGCCGCCAACCATCATGGATTGTCCTTTGGCATAGACATCCGTTCCGGATTTTGGAATTCGATCAATTTCCATCACGATATCTAGCATAGCTGCACCGATTACGATACATCCTTTTCCCATTTGATTTGCCCCCTTTTTTTGATGATTGCATCTGCATATTTTGTAAAATCAATCTGATTTGACTTTTGGATCAAAGCAATATCTTTTTCAGGAATTTCGGAGAGTCCCTGAGCTGCACCGCAAATGGCAGCAGCCATTGCCCCAATCGTATCAGTATCGCCACCTAAGTTTGCACAGAGTAACGCGCATTTTCGAACATCAAAGCTGTAATAAGCAATTGCTAAAGCAGCGGGAACGGATTCCGAAGTATTTACACCTGCTCCGATGACATTGTAGATATTTTCTAAAAACGCAGTTTCATCATTTGCGTAAGTTTGTGCCAGAAGGATACCAAGTTTTGTTCTTGCGCCCAGAGACGGACTTGGAGTAGAAGCGCCAAGATTCATTGCGTATTCTTCTACAGAAAGTGCATCTTCGATCATTTTTTCGCGGTCATGGTATTCCAGCGCAGAGGCAACTGCCATCGCGATCATAGAAGCACCAGCTAGCGTAATATCACTTGTATGTGTTACACTGGATACTGCTGCAACATAGCGGCATAGCTCTTCTTTTTGTGTTGTGGAAAATAATGTCCCAATTGGTGCAATCCGCATTGCAGCCCCATTGGATACGGATTCATCTGAGAATTCCTTGGCGCTTTTTCCTTCCTGGAAGAGTTTCAAAGCAACTTTTGATGTTGGACCTAAAATATTATTTTTAAAAGCATGTTCCTTTTCGGCCCATTCTAAAATGTGTGTGGCAATGTTTTGACTATTCGGAATAAAATCTGTTTCTATTAGGCTGTCTAAAATAGTCAATGCCTGGCTTGTATCATCAGTAAACTGACCTGCTTTGTATTGATAAGAAATGATATTTTCCGGACAGCCGTCTAAAAAATCTGTGATTTTACCGTAATATTCCAGGCAACGTTTTCGACTCCACAATTCTGGAGGCATTCCCATCGCATCGCCGATTGCCATTCCATATAAGGTACCTAATATATGATTCTTCATGTTACTACATCTCCTTTCTACTTGTTATAATAAGTTAAAGTAATGAAAAATACAATTCATAAAATCCACAAAAAATCAGGAGAAAATTTGTTAACTTGTTATAATAAGTGGTTTGAAAAGCTGTACTTTTTGGAGTATAATGATGATACAAGGCAGGAGGAATTTGTATGAAAAAAACACCAAAATATGCACAGATAGAAGCAGAACTGATTGCACAGATAGAATCAGGCCAACTTGCTCCAGGAGCAGAGCTTCCCAGTGAATCTGATTTAATCGAATGTTATGGTGTAAGTCGTGTAACAGTCCGACGTGCGATTGATGAGCTGTATCATCAAGGGTATGTTGAAAAAATGCAGGGAAAAAGAGCATGTGTGAAAGAAAAAGTAAAACTTCAGGAATTGACTTCGATTTCAAGCTATACGGAAGAAATCATCCGACAGGGGATGACACCATCTCGTAAATTATTGTCATTCGGACTTCGTGTTTGTACGAAGGAAGAGGCAGAACAACTCGGATTAAAAAAAGCAGATCCGGTTTTTTTTATGGAGCGAATTTATTTTGCGGACGGATCGCCATTATGTCTGACGAGCACAGTGTTGCCTTATCAATTATTCAGAGAGATTGAAACATATGATTTTGAACAAAATTCCCTGTATCAGGTTTTGGAGGAGCAATATCATATTCAGATTACCACGACTTCTTTGAAATTAAAAGCTGTCTCTGCATACGGAAATATCTCCCGACTTTTGAATGTAGAAGAAGATACGCCGCTGCTATATTCTGATGGTATTACGTATGGGATTCAGAAAGATCGGGAAGTACCGATTGAGTTGTTTCAAAACTATTATTTGACCAGCCGGTTCGAATATTCGCTGATTCAACGTCGATAACAATACCGATTTATTGATGTAAAGTGATTACTGCTGTACAAATCGAAAAAGTGGAGTTAAAATTTTGTGAAAGAATTAGAAATAGAAGAATGAGGAAAGAGGATGCTTATATGGCATCCATGCAGAGTTTTGCAATGAGAGCAAGTTTTCAACTTCCAGTTGAAATTGTTCTGGAAGGGGACCGGCCAGTGAAGTCGGAGACATTTATGATTTGAATGTGGGTACTGATAGACAATGCCCCTATGTCGGAGAAGACAAAAGACCAATTAGTATGTATGTTGATGATGAGCGGTTTTGTGATTTTATTTTGAGGGATAAAAGGGTATAGAGAGAAAAAGAAAACAGAAGAATAAATAAAAAAGGATAGCCGAAGTATTCAGATTTCACTTTTGAAGACATAAAAAGTGAAATCTTTTTTTACTTTTAACCCAAATTTTATATAAATGTGATATTGGATTATACGAGGCAGAGGTAATCTATAAAAGAACATTGCGCAGATTGTTTGTGCGATGGAATAAAAACAAAGATGTGAAGAGGTCTTTTATGAAAAAAACATATGTACTTGATACAAATGTGCTGATTCAGGCACCCTATGCGGTCGAATGTTTTGAGGAAAATACAGTGGTACTTCCGATGACAGTGTTAGAAGAGTTGGATAACATGAAAAAAAAAGAGGGAGAAAAAGGTGCCAATGTACGCAAAGTGATTCGGATTTTGGACGCACACAGAGAAAAAGGAAATTTGCTGGAAGGGGTGCGTATGGAATGGGGAGGGATTCTGCGTGTAGAAAAAAATTACCGGAACGTTGAATTGCCTCCGGATCTTCCGGAACATAAATCTGATAATCGCATTCTGAAAGTTTGTGTAGGGCTGTCAAATGATCTGAAAGAACAGGTGATTCTGGTGACAAAAGATATTCTTTTGCGTATCAAAGCACAGTTGCTTGGAATTCAGGCAGAGGACTTTGGGACAGAGCAGGTTGCGGTACATGAGGAGCAGTATTTGGGGAGGAGAGAGGTGTTTGTACCAGAAGAATTGTTTAAAGATTTTAAGAAAAAGGGAATTCCGGTAGAATGTGTATATTGCTGTGATATGAGCGGGAATCACACTTGCCCGGAATTGTTTGAAAACGAATTTATTCTGTTAAAAGCGGATCAGTCTTCGAAAAAGACTCAGTTGGGGCGGGGTGAGAAAGGGATGATCCGAAAGCTTGATTATAGAAAAGCTGCTCCATATGGAGTTAGTCCAAGGAATGTAGGACAGTATTTTTTACAGGAAGCATTGATGCAGTCTGCAGAGAAAGCTCCGCTTGTCATTGTAAAAGGAATGGCAGGGACGAGCAAAACTTTTTATTCACTGGCAGTGGGACTGGAAAAATTGTTAAACAATCCATCTGGAGAATATCGGAGGATCCTGATCTGTCGTCCGAATGCTTTATTTGATTCTGACATTGGATTTCTTCCAGGTGATGAGCAGGAAAAGATTTCTCCTTTGATGCGTCCGATTATGGATAATCTGGAACAATTGGTAGATTCCAGTGATCGTGAGCGATATTCAAATGAGCAGGAATTGAATGATAAAATACAGGAAATTTTTGACAGAGGAATCATCCAGACAGAGGCTCTGACCTTTATCAGAGGAAGATCCATCATGAAAACATATTTGATCATAGACGAAGCGCAAAATATGACACCGGCACAGATTAAGGGAATTATTACGCGTGCCGGAAAAGAAACAAAAATAATTTTATTGGGAGATCCAAATCAGATAGACAGACCTTATTTGGATGAAAGAACCAATGGATTGAGTTATGCTGCAGAGCATATGAAGGGAAGTCCGTTATGCTGGCAGGTTACTTTGTTGCCGGAAGAATGTGAAAGATCCGTGTTGGCAACGGATGCTATCCGCCGTTTGTAGAAGAAAAGCGAGTAAAAAACATAGAAAGGAAATGTTTAGATGAAAGAATCAGAGAAAAAAATAAAGAAAAGTCCATATATGATGAATCGGGAATTATCCTGGTTGAAGTTTAATGAGAGAGTATTGAATGAGGCGGGAAATCCGAAAGTCCCACTTGCAGAGAGGTTGACTTTTGTATCGATATACCAGTCAAATTTAGACGAATTCTATCGAGTTCGAGTAGGAACGCTGATGGATCAAATGGATGTATCAGAAGTTGTTCGTGAGAATAAAACCAATATGACAAGTGAAGAGCAAGTGAAAGCAATTATAAGGGCAACACGAGAGCTAGAGGAGAAAAAGACGGTTATTTATGAACAATTGATGGGGGAACTGGAGCCGAAAGGAATTCGTTTGATCAATTTTAATAAGCTGTCTGCAGAAGAAGGAAAAATTCTGGAGGAATATTTTGACAGGGAAATTGCACCCTACTTATCAGCGAATATCGTAAGTAAACAGCAGCCCTTTCCTTTTTTAAAGAATAAGGATATCTATGCTATTGCTCTTTTGGAGTCGAAGGGTGGGAAGACGAGAACTGCAATCATTCCATGCAGCAACAATGTGTTCCGCAGATTGATCGATATTCCAACTCGAAAGGGAACCTTTCTGCTTTCAGAAGAATTAATTCTGCAATTTCTTCCGAAATTCTTTAAAAATTATAGTGTGAAAGAAAAATCTTTGATTCGTGTCACAAGAAATGCAGATATTGACACAGAGATGATTTATGACGAGGATCTGGATTACAGAGATGCGATGGAAAATTTAATAAAAGAGAGAAAGCGGATGAACCCGGTCAGGATGGAATTTACCGGAACTCTGAATAAAAAAATGATGCATGCGTTATGCAAAACGATCCACGTGGAAAAGGAACATGTATTTAGGTCGGAAGTCCCATTGGATCTGTCATTTGTCTTTGCTATTCAGAGCTATCTGAAAAATACAAATGCAGGGGAGTTGTTTTATCCAAGACGAACCCCAAGGCCAACCCCTCAGTTGAATGATAAGGAATCTTTGATTCCGCAGATTCTGGAAAAAGATGTGCTTTTATCTTATCCGTTTGAAAGTATGAAATCCTTTATCAATCTGCTATATGAAGCAGCGGAGGATGAGTCGGTTGTATCGATTAAAATGACGTTGTACCGTTTGGCAAATAAAAGCCAGATTGTAGATGCACTGGTGGAAGCCGCAGAAAATGGAAAAGAAGTTGTTGTACTGGTAGAACTTCGCGCCCGCTTTGATGAAGAAAATAATATTGAATATTCCAGAAAATTGGAGGAGGCCGGCTGTCGTGTGATTTATGGATTAAACGGATATAAAGTACATTCAAAATTATGCCTGATTTCCAGAAAAACAGAGCAAGGAGTGTCCTATGTGACACAGATCGGAACTGGAAATTATAATGAAAAAACATCTGCGCTGTATACGGATCTGTCATTGATTACAGGAAATCAAGAAATCGGAAAAGAGGCTGCTGAAGTGTTTGCAGCACTGTTAAGAGGAGAAACAGTGGAAGAAACCCATCTTTTATTAGTAGCACCAAAATGTTTGCAGAATAAAGTGTTGGATATGATAGAAGAAGAAATTCAACATGTGAAAAATGGAGAAGAAGGATACATCGGAATTAAAATCAATTCTTTGACAGACAAGGTGATCATTAGCAAATTAGTCGAAGCGTCTCAGGCAGGCGTAAAGATTGAAATGATTGTCAGAGGAATCTGCTGTCTGATTCCAGGTGTCAAAGGGTATACAGAAAACATAACTGTGATAAGTATTGTAGGGCGTTTCCTGGAACATTCTCGAATTTATCGATTTGGAACGAAAGAAAGAGAGAATGTGTATATTGCCTCAGCAGATTTTATGACACGAAATACGCTTCGTCGTGTGGAGGTGGCTGCCCCGGTTCTGGATGAACGATTAAAAAATCAGCTGGACTGGATGTTTGAAACGATGATGAAGGATGATGAAAAGGGAAAATGTCTGACGGAAAAAGGAATCTATGTGGATCGAAATCTTCATGTACAGAAATTGAATTCCCAGGAGTGCTTTTATGAGGCTGCTTATGCAAATGCGGAAAAAAGACAGAAATAGCAGAAAAATTTTCAGACGGAAAAATGGAATTGGAGAAGGCGAAAGAATTGAATTACAAAGAGATATTACAAAATGAGGAAGTAAAAGCGTATTTGGAGAAGGGCAACGAAAATCTCGGAATTCTTGGGTATACCGATCATTCCGAAAAACATTGTGCAATAGTTGCAAAACGTGCAGGGATGATTTTGTCAAAATTTGGATATACAGAACATGAGATTGAACTTGCAGAGATTGCAGGGGCTATGCATGACATTGGGAATGTGATCAATCGAAAGAATCATGGGGAATATGGGGCAATTCTGGCATGTTCAATCTTGGAAAAGTTGAAAATGCCGCTGAGAGACAGAATCCTTGTTATGTCAGCGATTGGAAATCATGATGAATCTACAGGGGAGGCCATCGATGCAATATCAGCTGCGTTGATTCTTGCGGATAAGACAGATGTCAGGAGAAATCGTGTAAGAAATAAAGAAAAAGCAAGTTTTGATAAGCACGATCGTGTGAATTATGCAGTGACAAGTGCGGCTGTAAAAGTGAATGCGCAGAAGCATCTGATCGCATTGAATTTACAGATTGACGAGGAGATTTGTACAATGTATGAATATTTTGAAATTTTTTTCGGCAGGATGATGATGTGTAGGAAAGCGGCAGAAGTACTGGGAGCCAGGTTTAAATTAACCGCAAACGGAAGCAAAGTATTATAGGCATGGAGGAAAAATAGAAAAAGCAGTCGGTCGGTTTGCAAGAACAGAAGCAGAGATAAAAGAGTTTGCAAAATAGAGTAACTCTCCTGAAAGAAAATATGGTATAGTAAAAAGAAAAACGAATACATGGAGAGAAAATATGAAAACGATTATCATAGGAATTGCAGGCGGAACGGGGTCAGGAAAATCTACATTTACGAGAAAATTAAAGAAAGAATTTAAAGATGATGTGGCAGTTTTATATCATGACAATTATTACAGGGATCAGAGTGACATCCCGTTAGAAGAGCGAAGAAAGACAAATTATGATCATCCGGATGCAATGGAGACAGAGCTTTTGATCCGGCAGTTGATGAACCTGAAAGCAGGAAAGGCAGTAGATTGTCCGGTATACGATTATACACAGCATACAAGATCGGATCAGGTTGTGAGGGTGGAACCGAAAAAAGTAATTCTTCTGGAAGGGATTCTTGTTCTGGCAGATGAGCGTCTGAGAGATTTGTTGGACATCAAGGTTTATGTGGAGGCAGATGCGGATGAACGAATCCTGCGTCGGATCATCCGCGATGTCAAGGAGAGGGGACGTGATATGGAAGGTGTTGTGGAGCAGTATCTGACAACAGTAAAACCGATGCATTATTTATATGTAGAGCCGACGAGATGTATGGCAGATATTGTGATCAACAGCGGAAAGAATCCGGTGGCATTTACACTGGTAAAAAACACCATACAAAAGATATTGGATGAGGCAGAGTAACTGCAGATATCCGGACAGGCTGTAATAGAAAGGATGAGATTGTGCAAAAGAGTATAAACAAATTGCGAATTCTGACACCGGAAAAATTTCAGGCGGAGTATCCGCATATTTTTAAAAGAAATTTTGGTGAAATTGCGTTGAACAGAGTGCATTTCTGTAAGGCAGAATGTCTGCGTCAGGCAGTCACAGGAACATTTGCGATTCCAAGAAAAACAAAGCTGACAGGAGATAAGATCACGTTTGGGTACTGTATTGCAGAAGAACAGCTGATCTTTATTGAAAATCAGGATTATATCAAAATAGAGATGAAAAAAGTCCGGGAATATCAGGATGAAGAGCGTACTTCTCCATTGTTGCTTTTGTTTGACTGGATGGAGTATCTTATCAAAGATGACATGCTGTTTCTGCAGGATTATGAAGAAAAGCTTTCCCATCTGGAAGAGGAACTGCTGGAGGGAAATATGGAAGATTTTGACAGGAAAATCCTGTTATCCAGAAAGGAACTTTCTGTGCTGAGTGCGTATTATGAACAGTTATCGGATATGGGGGAAACTCTTCAGCAAAATGCAGCGAGACATCAAACAGAACAGGAAGCATTGCTTTTTGGGCTTTTCTGTGAGAAGGCAGGACGATTGTATGACATGGTGCAGACACTCAAAGAGTATTCCATGCAGCTTAGAGAAATGCATCAGACGCAGATCGATATCCGGCAGAATGAAATTATGAAAGTGCTGACGATTGTTACAACGCTTTTTATGCCGTTGACGCTGATTGCAGGATGGTACGGAATGAATTTTGCACATATGCCCGAACTGACTGCACCGGGAGGGTACGGGATCATCTGTGTTGTGTGTCTGCTTCTTATTGCAGTGGAAATCTGGATTTTTAAAAAGAAAGGATGGTTTAAGTAGTCATCCTTTCCAATAACGCAGCCCCTTCAGCCACACCGTTATGATCGCAGTCCGGAAGAATATAATCGGCTTCTTTTTTCAGAATCTCAACTGCATTGCCCATGGCAAGCTTCATTCCGGAAGCCTCAAACATACTCAGGCCATTTTCTCCGTCCCCGATGCAGGCAATCTCAGATTTTGCAATACCAAGTGATTGGGCCAGATGCGTCAGAGCGCACCCTTTGGAGGTTTCTGATGAAAAGATCTCTGCATACTGACCGGTGTAGGCAGCACGAAGAGACGGGTAGTTTGCAAGATGCATTTTGAGGTGTGGCATGGAGTTTTTGGAAAAAAAGTAAAACTGCAGTTCTTCCACATCACAGGAAAGCTCCTGGATCGTCTGTTCCATATTTTGGACATAACGGACTTTTTTGGCATCTTTTCCATAGATCAGACGTCCCAGAAAAACAAGGCTGTGTCCCTGCAGCAGATACTCATGTCTGATATGCGCAGTGATACCAAGCTTCTCGCTTTGACCAGGCATTTAACAAAGAAAGAGCAGTCTGCTTTGGAATTTCAGACTGGTAGAGCGTCTTTTGCGTGTGATAGTCTGTGACCTTTGCTCCGTTTGAGGAGATGACATAGCGAAACAGGGAATTCTGATCTGTCAGCTGATGCGGAAGGCAGGTCAGAGCCCTGCCTGTTGTAGGAACGATCAGAGTTCCTGATTTTGCAAGTGTATGTAAAGCTGTTAAAGTCTGAGCAGAGATATGACTTCTGCTGTTCAGGCAGGTTCCATCCATATCGATTGCCAGTAATTTGATCATAATCGGTGCCTTCTTTCAAGTCTGTGAATTTATGGAGATTATTATTTATAGTGTAACACCTTCAAATCGATACGAAAAGACTTCTAAAAAATTTTTTCCCACATAAAATTAGAAAAAATATAGTAATTCTATCAGATTTATAGTATACTTAAAACATACTGAAAAAGTAGGAATTGTAAAGAGTGAAGGAAAGGATGAAAATAATGAAAAAGATTTTAAAAAGTCTGCCGTTTCAGCTTCTTTTGGGAGTGATCATCGGAATTGTGCTGGGGCTGATTTCAAATGAAGCGGTCATGAATGTGATCGTCACGATCAAGTTTGTATTAGGAGAACTGATTAATTTCTGTGTACCGCTGATTGTGATCGGGTTTATTGCGCCATCGATCACGAAGCTCGGGAAAAATGCGTCAAGGATATTAGGAGTGGCTGTTCTTCTTGCTTATGTATCCTCCGTTTTAGCGGCGCTGGGATCAATGGCAGCAGGATATGGACTGATTCCGCATTTGTCAATTGTTTCGGAAGTAGATGGGCTGAAAGAACTTCCGGAAATTGTATTTCAGCTGGAGATTCCGCAGATCATGTCCGTGATGAGTGCCCTTGCATTTTCCATTCTGATGGGGCTTGCGGCAACATGGACAAGAGCAGAGACAGTGATCCGGCTATTAGATGAATTTCAACAGATCGTACTGATGATCGTATCCAAGATTGTGATCCCGATCCTTCCGGTCTTTATCGCACTTACATTCTGGTCGCTGGCATACGAAGGAACGATTACAAAACAGCTGCCGGTCTTTTTAAAGGTTGTGCTGATCGTGATGGTGGGGCACTTTATCTGGATGGCGGTTTTATATGCAGTGGGTGGAATTTACTCCGGAAACAATCCGTGGAAAGTTGTAAAGCATTATGGTCCGGCATACATTACTGCAGTGGGAACGATGTCCTCTGCTGCAACGCTTGCAGTGGCTTTAAAATGTGCCAGAAAGTCAGAGCCGGTACTGAGGGATGATATGGTAAGCTTTGGAATCCCTCTGTTTGCGAATATTCATCTTTGCGGTTCCGTCCTGACAGAAGTATTTTTTGTGATGACGGTCTCCCAAATTTTATATGGAAAACTGCCGTCAGTCGGAACCATGATCTTATTTTGTGCACTGCTTGGCGTGTTTGCAATCGGAGCACCGGGGGTTCCAGGCGGAACGGTGATGGCTTCTCTTGGGCTTATCACGGGAGTTCTTGGATTTGATGCCACAGGAACAGCACTGATGCTGACAATCTTTGCATTGCAGGACAGCTTTGGTACCGCATGCAATGTGACAGGAGACGGTGCACTGACTATGATTCTGACTGGATATGCAAGACGGCATAATATCGAGCAGCAGACAGAAACGATTGAATTTTAAGAATCGTGGATAAAAAGGGCAGGGACATATTGCGTAACAGGCGATATGTCCCTGCTTTTTAGCGTTCTTCTACTTTACAACAGAAGAGGAGACTTCTATAATAAAGTCAAAAGAAAATCCACAGGAGCAGAACTTATGACGATAAAGGAAATTGCAAAGCTTGCGCAGGTATCCAGTGCAGCAGTGTCGAGATATATGAACGGGGGATACGTAAGTGAAGAAAAGAAGGAGAGGATCCGGGCAGTGATCGAAGAAACAGGATACCGCCCGTCTGTACAGGCGAGAACGCTTCGCACCAAACGAGCGTGCCTGGTCGGAGTGATTGTTCCAAAGATCAATTCAGAGTCGATCAGCAGGATTACAGAGGGAATTGGTCAGGTACTTTCAGAAAGAGCCTATCAGATGCTTCTGACCATCACAGATAACGATCCGTCCAAAGAGCTGGAATACATGGATTTGTTTGAATCTTATCCGGTGGACGGAATCATTCTGGTAGGAACAGTCCTTTCCAGTGCGCACAAGGAAAAACTGAAAAAGTGCAGAGTGCCGATCGTAGTAATCGGACAGCAGACAAACGAGGTCAGCTGTATTTACCATGATGATTATGGGGCTGCAAAAGAACTGGCAGAACAGATCGGAAAAGAAATGTCCGGACGTATTGCTTATATCGGTGTGACAAGAGAGGATAAGGCGGCAGGTGCAGCCAGAGAAGACGGCTTCCGGGATGGTCTGAGAGCAGTTGGCAGAGAGCTGGAGGAAGGATGTCTGCGTCGGGCAAGCTTCACAATGGAGTCCGGATATGAGCAGGCATGTGATCTTTTGAGATTAGAGAGTGATATCGATATCATATCTTGCGCCACAGATACCATTGCTGCAGGAGTGATCGAAGCAATTGCACAGCTTTCGCCTCAAAGGAGTATTCAGGTGACAGGATTTGGGGACAATCAGTTTTTGAAAGCGGTTACGGGCGGAATCAGAACCGTGCATTTCGGGTACCAGACAAGTGGTGTAAAAGGCGCCAGATTGCTGCTGGATATGGTAGAATCAGGAAAGACACTCACAACAGAGATTAAGCTTGGATATGAACTGCTGTAAAACAGAAATCTAGCAAAATATACAAAAAAATAAAATATAAATTAGTAAAAATGCCATCTTTACAAATGGCATTTTTTTCACTATTATAATCTTACAAGATATGAAATCGATTACATGAAACGTGAGTCTTGCAAAGAAAAAAGAAAGGGATGAAGGTATGGATTACAAAAAAACCGCACAGGAAATTTTGAATCATGTTGGTGGGAGCAAGAACATCATTTCAGCGGCACATTGTGCGACCAGACTGCGCCTGGTTATTGCAGATAACAAGAAGGCAGACAAAGGTGCGCTGGAGAATGTAGATGGAGTCAAAGGAGTGTTTGAGGCATCAGGACAGCTTCAGATCATTCTGGGGACAGGTACGGTCAACAAGGTGTTTGATCAGTTTATTGAGATTGCAGGAGTGACAGCAAGCTCCAAGGCAGAAGCAAAAGAGGCAGCGGTACAGAAGCAGAACTGGTTTATGCGGGCAATCAAGCTTCTGGGAGATATTTTTGTTCCGATCATTCCTGCCATTGTGGCAAGTGGATTTTTGATGGGAATCATGAACTCTCTTGATTTTATGAATACGAACAATTTTATTCATATTGACACGACCAGTTCACTGTATGTATTTGCGAATCTGTTCAGTAATACAGCGTATACCTTTTTACAGATTCTGATTGCTTTTTCAGCTGCAAAAGCTTTTGGTGCGAATCCATACCTGGGAGCTGTAATCGGAATGATCACAATTAACCCGGCGCTGCAGAATGCGTATACTGTGGCGACAGAAGGTGTGAAAGCAACGCAGTCGGTATTCTTTGGACTCTATCAGATTGATATGGTTGGATATCAGGGACATATCATTCCGATTATCATTGCCGTATGGCTGATGTCTGTGATTGAGAAAAAGCTGCACAAGGTTGTTCCGGAGGTACTGGATCTGTTCGTAACACCTCTGGTAAGTGTATTTGTGACAGGGTATCTGACACTGGCAGCTATCGGTCCGGTCTTTGTATGGGCGGAGAATGCGATCCTGAACTGTATCCAGTGGCTTCTGACACTTCCTCTGGGATTGGGAAGTCTCGTAATGGGAGGTCTGTATGCACCGACTGTAGTGACAGGAATCCATCAGATGTATGCAGCGATCGACCTGGGACAGCTTGCACAGTATGGAGTGACTTACTGGCTTCCGCTGGCAAGTGCGGCAAACGTGGCACAGGGAGCAGCAGCGCTTGCAGTTGCAGTAAAATCAAAAGATAAGAAGATCAAAGCGCTGGCACTTCCATCATCTTTAAGTGCATTTATGGGAATTACAGAGCCGGCGATCTTTGGAGTGAACTTAAGATTTTTCAAGCCGTTCATCGCAGGATGTATCGGTGGAGGATGCGGTGCACTCTATGCATCAATCGTACACCTTGGAGCAAAAGGAACCGGAGTGACAGGTATTTTTGGTATCCTTCTGTGTCTGAACCAGCCGGTACAGTATCTGATCGAGATGGCGATCGCAGTCGGAGTTGCCTTTGCGGTATCATTTATCCTTTATAAAGATAAAAAGGAAGAAATAAAAGAGCAGGCAGAAGCAGTGATTCCGGCAGAAGAAATTCCGGTTTCACAGGCAGAGGCTGTCACAGAAGAGACTCTGGGAAGTCCCGTTTCCGGAAAAGTTGTTCCGACAGCTGAGATTTCCGATGTCACATTTGCGGAGGAAATCCTGGGAACAACTGTTGCTGTAGAGCCGGAAGCAGCGGAGCTTGTAGCCCCTTGTGACGGTACGATCCTGAGTATTTATGATACGGGGCATGCAGTTTGTATGACCACACCATCCGGTGGAGAGCTTTTGATCCATGCAGGAATTGATACCGTAAAAATGGAAGGCAGAGGATTTACAAAGTGTGTGGCAGACGGAGATTATGTTCATGTGGGAGATGTACTTCTTAAGATGGATCTGGATGCGATCCGAAAAGAGGGATACGAGACAACAACGATGATGATTCTTACCAATGCAGATGACTATGATGTGGAAAAGGTTTCTGCAGATCATGTCAGCTGTGGAGAAAAAATGATGGTACTTTATAAAAAATACGAGGAGATAGAGATATGAATGCATTGACAAGAGATCTGGAAGGTTTAACAAAGTCGGCAGAAGCGTGTGCAGACGGCAAAGACCGTTTCCGCCAGAAGCTGCATCTGATGCCGCCGACAGGATGGCTCAATGATCCCAACGGACTGTGTCAGTTCAAAGGAATCTACCACGCATTTTTTCAATATTCGCCATTTAATGCAACGGGTGGTCTGAAGATGTGGGGACACTATACAAGCCGGGATATGATCGAATGGAAATACGAGGGTGTCAGCCTGTATCCGGATCAGCCGTTTGACTGCCATGGCGTGTATTCGGGATCAGCGTTTATTGAAGACGGAAAGATGTACCTGTATTATACCGGAAATGTGAAGCTTGAGGACGGAGAATTTGACTATATCCGAACCGGCCGGGAGGCAAACACAGTTCTGGTGGTCAGCGAGGACGGAGAGCATTTTGGCAGAAAAAGAGAACTGATGAGAAACAGTGATTATCCGCAGGATCTGACCTGCCATGTACGTGATCCGAAAGTCTGGAAAGAAAACGGCATGTATTACATGGTGCAGGGAGCCAGAACGCAGAAAGATGAAGGAAAAGTGCTGATTTTTGAGTCTGAGGATCAGCTGAACTGGATCTACAAAAGCGATGTAAAGACAGCAGAGCGATTTGGATATATGTGGGAGTGCCCAGACTATTTTGAAACAGAAGGCAGAAAGATTTTATCGACTTCCGTGCAGGGGCTGGAAGGCGGCGTGTGGGATGCACGAAATGTGTACCAGTCCGGATATTTTCTGGTAGAGGGGGATATCCTTTCCGAGTATGTGCTTTCTGACTATGAACTCTGGGACTATGGATTTGATTATTATGCACCGCAGAGTTTTGAAAGTGAGGATGGACGCCGGATCCACATCAGTTGGATGGGAATGCCGGATTGTGAGGAATACACAAACCTGACGCTGGAAGATGGATGGCAGCACTGCTTTACATTTCCAAGAGAAGTGCATGTCAAAGATAAAAAAGTGCTTCAGCAGCCGGTAAAAGAACTGGAAGCACTGCGCAGAGGAGAAGAAAGAGCAGTCTCTGTTCTGGAGAAGAAAGGTACAAAAGTCTTTGAGGCAGAGGTGCAGAATATCACAGGAAATCACTTCCGCGCAGTACTGGCAAAAGAACTGGTTCTGGAATATGTAAACGGAAGATTTGAGATGAAGTTTACAAGCCAGGATAAGACGTCCGTATCCGCGGGAAGAAGTCTTAGATTCCGGGAAGTAAGTGAAGTCAGAAACGTCCGGATTCTTGCAGATGTTTCTTCTGTAGAAGTGTTTGTCAATGATGGAGAGACTGTGTTTTCTACAAGGTATTATCCGCAGGATTATGAAATAAAAATAGAAGCTTTGGATGCCAAGATTGCATTCTGGGAGCTGTAAAAGCAAAAATGTTCCCATCGGGATTTTCTGATGGGAACATTTTTGTTATGTAAGAAAGACTGTCAAATGTACAAATCAGTTTGCATCTTCTTTGTCTTTGGGCAGTACAATGTTGAGGAGTACTGCAAGCAATGTAGCCACTACAACCGGTGATTTGCCGAAGATCATCACAAACCAGTCCGGGAAGCTGGCAAGAGAATCACTTGCCTGTGAGATTCCCATTCCCAGTGCTGCCGCAAGTCCCACGATGGAAGTATTGCGAAATGTCATATTTTGTGATGTGATCAGTTTCATTCCGGTCATGGCGATGGATGCGAAAACAGACACTGTGGCACCGCCGAGTACACAATACGGAATTGTCGTTAAAAGAGACGAGAATTTCGGGATCACTCCGGCTATCAACAGAATCAGTGCCGCACCGCCGAGTACACAGCGGTTGATAACTTTTGTCGTTGCAACGATTCCCACGTTCTGGCTGTATGTAGCAGTCGGGAGTCCGCCGAGAAGAGAAAATAGAATATTGGAGATTCCATATCCTACGATTCCTCCCTGCAGTTCCTGATCTGTTGGCATACGATTCATTCCTCCGCTGGTTGTGGCGGAAAAGTCGCCGATTGCCTGAATGGAGTTGATTGCAAACAGAAGACCGATTGCGACACAGGCGGAAGGTTCGAAGCGAATTCCGAAATGAAGCGGGCTTGGCACCTGGAAGAGGGCAGCATCATGGATAGGAGAAAAGTCTACCATTCCGAAGAACAGTGCGATGATATATCCACCGATGATACCGATCAGAATGGATGCCAGTTTCCAGATTCCTTTTCCAAAATGATTCAATACCGTTACAATAGTCAATGTCAAAATAGCGACCAGCCAATTTTGCCAGGAACCATAATCTTCGCTGCCTACCCCTCCGGCCATATAGTTAATGGCAGTCGGATACAGAGAAAGTCCAATTGTAAATACAACGGTTCCAGTGATCAGAGGCGGGAAAAATTTGCGGATCTTCCGGATAAAAAGTCCCACAAAAACAGCCACGATACCACCTGCGATCATAGCACCTAAAATGGTGGCGACATCATACTCTTCGGCAATGGACTGCATACTCGGAACATAGGCAAAGCTGATGCCCATGATGACCGGAAGGCCGGATCCGATTGTAAGATACCGGGTCTTGATAAATGGAAACAGTTGTAACAATGTGGCAAGTGCGGAAGTGACCAAGGCAGCCTGAATTAAAATAACAGAGTCAGCTTCCGAAAGTCCGGCTACACCGGATACAATGATAGCAGGCGTTACACAGCCGACGATCATTGCGACAACATGCTGCAGTGCAAGTGGAAATGCCTGATTAAGGGCAGGCACTCCGCTTAGTTCAAAAATGGTAGAGCGGGTTGTCTGATGTTTCATAAATAAGGTGTCCCCCTTTATTCGAGATGGATCCGGGTTCCTGTAAGCCCCTGAATTCCTTCTCTGGCTTTTTCTAGTAATGTGATCAAAGATTGCCTTCCGGGTGCAGATTCTGCAAATTCTACGGCCGCCTGCATCTTCGGAAGCATGGAGCCGGGAGCAAAATGACCTTCTGCAATATACTGTTTTGCTTCAGCTACTGTGATATCATCCAGCCATGTCTGTTCTGGTGTCCCGAAATGAATGGCTGCTTTTTCTATAGCAGTGAGGATGATCAGAACATCTGCATCCAGTTCTTTTGCGAGAAGCGCACTGGCAAAATCTTTGTCTATGACTGCACTGGCACCTTTTAGATGATTGCCCTGACGAATGACCGGAATTCCTCCGCCGCCACAGGCAATGACAAGGTCACCGGAATCCACCATCGTCCGGATTGTGCCGATTTCAATGATCTCCTGTGGTTTTGGAGAAGCTACGACACGACGGTAGCCTCTTCCGGCATCTTCTTTCATAATGTAGTCATATTTCTGCGACATTTCGTCTGCCTGTTCTTTTGTAAGAAAACGTCCGATCGGTTTGGACGGACAGGCAAAAGCTGGATCATGTTCATCCACACGTACTTGTGTGATCATAGTTGCGACAGGAATATCGGTGATATTGCGATTTAAGAGCTCTTCACGGAGAGCGTTCTGCAGATCATAGCCGATATAAGCTTGGCTCATGGCAACACAGACAGAAAGAGGGGTATTGGGCTGGTGTGCATCTTCGTGAGTCAGGGCGAGCATTGCGTTGTTGACCATTCCTACCTGAGGGCCATTTCCATGAGCAATCACAACTTCACATCCTTCCTCGATCAGATCAACGATGGCGTGCGCTGTGATCTTGACAGCTGCCATCTGTTCCGGAAGGGTATTGCCCAGGGCGTTTCCGCCCAGGGCGATGACAATTCGTTTCTTCCTTGTCATATCTATTCCTCCCTGATTGATGCGATTGTTTCTACCTCACATAAAACTCCTTTTGGCAGATCTTTTACAGCAACGCAGGATCGCGCCGGTTTGCCTGTAAAATATTTTGCATAGATTTCATTGAATGCAGCAAAGTCTTTCATATCTGCAAGGAAGCAGGTTGTTTTGACAACATCTGTAAAATCTGCATTCTGGCTGTTAAGAAGCGCTTTGATATTTAACATGACCTGTTCGGTCTGTTCCTCGATCGTCGTTCCGACAACTTCTCCTGTTTCTGGAGAAAGTGGAATCTGACCGGAGAAAAATGCAAGTCCGCTGCAGACGATTCCCTGAGAATAAGGTCCGATTGCTGCCGGTGCATTTTTGGTTTCTACATATTTTAGCATAGCTTAGTCCCTCCTTGAATATAATCCATTTCGCATCGTGTTCTAGTATAACAGGTTTTACTCAAAAACTCTAGGTGTGGATTTCTCTTCCAGCTTCTTTAAGATATCAGCAGGATCTGCAAATTTTGCAAGAAAGATCATGGCTGCGATGATATACGGTTTGTAGCTGGCTTCTTTATAAAGTGGTGTTCTGTAGCGGTCGAATACGCTGGCATCGACTTCACCGGATTCGCAGCTGACACCTGTGATATCTGCAGGCAGACAGTGCAGGTAGAGCGCGTTACCGTCTTTGGTCGTCTTCATCAGTTCTTCTGTACAAGCCCAGTCTTTGTGCTGTGCGTTCTGTTCCAGAAGTTCTTTTTCCAGAGCATCGATTCCCGCAAAGTCACCGTTTCCATATAATTCAGTACGTTTTTCCATGGCAGCAAACGGCGCCCAGCTCTTTGGATAAACGATGTCGGCATCTTTGAAAGCTTCTGCCATATTGTTGGTCTTTGTGAAAGAACCGCCGGATTTTTTCGCATTTTCGGCAGCAACAGCCTCCACTTCCGGGAAGACTTCATATCCTTCCGGATGTGCCAGTACAACGTCCATTCCAAAACGTGTCATCAGTCCGATCACACCCTGTGGAACAGAGAGCGGTTTTCCGTAGGAAGGAGAGTATGCCCAGGACATGGCGATCTTCTTGCCTTTCAGATTCTCGACACCGCCGAATTCATGGATGATGTGCAGCATATCGGCCATTGCCTGTGTCGGATGGTCGATGTCGCACTGCAGGTTGACAAGTGTCGGTTTCTGCTGAAGAATCCCGTCTTTGTGTCCTTCTGTCACAGCATCTATGACTTCGTGCATATAAGCATTTCCTTTTCCGATGTACATATCATCACGGATTCCGATGACATCTGCCATGAAAGAAATCATGTTGGCTGTCTCACGAACCGTCTCACCATGCGCAATCTGCGATTTTCCTTCATCCAGATCCTGCACCTCAAGTCCGAGCAGGTTACATGCGGAAGCAAATGAGAAGCGGGTACGTGTGGAATTGTCACGGAATAAAGAGATTCCGAGTCCGCTTTCAAATACTTTTGTGGAGATGTTGTTTTCTCTCATAAAACGGAGTGCGTCTGCCAGTGTAAATACTGCTTCCAGTTCGTCGTCTGTTTTTTCCCAGGTCAGGAAAAAGTCAGAGTTGTACATGTCTTTGAAGTTGA
>ERZ772875.942-NODE-942-length-30130-cov-9.531006_pt1 | contig 30130 bp, 20 predicted proteins | sample MGYA00580585_ERZ772875 | MGnify/ENA primary metagenome ERZ772875 (study PRJEB29015, sample SAMEA2737736) | human gut metagenome | biome: human gut; feature: human-associated habitat; material: faeces | place: China | collected 2012 ... | reverse complement strand
CATGATTCAAACAAATATTTTGTATTAAAAACAATATTAATATGTGCAACGGATTCGTCGGAGGTCATCGAGTAATTCCCGGTACAAATCCACTGCATGATATTGATGTTGTTCGTCATGGTCGTTCGATACGTTGATTTATAATATATATTCGTCATCGTACTCCTCCCTTATTTTTCAAATTGTACAACGTTGCTTTTTGCTGTGTTTCTTCGATGGTATCCTGTCGGTTCTGCAACAACCAATTCTCTACCTCCTCCTTGTCGAAGAAGATTTTTTTGCCGTTCGGTTTATGAAACGGAATCACCCGTTCACTGGTCAGGTGATACAAGTAGTCTTTACTCAATCCGTACATCAACGATACTTCGTCGGGTGTCAATACGGTTTTGTTGTTCAACAACAACAATTGTTTAATCTCTTGTAGTTCAGTTTGTAATTCTGTTCTCATATTTATGTAATTTTAATTTTTAATTAATATTTAGATTGTTTATATAGTATATCATCGGTTTTTGCTTTTGATTAAAAAATTGCAACAAAAAAATCCCCAACCAGTCAAGATTGAGGATTTGTAAGAATCTATGTATTAATATCTTATATTTGTGAAAAAATCGTCAAAATTAGATATTTTTGTTACCAATTTGTTACTCTAAATACGTTGATTTAAGTGTAATCAATTGATTATCAATTAAAAGATTGAATATATGCAAAAATATACAACCTTTTCGGCAAATAGCAAAAGCGGCCGTCTTTTTTTTCGGCCGGAGTGCTTATTCGGCCCGCATTTGCGCCATTCTGCGGGGGTCGTCAGCGGAGACCGCGCTCCGGGGGGGCATGACGGGCGGTTCGTTCGTGGCTGGAGGCGTTTAATTTCCGTTCAGGCAGTCGCGCAGCAGGCCGATGGCGAAGGCGCTGGCGCGGTCGATGATCTGTCCCCGGTCGGTTCCGCACTGTTTGAGGATTGCGACCGTCTTCCGGGGTGTCGCCACGGCGATCCACACCGTGCCGACGGGCTTTTCCGCCGAGCCGCCCGAAGGTCCTGCGATTCCGGTGGTGGCCACGCCGTAATCGGCGCCAGCCGCGCGGCGGACGCCCTCGGCCATCTGGCGGGCCACCTGTTCGCTCACGGCGCCGTAGCGGGCGATGTCCGCGGGGTCGACGCCCAGCAGTTCGGCTTTTGATTCGTTGCTGTACGACACCACGCCGCAGAGGAAATAGGCCGAAGCGCCGGGCATGGCCGTGAAGCGCGCGGCGATCGAGCCGCCCGTGCAGCTTTCGGCTGTGGCGAGCGTCAGGGAGCGTTCGGTGAGTATTTTGTGCACCACCTCCTGCATGGTGGCGGTTTCGAATCCGATGATGTTGTGGGGGATGATCCTGCGCAGGGCCTCGAACCGGCTCTCGATTTCGCGGGCGACGCTTTCGCCCTCCACCTCGTAGGCCGACAGGCGCAGGCGCACCGCGCCCGGATTGGGCAGGTAGGCCAGTTTCAGGTACGGGGGCAGGGCGTTTTCCCACGCTTCGATGCGCTTGGCGAGCATCGACTCGGGCAGTCCGGCGGTGATCATCGTGCGGTGGACGATCTGCCGCAGCGCGAAGCGGGTCTTCAGGCGGGGCATCACCTCGTCCTCCATCAGGTGCTCCATCTCGAACGGCACGCCCGGCAGCGAGACGACGACGTGCCCGTCGCGCTCGAACCACATGCCCGGGGCCGTGCCGTGGGCGTTGAACAGCACCGTGCAGCACGCGGGGACCATCGCCTGCGAACGGTTGAGTTCGTTGAACTCGATGCCGCGTTCGGCGAGCATTTTCTCAACGTGCCCGGCCACCCGTTCGTCGTAGCGCATGTCGCTGCGGAACATCTCCGCGAGGGTCTTTTTGGTGATGTCGTCCTTCGTGGGGCCGAGTCCTCCGGTGATGACGGTCACCTCCGAGCCGGCGAGGGCGCGCTCCGCGGTTTCGATGATTTGCGTGCGGTCGTCGCCGATCGAGATTTTCTCGCGGACCACGATGCCCGCCGCATTGAGGTGTTTGGCGATGGAGACCGAATTGGTGTCGACGATCTGCCCGATGAGTATTTCGTCGCCGATGGTGATGATGGTTGCCTTCATGTGTGGGGTTATTTTTGTCCGGACCCGGGGCGGCGTTCCTCTTCCGATTCGCCGTCGGATGCCTTCCCGGCGGTCCCGACGGCCTCCGGGGCGGATGCTTCGGGGTTTTCCCCGTTTTGCACGGACTCCCCGGCGGCGCGCATGGCGGCCGGCTTTTCGGCCGCGGCGATCAGTTCGCGGCACACCGCTTTGACCATTCCGGGACCGTTGTAGACGTATCCGGTGTAGAGTTGCACGAGGTCGGCCCCGGCGTCGAGCATCGCCCGCACGTCGCCGGCCGACATCAGTCCGCCGACCCCGATGATGGGGTAGGTTCCGCCCGAACGGGTGTGGACGCGGCGCACGATCTCCACGGCGCGGTGTGTGAGCGGTGCGCCGCTGAGACGTCCGCTGCCGATCTTTTCGAGCGTCGTACGGCTCGTGTGGAGTCCTCCGCGGCTGTGGGTTCCGTTGGTGGCCACGATCCCGTCGAGCGGCGTTTCGAGCAGCACGTCGGTGATCTGGTCGATCACCTCGTCCGACATGTCGGGCGAGATTTTGAGCATGATCGGCCGGAACTGGTTCTGCCCGCGCCGGAAGTCGAACAGCGGGTTGAGTATCTGAAGGATATGTTCGCGCGTGTGCGTCGTGCCTTCGCGGCAGGCGTTGTCGCAGCTGATGTTGACGGTGAAATAGTCCGCATACTGGTAGAGGCTGCGGAAGAGTTTGAGGTAGTCCGCCGGAGCGTTCTCGGCGGGGGTCGAGGTGTTCTTGCCGATGTTGCAGCCCACGATCACGCCGTCGTGCGGGCGCCGCAGGTGGCGAATGGTGGCTTCCAGTCCGCGGTTCGCCAGACCGATGCGGTTGATGATGGCATTGTCCTTCGGGAGGCGGAAGACCCGCGGCCGCGGGTTGCCCGCCTGCGGACGGGGCGTCACGGTCCCCACCTCGACGAATCCGAATCCCAGCGCGGCCAGTTCGCGGAACGCCTCGCCGTTGTGGTCGAATCCTGCGGCCAGCCCGATGGGGTTGGCGAAACGGATGCCGAACACCTCGCGTTCGAGCGCCGGATGCTCCACGGCGTAGCATTTGCGCAACAGCCAGCGGCCGCCGGGTATCAGCCCGATGATGCGCAGCAACAGCAGCACCGCGTGGTGGGCCTGCTCGATGGTAAGCGAGAAAAGTACGGGCTTTATGACTCTCCGGTACATGGTTCTTAACTGATAATCGCGGGCAAAGGTAATTAAAAAAGGGCGAATTCGCTAATAAAAAGCCGGTTTCGCCTTTTTCGGACGCCGGAGCGTGCGCAATCCGCGCCGTTCGTGCTAAAAATATTCGCGGCGGTAGGCGTAGTGGTCGCGCATGGATTCGAAATCCCCGGGCCGCTCCTTGAGGCTGCGGCTTTCGGACGCGATGTCGTACGCCCCGCCGATGGTCCGGCAAAGTTCCTGCCAGGAGATCGGCCGCCGGCGCGCCGGGGCGGCCTGTGGCGGATACCACCCTTCGAGCGGCAGGCCGAAACGGCGGGCCAGCGAGGCGACGGACATTGCCGTGGCGTTGGCCTTGCCCTGCTCGGAGTAGCCCGCGATGTGGGGTGTGGCGAGCAGCGCGTTTTCCAGCAGCGCCGGATCGAGGTGCGGTTCGTGCTCCCAGACGTCGAGCGCCCAGCCGAGACCGCTCCGGAGCAGGGCCTCGCCGTCGACCACCTCCCCGCGCGAGGAGTTTATGAGGATGGCGCCGGGTTTCATCAGGCCGAACAGCCGGCTGTCGGCCATGTGGCGCGTCGAAGCGTCGAGCGGCGTGTGGAAGGTGAGGATGTCGGCCTCGCGGGCCACCTCCTCCAGCGTCCGGAATCCGCACCGCTCGCGCTCCTCGCGCGGCGGGTCGCAGCAGACGACGCGGAATCCCCACCCTTCGGCATACGCTTTCACGAGCGATCCGACGTGTCCCACGCCCACGATTCCCAGCGTGCGCTCGGCGGGCTGCCAGCCCTGCGTGCGGGAGAGGTGGACGAGCGCCGCGCCGACCCATTGCAGTACGCCCCGGGCGTTGCAGCCCGCGGCCGTCGTGACTTCGATGCCGTGCGCCGCGCACCACGCCGTGTCGATGTGGTCGAAGCCGATGGTCGCCGTGGCGATCAGCTTTACGCGCGAATCCGCCAGTAGTTTTTCGTCGCACCGCGTGCGGGTGCGGATCACCAGCGCGTCGGCGTTGCGGACGTCGGCGGCCGAAATCGCCGTTCCGGGGAGGTATTCCACCTCGGCGAACGGCTCCAGAACGCCCCGCAGAAAGGGAATGGCGCTGTCGGCAATGATTTTCATGGTAACGGGTGTTTTTTTCGTTTTTCGTCTTTGAGCAAACAAATATAGGTAAAAAATAAAAAATGCGTACCTTTGCAATTCAAAAGCATGTTATGGAACAGAAAAACTTCGATCCGGACGGGGTCGGCGTGGACAACGGAACCTATTTCGGACTTCCGTTCGCTCCCGAAACGGCGGAACTGGTGCTGATCTCGGCGCCGTGGGACGTGACGGTCTCCTACGGGGCCGGAGCGGCTTATGCCCCCGACGCCATTATCGAAGCCTCGACGCAGCTGGATTTCCACGATCCGCTGGCTCCCGGCGTCTGGCGCCGCGGCATCGCCACGGCCGATGTGGACTATTCGCTGCTGGAGTCTTCGCAGCGTCTGCGGGCCGACGCCGCACGGGTGATCGACCACCTCGAAGGAGGCGGCTGCCTGGAGGACGACTATGTCGTGCGCAAGGTCCGCCGTGTCAACGAGGGGTGCATGTCGATGAACGCCAACGTCGGGGCGCAGGCTTCGCGCTGGCTCGATGCGGGCAAGACCGTGGGGCTGGTCGGCGGCGACCACTCGACGCCCTACGGGCTGATCCGGGCGCTGGGCGCGCGCCATGCGGCGTTCGGCATCCTGCACGTCGATGCGCACTGCGACCTGCGCGATGCCTACGAGGGGTTTGAGTTTTCCCACGCCTCGATCATGTTCAACGTCCTGCGCGACGTGCCGCAGGTGACGAAGATCGCCCAGGTCGCCGTGCGCGACTTCAGCGAGTCGGAGGCCGCGCTGGCCGCTTCGTCCGGGCGCATCGCCACGTTCGACGACCTTTCGCTCGCGGCCGCCCTTTTCCGCGGCGAGACGTGGGATGCGCAGTGCCGCCGCATCGTCGACGCGCTGCCGCAGGAGGTCTACGTGAGTTTCGACATCGACGCCTTGACCTTCGAAAACTGCCCTCACACCGGAACGCCGGTTTCCGGCGGCCTTACGTTCAACCAGGCCGTCTGGCTGCTCGATACGCTCACCCGCTCGGGACGCCGTATCATCGGTTTCGACGTGGTGGAGGTGTGCCCCGCGCCCGACGAGCGGATCGACGCCATCACGGGCGCCCGCATGCTCTGGAAACTCTGCGGGCAGACCCTCAAGTCAAACGAATCATAAAACGACCGATAGATGCGACTTTTTTCGATGTACCGCTGGGTTCGCCAGCGACACATGATGGGGCTTCGGGGCCGCAACTTCCTGGAAGCGCCCTGGGCCGGAGGCGTGGTGCTGCTGGTGTGCGTGATCGCCGCCATGCTGCTGGCCAATCTCCCCGCGACCAAACTCTATTACCACCACCTGCTGGAGACCGACCTTTCGCTGATGGTCCATTCCCCGGACGGTGTGATCGACTGGATCTTCCCGCGGGGCATGACCGTCGAGAAGTTCATCAACGACGGGCTGATGGTGATTTTCTTCTTTGCCGTGGGGCTTGAGATCAAGCGCGAGATCGTCTGCGGGCAGCTTTCGTCCGCGCGCCGGGCCATCCTTCCGGTGCTGGCCGCTGCGGGCGGCATGCTGGTCCCGGCGATTTTCTTCACGGCGTTCAACCACGGCACGATGGCCGCAAACGGCTGGGGAATCCCCACCGCCACGGACATCGCCTTCGCCATAGGCATCCTCTCGATGCTGGGCAACCGCGTCCCCGTGTCGCTCAAAATCTTCCTCACGGCGCTGGCCGTCGCCGACGACCTGGGGGCCATTCTGGTCATCGCGCTTTTCTATGGCGGCAAGGTGCAGATCACCTGCCTGCTGGTGGCGCTGGTCATCATGCTGGGGGTCTACTTTATGAAGCAGATGGGCGAGAAGCGCATGTTCTCCTATCTGGTCCCGGCCTTCGTGGTCTGGGGGCTGTTCTATTACTCGGGCGTCCACTCGACCATCTCGGGCGTGGCGATGGCGCTGCTGATCCCGATGGAGCCGCGTTACAGCAAGGAGTATTTCGCCCATAAGATGCGATGGCTCAATGCGCTGATGCTCCGCGCCGCCTCGCACGAGGACTTCCCCAACGAGGAGCAGCGGTTCTACCTGCGGCGCATGCACGACCTGTCGTCCAACTCGGTGGGCATGAGCTACCGTCTGGAGCACGGACTGGCGCCCTACGTCACGTTCCTGATCATGCCGGTCTTCGCGCTGGCCAACGCCGGCGTCGAGATTACGTCGCTCGAATACCTCAATATTTTCCACTATTCGCCCGAAATCGGATCAATCGGCATGGGCGTCTTCTTCGGTCTTGTCCTCGGCAAGCCGCTGGGCATCTTCCTTGCCAGCTGGGGAGCCGTGAGGACGGGTCTTGCGGAGCTGCCCGAGGGGGCGACGTGGCGCATGCTGCTGGCCGTGGCCTGCCTGGGCGGTATCGGGTTCACGATGTCGCTGTTCGTCGATTCGCTGGCCTTCACCGACCCCGATCTGGTCGACCGCGGCAAGATCGCGATCCTGATGGGTTCGCTGGCCGCCGCCGTCGTGGGGTGCCTGCTGATCCTGATCTTTTCGGGAAAAAACCGCCGGACCCGGCAGGGCGGGCGGTAGGCATCCGCCGCGCAGGCGGCGTTTGCCGGAAATGGCGTCCGGTCCGGACCCGTGCGGCCGGAACAGATTTATTTGCTTCTGCCGGCGCCTTGCACTATCTTTGCAAAAAAGATTCGATAATGATGAAAAAGACCTTCCCGATCCTCCCGGCCCTCGTGCTGCTGCTGGCCGGAGCCTGCTCGAAAAATTCGGGCGGAGGCGGCGTGAAACTCCGGAACGATACCGATTCGGTGGCCTACGTCATCGGCATGAACGTGGGCGCGAACCTGCTGAAAATGGATTCGACGATCAATGTGAACGCCGTTTGCGAAGGCATCCGCGACATGTTCCGCGGCAATCCCAGACTCTCGGCGGCCGATGCCGAGACGTTCTATCTGAGCTACGTGAACTACGCCCTTCCCGAGAAGGCGCGCGCCTATGAGGAGCAGTTCCTCCTCGACATCGCCAAGTCGAACCGCTCCTATGCCCGCACGTCGTCGGGCGTGACCTACACCGTTACGGACGTCGGGGATCAGAATCAGGTTCCCACTTCCGAGCGCGACAGCGTGGCCCTGCGGTGGGTGATCCGCACGGCGGCGGGCGACGAGATCGCCTCCTCCTACGAGCGGGGCGATACGGTGCGTTCGCTGGTCCGCAACCTGCGGCGCGGGGTGCAGGAGAGCGTGAAGCTCATCGGCAAGGGCGGCAAGATCAACGCCTGGATGCCTTCGTCGGCAGCCTACGGCGCCGAGGGCGACAAGGAACTGGGCGTGGCTCCCAATGCGACGCTCTATTTCGAGATCGAACTCGTCGACCTCGACAAGTATACGACCCGGTCGCGGCGGCGTTGACGGTCCGTCCGGCGCCGCCGGTTCCGCGGCCGGATCGTCCGGCCCGGGGATTTCGCCAAAATAGTTGCTCGGAATCATTTCGTTAACAAAATTTTTATATCTTTGCGGGGAATAAGCCCACGCTTTGATAGGCGGCGCCTCGGCAGAGGCGGATAAATTCACCTCTGCGCCCGGTTTGCACTGTCTTTGCGCGTGCGACGGCGACAATATAAAAGGAAACATCAAACATAGTGAAAACAACAATGAAAAAAATCTTTTTTGCTGCGGCGCTCGCGGGTGCCGCAATGCTCGCCTCCTGCGGAGGAAACAAGGGCGGGGTACAGCTGGGCAGTCTGTCCGAGTTCGACTCTCTGTCGTATTCGCTCGGAGCCAACATCGGCTATGGCATGAGCTACGAAATGAAGGATATTCCGTTCGATTTCAAGGCTGTGGACAAGGGTGTCCGGGAAGGCGCTCTGGGCAAGGCCACCCAGGAGCACGACAAGTCGCTCGATATGCTGCGCGAATATTTTATGACCAAGCGCGGCGAGCGTGCGCAGGCCGTGGCGCAGAAGCGCGCCGAGGCGGACAGCGTGCGCCTGGCCGGCGGCGACACGACCAAGGTGGAGTATCCCGCGGCCGATCCCGACATGTTCGAGAGCGAGGAGGAGCGTACCGAGATCTCCTATGCCTTCGGTAACGACATCGGTTACAACATCGCACAGAGCGGCATGCCCATTCAGCTGGTCTGGATCGGCGAGGCCATGCAGAACGTGCGCGACAACAACGCCAAGATGACCGAGGACGAGGTGAACCAGTACTTGCAGTACTACTTCATGGTGAAGCGTCCGGCCGAGAACGCCGAGGCTTCGAAGGCGTGGCTGGAGAAGACGGAGAAGAAGTCGGGCGTGAAGAAGACCGAGTCGGGCCTGCTCTATAAGGTTACCGACGCCGGCGACGCTTCGGTGATGCCCAAGGACCCGCGCGACGTGGTGAAGGTGCACTATACGGGCCGTACCCGCGAAGGCAAGGTGTTCGACACCTCGAAGTTCGCCAACCGTTCGAAGGAGCAGCAGGAGATGATCAAGAAGCAGCGTCCCGATGATTTCGACAAGGACGAACCCGTCGAGTTCCCGCTCAACCGTGTGATTCCCGGATGGACGGAAGGGTTGCAGCTGGTGGGCAAGGGCGGCAAGATCACGCTCTGGATTCCCGCCGACCTGGCTTACGGTGCGCGCGGCGCAGGCCGTGACATCGGTCCCAACGAGGCTCTGGAGTTCGAGGTCGAGCTGATCGACGTCACTCCCTACGTGGAGCCTGCTCCGGCCGATTCGACCGCAACGGCTGAGAAGCCCGAGGCTGCTCCCGCAAAATAGTCGGACCGCGGAAAATGAATCCGGATGTGCGCATGCGCATCCGGATTTTTTATAAATAGGCATCTAAAAAAACTCCGGCCTTCGAATCATCGAAGGCCGGAGTTTTTCGGTTGAGTCCGTTTAGAACGGCAGGTCGTCGACCTGTGCGGGCGCAGAGGCGTATGAAGGCTCCTCGGCGATGGGCGGCATGTCGGGCATCGGGGCCGCCGCGGCCTCCTGTTTGGGTTGCAGACGCCATGCGCGGATGTCGGTGTACCAGCGGCCGTTGTATTCGCGCGACTCGATGTTGACCGAGACGTTGTAGGTCGAACCCTCTTTCAGACGGGCCGCGTCTTCGGGCTTGTTGAAGAACGTAACGCAGATTTTGCGTGTGAAAGAGCCTTCGTTCATTTCGAAAACCACATCCTGACGCTGCCACTCACCGCGTGCCGACGTTCCCTTCGTCACGGGCAGTATTTTGTAAACGGTTCCTTCGAATTCCATAGTGTAAATAGGGTTTGTTTGCGGCAAAGGTAGCAATTTTCCGGGACATTCGGAGCCTTTCCCGCGGAAAAAACGCCTGACGTCCGAAGATCGGCGGATACGGCGTTTCTGTCCCGGAACCGCGGCGTGCACCCCGTTCCGGTCGGCTCCGTCGGAGGTTCGGCCCTTTCTTTTTGCTGCCTGTTACAGTGGTCTGCGGCCCGTAATCCGTATAAAAAAGCAGGGTCCGGTTTGCTTTTTTTTGCTTTTTTTGAATTATCTTTGGTGCTGTAATGATATTTTTTATTTGTCGGAGCGTTCTGCCGGGCTGTCCGGTTTCGGCTGCGTCCGGCGTGTTGGCACCTTTGTCCATGATGAAAAAACTACTGCTTTTTGTTGCGCTTCTCGGCCTTGCGCTGCCCCTGCGGGCGCAGGACGACAAGGCGCTGGCCGCCGCCGCTGCGAAGGCCGACCTGAAACTGATGTCGTTCAACATCCGCTATTACAAGCCCGGCGCCGACGGCGACAACGGCTGGGTTGCGCGGCGCACCGCCTGTCTGGAGATGATCCGTGCGGAATCGCCCGACGTCATCGGCTTCCAGGAGCCGCACCGGCCGCAGATCGACTATCTGAAGGTGAACCTCCCCGAATACGCCGAGGTCGACATGGGACGCGACGCCGCGACCGACATCGAGAAGAAACCCGACGGCGGCGAGCATCTGATGATCATGTACCGCCGTTCGAAATACATCCTGCTCGACAGCGGGTTTTTCTGGATCAGCCCCACGCCCGAATGCCCTTCGCGGGGCTGGGACGCCATGTGCCGCCGCGTCACGGTGTGGGTGCAGCTCAAGGACCGGAAAACCGGAAAGGAGTTCTTCTATTTCGACACCCATTTCGATCATATCGGCAAGCAGGCCCGCGCCGAATCGGCCCGGATGATGGTCGCCCGGATGAAGCGGATCGCCGGTGAGAAGGCCGCCGTCTTTCTCTCGGGAGACCTGAATACGACCTACGACAACGCCCTGCTCGACCCGCTGAAGGCGTGGATGCAGTCGGCGCGCCATGCGGCCCCGGTGACCGACGAACTGCCGACGTTCAACGACTTCGGCAAGCGTTCGCTGTGGATCGACTTCATTTTCGCCCGCAACGCCCGTGCGCTGGCCTACCGGACCCTTGTCGATTCCGGGCGTTACGGCGTTCCGTTCCTCTCGGACCACAATCCCGTTTACGCGCTCTACAAACTCTGAATCCGCCGGACGGCCGACAAACCCGGATACAACCAAATTCCGATACCATGAAGAACCTTTCCCTCGTTTTCCGCAGCCTCGCGCTGCCCGTGCTGCTGCTGACGCTGAACGCCGCCGGTGCGCAGGAGAAGCAACCGCTCCGTTACGTCGATGCCGCGACGCTGACCGTCATCGGCAAGAGCATGCCCACTCCCAAACTGTTCCAGCGGGTCGACACCGCCCGTTACGAACTCTGGCAGCCCGTGAAGAACTACTCGGCCTTCTCCACCGGACTGGCCGTCGTTTTCCGCACCGACAGCCGGACGATCCGCGCCCGGTGGAAAACCGGCGGATACGGATTGGGCCACAACATGACCGCCATCGCCCGCAAGGGTCTCGACCTCTACATCGAGCGCGACGGGCAGTGGGTCTACGCCGGTTTCGGCTGGCCCAAGGGCGACAACCACGACAGCGCGCTGGTCGAGTATATGGACGAGGGCGAAAAGACCTGTCTGGTCTACCTGCCCCTGTGGGACGAGGTGCTTTCGCTGGAACTGGGCATCGACGGCGACAGCCGCATCGAGGCCGTTCCGAACCCCTTCCGCCACCGGATCGTGGTGCTCGGGTCGAGCATCACCCACGGCGCTTCGGCCGGGCGTCCCGGCATGACCTGGACGGCGCGGCTGGCCCGCCGGATGGGACTCGATTTCCTGAATCTCGGTTACAGCGGGCAATGCAAGCTGCAACCCGAATTCGCGCGGATGCTGGCCGAGATGGATGCCGACGCCTTTGTTTTCGACGCCTTCTCCAACCCGAGCGCCGGGGAGATCGAGGAGCGGCTCGACGCCTTCGTGGCGACCGTCCGCAAGGCGCATCCCTCGACGCCGCTGATCTTCATTCAGACCGAGGTCCGCGAGACCGTGAATTTCAACCTCCGGGCGCGGAAATTCGAATCCGACAAGCGCGCCGCCGCCGAAGCGGGCGTCCGGCGGCTGATGAAGGACGACCGGAACATCTACTTCATCGACTCCCGGGGGATGATCGGCACGGACCACCTCGGGACGGTCGACGGTTCGCACCCCTCCGACCAGGGTTTCATGTACATGACCCGCCATCTCGAACCGCAGCTGCGCAAGATTTTCCGGAAATACGGAATCCGCTGATCCGCAGACCGGCAGGGCCGCAGCTTTCGGGCTGCGGCTTTTTCGTTTTTTGGGGCAGGAGGTTGCAAATCTGAAATTAATGCTATCTTTGCTTCCGGTATGACCGAAGATTTCATTCAGGAAAACGAGGATCGGGAACTGTTCCGGCGGATCAAGCAGGGGAGCGAGGAGGCTTTCCGGGTGGTTTACGGGAAGTATCACCGGATACTCTATGCCGTGGCCCTGAAGATGCTGAAGGACCGTTCCGCGGCCGAGAACGCCGTGCAGCACGTCTTCGTGAAACTTTGGATCGGGCGGCAGGAGATGACCGTCATGCTGAGCCTGCGGAACTACCTCTACACGATGACCCGCAACTACATCCTCAATTACCTGCGCAGCCGCAATACCGAGCTGGTGCACAGCTACCGCCTGGCGCAGCTCATTCCCGAGGCTTCGGACCCGCTCGACGCGCAGATCGAGCGCGAGGATCTTTTGCAGATGCTCGATACGGTGATCGCGGGGCTTCCGACCCAGAAGCGGCAGGTCATGTACCTGCGCAAGGCGGGCTATTCGAATCCCGAGATCGCCGAAATGCTCAATCTTTCGGTCAACACCGTCCGTTCGCACTACCAGGAGGGCGTCAAACTCCTGAAGAGCCGTTTCGGCCATATCGTCCTGCTTATCTTCATCCTGCAAACTTTATTTTTATGAACAGACCTTCGGAAGAACTTTTGCATAAGACGCTCGAAAACCGCGCCACCGCCGCCGAGGCCACTTCGGTCGCCGAGTGGCTCGCCACCGATTCGGGCCAGGCATGGGCCAGCCGCTACATCGGCCGCGACTTCGACCGGCAGGAGTCCTGCGGCGACTATGAGCGGGAGGAGGTCGCCTCGGAGCGCATCTTCGCGCGGATCAAAACCGCCCTCACGCGCAGCCGGCGCCGCCGCATTCTTTTTCGCGTCGCCGCCGTCGTGATTCCCGTCGCGCTGGTGCTGGGCGTCGCCCTGCGTCTCGACCGTCAGGTAGGGGGCATCTTTTCGGATGCGGAGTACGGCGAATTCGTCGTCGACCGGGGGCGGCGTACGCAGTGCCTGTTTCAGGACGGCACGGTCGCCCACCTCAATTCCGAGTCGAAAATCCACTATCCCGTGAAGTTCGGGCTTTTCGAGCGTCGCATCCGGCTCGAAGGCGAAGCCTACTTCGAGGTGACCCACAATCCCCGGCGGCCGTTCGTCGTGGAGTTCGAGGGCGGAGAGATCCAGGTGCTCGGCACGTCGTTCAACGTCAAGGCCTACCGCGACGATGACATCGTCGCCGTAACGCTCGACGAGGGGCGCGTGGTGCTCGACGACCGTCGCGGCGGTCGTTTCGAGCTGTCGCCCTCCGAACAGCTGCTCTACGACCGCCGCTCGGGCGAGGGGCGGATCATCCGCGGAGCCGACGCCATGCGTTATTCGATCTGGAAGGACGACGTGATCTCGTTCCGCGACACGCCCCTTGCAGAGGTGCTCGAAACCCTTTCGCGGTGGTACGACGTGCGCTTCGAAACCGACGGACAGCCCGATCGCCCCATATCCTACACCTTTGCGACCGACAACACGCTGCTGGATAGTGTTTTGCGTGAAATGGAACTGATCTCTCCGGTGCGTTTCGAACGCACCAAAACAGAAATAAAGGTAAGTTTCAGATAAAAAAAAGAGTTTCGGCTCATCGTTTTTTCCCGTTTGCGTGTCTATTCTGTGAAAAGCGCGCAAACGGGCTTTTTAGTAAACAACTACCTAAACTAATCTGTATGAAACGAATCAGACTACTATTTCTGATGCTGCTTTGTGTAGCCGGGACGGCCCTGACGGTCCGGGCGCAGAAAGTGACGTTGAATTTCCGGAATGCCAAGCTCGAACAGGTGTTCGGGCGGATTACCGAGCAGACGGGCTACACGTTCTACTACGCGCGTCCGACGGTCAATCCCGACAAGGTCGTCAGCATCGCCGTCGCGGATGTCGACGTGCGTGCGGCGCTGAAACAGCTGCTGGCGGACGACAAGGTCGAAATCGAGATCCGCGACGGCAAGATTTACCTTTCCCCCCCCCGGCAGAGTGCCGCTGTGCCGCAATCCGTTAAGGGCGTCGTCCGGGATGCCGCGGGCCAGCCCGTTGTCGGGGCCGCGGTGATTGTCAAGGGAACCACCCGCGGCGTGAGTTCCGGGACCGACGGCTCGTTCTCGTTCGAGGGTCTGGCTGACGGCGCCGTGCTGCAAGTCTCGGCGCTGGGCTACGCCTCTGCCGAAATCCCGGTCGGCAACCGTTCGTTCGTCACCGTGGAGCTGAAGGAGGACGCCACGCTCGTCGACGAGGTGGTGGTCGTGGGCTACGGCACGCAGAAGAAGGCCAACCTGACGGGCGCCGTCGACCAGGTCTCCTCGGAACTTCTGGAGAACCGTCCCGTGGCCAACGTCACGCAGATGTTGCAGGGCGCCGTGCCCAACCTCAATATTTCGCTGGCCGACGGCAAGCCCAACCGCTCGGCGTCGTACAACATCCGCGGCAAGACGTCGATCGGCGCGGGCGGATCGGCTCTGGTGCTGATCGACGGCGTCGAGGGCGACCCCGCGATGCTCAACCCCAACGACATCGAGTCGGTCTCGGTGCTCAAGGACGCAGCTTCGGCCGCCATCTACGGTTCGCGCGCACCCTACGGCGTGGTGCTCATCACCACCAAGGACCCGGGCAAACTCACCGACAAGTTCACGATCAACTACACGGGCAACGTCTCCATCCAGCAGCCCACGGCCATTCCCGACGTCGTGGACGACGGTTACGTCTATTCGCGCCTCTTCTACGACGCATGGTACAACTACCGCTTCAACGAGCCGACGGGCTTCAACAACTCGCAGGACTTTTCGCGTGCGTGGCTCGACACCTTCCGCCAGCGCAAACTCGCGGGCAACAAGCTCGAAACGACGGTCGAACCCGACGGCAAGTATGTCTACTACGGCAATACGGACTACTACGACGCACTTTACAAGGATACGGTGATCGCCCAGACGCACAACATCTCGGTCAGCGGTTCGAACGGCAAGATCAGCCACTACCTTTCGGGGCGTCTGTACGACTACAACGGCCTGTTCAACTTCACGCCCGACACCTACCGCACGATGAACCTCCGTTCGAAGGTCTCCTCGCAGGTGTTCAAATGGCTGAAGATCAGCAATAACTTCGACTATACGCACGACCACTACCGTCAGCCGATGGGTTATTCGAAGGAGGGCGGCGGCGTGCTGTGGCGTTCGCTCAACGACCAGGGGCACCCTTCGTCGCCGATCTTCAATCCCGACGGTACGCTCACCAAGTCGGGCGCCTACGCCATCGGCGGCCTGGTGACGGGCAACAACTGGCTCGACCGCACGACCAAGACGCTCAAGAACACCACCACGCTCAACATCACGATGCTGGAGAACCGCCTGCGCCTGACGGGCGACTTCTCGTTCCGCACCAAGGACTACACCGAGACCAAAAAGACCACGGCCATCCCTTACAGCGCCTACGAGGGCGAAATCGTCTACCTCGGCACGCCCGAGACCGACGACGTGATGAAGGAGTCGCTGCAACTGACGACCTATATCGCCACCAACGCCTACGCCGAGTTCGAGGACACCTTCGCCGAGAAACACTATTTCAAGGCGCTGGCCGGTTACAACTACGAGCAGCAGGACTACAAGTCGACCTACTCCGAGCGCAACGGCCTTCTGATGCCCGACGCCGACAACATCAACTTCGCGCTGGGCGACATCATGTCGATCACCGCCGGCGGCAGCCGCTGGCGTTACGTGGGCGCTTTCTTCCGCTTCAATTACGCCTACGACGACCGCTACCTGCTCGAAGTCAACGGCCGCTACGACGGCTCGTCGAAATTTCCGAACAACTCCCAATGGGGCTTCTTCCCCTCGGCTTCGGCCGCCTGGCGCGTTTCGCAGGAGAAGTTCTGGAACGTCAGCCCCAAGGCCGTTTCGAACCTCAAGCTGCGCGCCTCGTACGGTGCGCTGGGCAACAGCAACGTCGATCCCTACACCTACCTCGAAACCTTCGGCCTGTCGACCTTCGGAACGGGTTCGGGCGACGCGGCCCGCTACCTCTTCGGGCAGGCCAAGCTGCGCTACACGAGCCTCCCGGGCCAGATTCCCGACAACATCGGCTGGGAGACCTCCAAAACCTTCGACGTGGGACTGGACGCCGGTTTCCTGAACGGGCGGCTGAACCTCACGGCCGACTACTACATCCGCAAGACGGTGGACATGTACACCGTCGGCCCGACGCTTCCCGACACCTTCGGAGCGACGGCCCCCAAGGGCAACTACGCCGACATGAGCACCTACGGCTATGAAATCGCGTTGAGCTACAACGATTCGTTCAAGCTGGCGGGCAAGCCCTTCAATTTCGGGATCAAGGCGACGCTGGCCGACTATTATTCCATAATCGACCGCTATAACAACGCCTCGCGCAAGCTCTCCGATTACTACGAGGGGCAGCGTCTGGGCGAGATCTGGGGTTTCGTCTGCAACGGGCTGTTCCAGTCGCAGGCCGAAATCGACGCGGCGTTCGGCGGCAAGGGCTACAAGAATGACATCATGCAGACCTCCGAGAAGTACATCACCTATCCGGGCGACATGCGCTTCGAGGATCTGAACGGTAACGACGCCATCGACCGCGGCAGCAGCACGGTCGACGATCCGGGCGACCGGAAGATCATCGGCAACTCCGAGCCGCGCTACCTCTACACCATTTCGCTCAATGCCGACTGGAACGGTTTCTTCCTCTCGGCGCTGTTCGACGGCGTGGGCAGACAGCAGTGGTTCCCCAGCGACGAAAGCCTTTTCTGGGGCATGTACAACCGTCCCTACAACCAGGTTCCGACGTGGCATCTGCAAAACTACTGGACCGAGGAGCGTCCGAACGCCTACCTGCCGCGCTACGTGGGCTACTACGGCCCGATGAACGCCAATACGGTCAACGTCAATACGCGCTACCTGCAGGACGTGTCGTACATCCGGCTGAAGAATCTTCAGTTCGGTTACGAGCTGCCCAAGCGGTGGATCTCGAAGATCGGTCTTTCGAAGGTCTCGGTCTACTTCTCGGGCGAGAACCTCTGGAGCTGGTCGCCGCTCTACCGCCACACGAAGGATTTCGACGTGACGGTGGCCAGCAAGAAATCCGACTCGGATATTTCCAACAGCAAGGGCGACGGACATAACTATCCCGTGATGCGCAGCTTCAGCTTCGGCATCTCGATCACCTATTAAACTGTTTACGTGCTATGAAAAGATCAACCTATATATGGAGTCTGCTCGTGGGCTGCGTTGCGTTCGCCACGTCGTGCGACCTGACGGAGAACGTGCAGGTGAAAGCCGACAAGTCGATGATCTTCGGATCGAAATCGGGTCTCGAACTCTACTCCAATTCGTTTTACAAGGCCCTGCCGACGCTCAAGAACGGCTTCATGCAGGACAAGATGTGCGACGTGGGGGCCGTCAGCAACACCGACACCTTCATCAAGCAGGGGGCCTACAACACCGAGACGGCGACCAGCTGGAGCTGGGGCGCGCTCAAGAACGTGAACTACTTCATCGACGGCTGCAATGATCCGAAATACTGCACCGTCGAAGCCGAGACGCGCGACAACTACCTCGGCATCGCCCGCTGGTTCCGTGCGTGGTTCTACTACGACAAGCTGACCACCTACGGCGAAGTTCCCTGGTTCCCCAACGACATCCAGTCCTACCAGAACGACGTGATGTACAAGGACCGCGACAGCCGCGACGTGATCATCCGCAACCTGATCGCCGACCTCGATTTCGCCTACGAGCACATCCAGGCCACCTCGTCGACCGGCAGCGCGACGCTCACGCGCTGGGCCGCCGCCGCGCTCAAGTCGCGCGTCTGCCTCTTCGAAGCGGCTTACCGCCGTTACCACAACCTCACGGGGCTTGAGATAACCCCCGAGGAGCTGTATCGCGAGGCCGCCAAGGCCGCCAAGCTGGTGATCGACAACAGCGGCTGCTCGCTCAACACCGCCGCGGGCAAGAAGGGCGCCTATCGCGATCTGTTTTACAGCGAGACGCCGCTGACGCAGGAGGTGATCCTCGCCGTCTGCGCCAACGAGAAATCCGGCATCTTCGGCGAGCAGAACTGGTGGTTCAACGCCCGCTCGTACGGACTGTGCTGGAGCCTCGTCCGCTCGTTCGTCCACACCTACCTCAAGCAGGACGGCACGCCCTTCACCGCCGCCGCCGACTACGCCGTGAAATCCTTCGCCGAGGAGATGGAGGGGCGCGACCTGCGCCTGGAGCAGACCGTGCGCGGCCGCAACTTCCTGTGGGACGGCAAGACGGCGGTCGCCGACATCAAAAACCTTTCGCTCACGGGCTACCAGGTGATCAAGTATACGCTCGACGAATCGAAGTACGACGGCGGTGCGAAGAACATCAACAGCATTCCGCTGATCCGCTATGCCGAGGTGCTGCTCAACTACGCCGAGGCGCAGGCCGAACTGGGGGTGCTCACCGATTCCGAATGGGCGCTCACGGTCGGTGCGCTGCGTAAGCGCGCGGGTATCACGGGCGGCACGGAGACGCTGCCCACGACCGTCGACAGCTACCTGCAACGCACCTTTTATCCGGACGTGACCAGCCCCGTGCTGCTCGAAATCCGCCGCGAGCGGGCCATAGAACTCGTCGCCGAAGGCATGCGCTTCGACGACCTGCGCCGCTGGAAGTGCGGATCGCTGATGGAGACCCTGCCGTGGAGCGGCATTCACATCCCCGGGTTGGAGCAGCCCGTCGATGTCAACGGCGACGGCGTGAACGACTACTACTTCACCGAGGGCGAGGTTGCGTCGGCTCCGGCGGCCTACAAGAACATCGCCGTCCGCGTCAATCAGGACGGCGTGGGGCTTTATGCCGAGGCGAATCCCGTGTCGGGTTACGATCTGGTCTACAAGACCGGTGCGGGCGACCGCTACTGGTATCCCGACGGGCGCCAGTACCTCTATCCGATTCCCGCCAAGGTGATCCGCGATTACAGGAACGCGGGCTATACGATCTCGCAGAACCCCGAGTGGGACAACGAATAAATAAAAAGCAAGACCATGAGAATATTCCGTTATTTACTGACGTTTTCGTTGAGTTTCGCCTTCGTTTTCGCCGCCGGGTGCAGCGATCCGAAGCCCGATTACTCGGAATTCTACAAACCCCAGCCCGGTGACGAACCGGAGGAGCCGGTCAATCCCGGACTTGAGGACAATCAGCTGAGAGTCATGTCGTTCAATGTGCGTTACAGCTCGGGCGACGACGGTGCGAACAGTTGGGACAACCGCAAAAAGGCCGTTCCGGCGATGTTCGCCGACCAGCAGCCGACGGTGCTCGGCGTGCAGGAGGCGCGGCTCGACCAGAAGACCTACATGGACGAGAACTGCGCGGGCTACAAGAGCGTCGGCGTGGGCCGCACCGACGGCCAGAATGCCGGTGAGTTCATGGCCATCTACTATCTCGCCGATGCCGTGAAGCTCGAAAAGTGGGGGACCTTCTGGCTCTCCGACACCCCCGACGTCCCGTCGGTCGGCTGGGACGCCTCGACCTACCGCACGGCCACGTGGGCCTTGTTCACCCACTACAAGTCGGGCCGCAAGTTCTTCTACGTCAACACCCACATCGACCATGTGGGGCAGGTGGCGGCCCAGAAGTCGATGGAGCTGATCGAGGCGAAGATCCGGTCGCTCAACCCCGACAACCAGCCGACGGTGCTGACCGCTGACTTCAACAAGATGCTCGACAGCCCGATTTTCGACGGCGTGAAGAAGTTCATGGCCGACGCGCGCACGACCGCTCCCGTGACCGACAACAAGGCGTCGTTCAACAACTTCGGCGGGGCGACCAACTACCCGCGCATCGACCACATCTTCAGCTCGGGCTTCACGCCCCTGCGCTTCGCCACCGTCGACCAGCGTTACGAGAAGGTCCCCTACATTTCGGACCACTATCCCATCGCGGCCGTGTTAGAGTTCAAGTAATCCTGCAACCAAAGCTCAAAACCGATTGAAATGAAACGATTTATCTATATGCTGGCCGCTTTCGCCCTCATGGGGGCCGTCTCCTGCCAGCCGGACGAGGAAGTGGCGGTCCACGCCTCGTTCACCACCGACAAGGAGTCCTACGATGTGGGCGATCCGGTGGTGCTCACCAACACTTCGACGGCCGAAAACGCCCTGATCGCCATCTGCAAATGGGAGCTGGGCAAGGGCGTCGTCTCCTACGAAACCACCCCGGAGAACATCTCCTACGATCAGGCCGGAGAGTATGTCATCAAGCTGACCGTCACCTCCGACCGCGGGGCGAAGAAGTCGTCGTTCGAGAAGACCATTCGGGTCGTGGACAACAACATCCGGCCCGTGGCCGACTTCACGTGGTCGCCCGAGAAGGTCGTGGCGGGCGAACCGGTGCAGTTCACCGACTGTTCGACCGACGAGGACGGCGAGGTGGTGGCCTGGGAGTGGAAATTCGGAACCACGACCTCCGACAAGCAGAATCCCGAATTCACCTTCGCGGCGCAGGGGGCTACGGAGGTCTCGCTGACCGTGACCGACAACAAGAAAGGCAGGAACACCAAGACGGTGACCATCGACGTGGGCCGCGGCGCCATCAGCCTCGACCTGCTCTGGTCGTACCCCTACGACGACACGAAGGACGCCTATGTGTTCGGCACGTCGCCCGCGGTCAGCCCCGACGGTGAGTATGTCTATGTGACTTCGACGGGTTATTCGCTGGTCTGCTTCACGAAGGCCGGCGAGCGTCTCTGGGCCTTCGACATCGGCAAGGACGGTGCGTCGGCCGAGAACAACAGCGGTTCGATCAAGGTGCAGTCGCCGACGCCTTCGGTCGACGAGGACGGCACGGTCTACGCGCTGGCGGGCTTCAACGAGCCGAACAAGGGCGCGGGAGGCAGCGCGTTCTACGCCGTCAGCGGCGGCGCCGGGGGCGGCTCGCAGGTCTGGCATGTGAATACGGGCGTGAACACCAGCTTCCGGTTCCTCTCGCCGGCCGTCACCGAGAAATACCTCTTCATTGTGGCGCGCAACGTGCCTTCGGGGCACCAGAATTTCCAGGTCTACGACAAATCGTCGGGCGACCTGGTGGACGAGCGGCACGTCAACGGCGGCTCCTACGGCGGCGTGCTGCCGCTCAAAAACGGCATGGTGATCGCCGGTACGGGCGGCAGTCACGGCATGCGCGTCTTCTTCCCCGACGGCGCGGGCAAGTGGAAATTCTCCTGCGTGAAGTCGAACGGCCGCGAGCACAACTACGGCGGCAGCGGCAAGGATGCTACGTGCGAGGCGCCGAACGGCACGCAGCCTGCGTCGGGTCCCGGCGGCAAGGTCTACATTCTGTTCCAGAACCAGGGCGTGCGTGCGGACAAGAGTCTGGGCGGGGGTGTCGTCTACTGTTATGATCCGGCAAAGACCGTCTACGGGCAGACGCCCGAACCGGACTGGTACTGTCCCGTCAAGGGCGATTGCGCCCAGTCGGGCATGGGCGTGGCGCTGGGCGAGGACGGCACGGTCTACGCCGCGACGCAGAAGACCGGCAGCGTGGCGGCCCACGTCACGGCCATCTCCGCGCAGGGCGTGAAACGCTGGGAGCACGCCGCCGACGGCGACATCAACGGCGTTCCGGCCGTTGACGATCAGGGCTTCGTCTATTACAACGACCGGACTACGGGCAAGCTGGTGAAACTCCGCCCGGAGGACGGCTCGCGCGTGGCGGAGATCAAGCTGGCCGACGAGCTGCGTTCGTCGCCGACGATCTCCTACGACGGCACGATCTACGTCAACGGCATGAAGGACGACAAGCCCACCGTCTTCGCGGTGAAGGGTGCGGCCGAGGGCTGCGCCGCGTCGTGGTCGCAGCAGGGAGGCAACCCATCCAAAACCGAGTATATGTACTGATCCGCTGAAAATCAGGGATGAGCGGGCCGCGTCACACGACGCGGCCCATTTTTTTCGGCCTTCGTGTATGTCGTTTTCGGCAAAATTCCCTCTTTATTATGGAACGGGCGCAGGAACCGGGACGAAAAGAACCTCGAACACAATTCTAAATTTCAGCAGATGATCCGAAAACTATTGGTGCTGTTGCTCTGCCTCACGGCGGCGACGGCGACGGCGAAGAAGCCCAAATCCTCCGCTTCGAAGAAGGCGGAGAGTTCGGCCGAAAAACCGAAGGAAAGCGATTACGACAAACTCTTCAAGGAGAAACATACGGTGGCCGACGGCATGTTCCGCCTGCACGACGTCAAGGGGAAGCTCTATTTCGAGATTCCCGATTCGCTTTTCGGGCGCGAAATGCTGCTCGGATCGACCATTTCGGAGGTTTCGGACAACGCTGCGGCGACGACCGGCTCCAAGTCGGACTATCCGCTGCACGTGGTTTTCACGCGCAACGACCGTTCGGTCCAGCTGGTACGGTCAACTGCGAGAACATCACCGACGAGACGGGGGCCTCCCGCGCGCTGGCCGAGGCGGTGAAGCGGAACACGGCCGATCCCATCCTGCGCAATTACAAGATCGAGGCCAGGAACCGGGACAGCACGGCCGTGGTGGTCAACGTCACGGACCTGTTCGTGGCCGACGTGGAGGAGATGTCGCCCTTCTCGAAGTACGGACTTTATACGGCTTTCGAGCTGAAGAAGACCTTTCAGAAGGAGCGTTCGATGCTGGGCGAAATCAAGGCTTTCAGCGACAATGTGGTGGTGCGCAGTACGTTGAGCTATATTTTCACGCTCACCCGCGGCCGCACGACGCTGGTCAAGGACCAGCCGCTGACGGCCGTGATGACCCGTTCGCTGGTGTTGCTGCCCCGCGAGCCTTACCGTCCGCGCATCACCGACAGCCGCATGTCGGTGTTCCCGACCGGCAAGGTGCTTTTCAGCGAGCGCGAGCAGCGTGCCAAGGTGATCTACTACGCCCACCGCTGGCGGCTGGAGCCGTCGGACATGGATGCCTGGAAGCGCGGCGAGCGGGTCGCGCCGAAGAAACAGATCGTTTTCTACGTCGACGACGGATTCCCGGAGATGTGGAAAAAGCATATTTTCGAGGCCGTCGACCAGTGGAACGAGCCTTTCGGGCGCATCGGATTTAAAAACGCCATCGCCGCAAAGCCCTATCCGAAGGACGATCCCGAATTCGATCCCGACAACATCAAGTATTCGTGCATTCGCTACGCGCCGATCGCCATCGCCAACGCCATGGGGCCTTCGTGGGTCGATCCGCGCAGCGGCGAGATACTCAACGCTTCGGTCTATGTCTACCACGACGTGATGAAACTGCTGAACAACTGGCTGTTCGTCCAGACGGCGCAGGCCGACGAGCGCGTGCGCGCCGTGACGATTCCCGAGGAGGTGATCGGCGACGGACTGCGCTACGTCGTGGCCCACGAGGTCGGCCATTGCCTGGGTTACATGCACAACATGAGCGCCTCGGCGGTGATTCCGGTCGATTCGCTCCGCTCGCCGTCGTTCACGCAGAAGTACGGCACGACCACCTCGATCATGGACTACGCTCGCTTCAACTACGTGGCCCGGCCCGGGGATAGGGAGCGCGGCGTGAAGCTCACCCCGCCGCGTTTCGGCCTCTACGACTACTATGCCGTGAAATGGCTCTACACGCCCGTGCCCGACGCTGCGACGGCTGCCGACGAATATGCCGTCACTTCGAAATGGATAACCGGGGCCGCCGCCGATTCGGTCTACCGTTTCGGCAAGCAGCAGTTCAGCCGCTCGATCGATCCCCGTTCGCAGTCGGAGGATCTGGGCGACGACGCCGTGAAGGCCTCGGGCTACGGCATCGCCAATCTGAAATACATTCTCGGCAACATGAACGCCTGGATCAGCGCCCAGGACCCCGATTTCTCCCAGCGGCGCACCCTCTACGACGAGGTGCTCACGCAGTATATCCGCTACCTGAACCACGTGCTGGCCAACGTCGGCGGCATCTACTTCGCCGAGAAGATGGAGGGCGACCCCGTGGAAGCCTACCGCAGCGTGCCGCGCGAACGCCAGCGCGAAGCCCTGCTGTTCTGTCTCGCGCAGCTCAAGGACATGAAGTGGCTGGACAACGCCGAACTGATCCGCGACATGCCGCTGATGGGTTCGCCCGCCGAGTCGATCATGGCTTCGCTGGTGTCGGTCGTCGTGGCCGCCCCGGCGCGTGTGGCTTTGAGCGCCGCGCTGGCCGAAAAGGAGGCCTACACGCCCGAGGAGTGCCGCAGGGATGTCTATGAATTCGTGTGGGCTTCGACGCTGAAGGGCCGCACGCCCGATGCGCTGGAGATGATGCTCCAGCGCGAATACGTCCGCAGTCTCAGCCTTTCGGCCGGGCTGAAATACACCGGGACGGGGGCGCGGGAGGAGAAGAAGCTGGTCTCCGACGAGGGACTGATGCCCGTTCCCGCCTTCCTCGGGGAGCATGCGGCCCGCACCGCGGCGCTCACCGCCTGCGGGGAACGCTGCGGCCACGACCCCTTCGAAACCTTCTCCGCCGCGCACCGCGTCGACACCGCGCCGCTGTTGGGCTACGGCTCTCCGCGCCTGAACTACTACGACCCGCGCAACACCGAGGCCGGGGATTATGCCGCGCTGCTCAAACTGCGTGCGATGCTCCGCACGAAGAGCGTTTCGGCGACGGGCGAAGCGCGCCTGCACTACGAGTTGTTGCTGCGCAACATCGAGAAAGCGTTGAAAAAATAAATCTTCCGGACCATGATGAAACTGTTTAAAATAGCTTTCCTTTCGCTGCTGGCGGGAATCTTGCTGCTGCCGGCGGCGTCTCGGCCCGTCCGGGCGGCCGGTTCGGCCGCCGTGGAAGCCGGAGCCGGGGACAGGAAGCGCGACAAGAAAAAGAAGCAGGAGGCCGATACCGCCGCCAAGGCGACTCCCTACGAGAAACTGTTCAAGGACAAGCGGGTGGAGACTGTCCGCGGCGGCGGGCTGACCCTGCACCTGACTGCGGACAAACTCTACCTCGAACTCCCCGATTCGCTGCTCGGCCGGGGGCTGATGATCACCACGACGATCGAGCGGACGGGCGATCCCGGCGACGGACTGGCCCACCAGCAGCCCGTGCCGCCCTACATGGTCGAGTTCGGCCGCGGGAAGAGCGACACGCTCCTCTGCATGCGGGAGTTCGCTCCGGTGGTGATCGTCGACGGCAGCCCGGCGATGCGTGAGGCCGTTGGACGGAGCAACATCGGTCCGATCGTGGCCTCGTATGCCGTGAAGGCCCGCACGCCCGACGGGAAGTCGTCCGTCGTCGACGTCACGGCGCTTTTCGTCGGGGACGTCAAACGCCTGCGTCCGATCGACCCCGAGGGCGGCAACACCTACGGCGGCTGGATGACGGCCAAGGCCGATTACAAGAAGGACCGTTCGATGCTGACCGGCGTGACGGGCGGAAAAGGGTGCGTTTCGGTGGTGGGAGAGCTTTCCTACGGCACGACGGTCAGCTTCCTCGGCCTGCTCGACCTGTGGAAGGACAAGCCCCAGTCGATCGTCGCCCGCCGCACGCTCCGCGTGCTGGGCGATCCCGAACGGCGGATGCGGCTCTGCGACCAGCGGCTCGGGCTGGCGGCCAAGGCGTTCAAACGCTTCTCGGACCGGGAGCAGGAGGCCAAAACCGATTATTACGTCTGCCGCCGTTCGATCCTCGACAGCGCGGGGAAGGTGCGTCCCGTGGTGTTTTACGTCGACACGGCTTTCGACGCTTCGGCCTATGCCGCCGTCGAGCGGGGGCTTCTGCTGTGGAACGATGCCTTCGCGAAGATCGGCTGCAAGGATGTCGTGCGGGTAGAGCCTTTTCCGGCTGATCCGGCTTTCAACGACAACAGCCTCTATAACAACTGCGTGCGGCGCACGGGAACCTCCAATTCGGAACTCTACACCGCCTCGTGGGTCGATCCGCGCAGCGGTGAAATCCTCGGGACCGACATCTTCGTGCCCTTCAATTTCACGGCCGCCATTCAGAAGAAGCTGCTCCTGACGTTGTCGGCCGCCGATCCCGAGGCGCGCACCACGCAGCCTTCGGCGCGTCAGATCGCCGACGCCCTGACGGCCATGGTGGCCCGCCGTGCGGCCTCGGCTTTCGGCGTGATGCCCAACTACGCCGCCTCGTCGGCCTATCCGACCGACTCGCTCCGTTCGCCGTCGTTTACGCGGGAAAACGGCCTGGCGGCGTCGATCACTGACGACGTGTTCTACAACATCGTCGCGCAGCCGGGCGACAGGGAGCGCGGTGTGAAGCTCGTGGCCGACGCGCTGGGTCCTTACGATTACCTGGCCGTCGAGTGGCTCTACAAGCCCGTTCCGGGGGCTGTGACGCCGCACGACGAGGTTCCGGAGCTGCGCCGCCTGCTCGCCTCGAAGGAGGGAGACCCCCGCTGTTTCTTCGCGCAGTACGCCTCCGGGACTTACGATCCCCGCGTGGGGGCCGGAGACCTGGGCGACGACCTGTTCCGGAGCGTGGCGCTGCAATCGGCCAATCTGAAATATGTCGCCGAGCACGGCGACGGGTGGCTTTCGGGCCGCGACGGCGACTACAAGTTCCGCGAGGAGCTGCTCACGGAGATGGTTCTGCGCGTCAACTCCCTCGCCTTGCAGCTGATGCGCTACATCGGGGGCGTCTATATGAATCCGGTCTACGAGGGAACGGCCCGGCCCGCCTGCACGGCCGTGCCGCGCGAAGTGCAGCGACGCGCCCTGCGCGAGGCGCTCGCCCTGACCGCCGACCTCGGCTGGATCGACCGGCAGGGGGTGTCGAAGAACGTTTACAACCGCGTGCAGGCATGCGAATACCTCCAGCGCCGGATTGCGCGCACGCTTCTTGAAAAGCTCGGAACGCTGGGCCTCGCGGCTTCGAAGGCCGACGATCCTTATACGGCCGACCTCATGGCGAAGGACCTCGTGGCGTGGTTCGAGGAGCGGCTCCGTTCGCGCGAACCGCTGACGGACCATGTCCGTAATCTGCAACAGTCGCTGCTCAAATCGACCGTCGCCGCGGCCAACGTCAAAGATAAGCCTTCGTCGGGTTCGGGAAGCGCCTTCGCGCTGTTTGACGGGTCCGGTTCGCTGTCCGACGGCGGCGATCTGTTCCCGGCGACTGACGCCGGGGCGCTTCCGGACATGCCGGCGGAGCGCCGGGCCGACGATTTCACGCCGTTGGGCGCCGGCGAGGTGCAGGGCGCCGCCTACGGCTACCGGACGCCGCGGGTGATTCCCGCCTTCCGGGAGCATCTGTTCTACGGACTGCTGCTCGACATGAAGGCGATGTACCGGCGGGGCGCTGCGTCGGCTCCCTTGGCCGATACGCGCAGTTTCTGCCGCTACATGGCCGACCGGATCGACCGGGAGCTGGCGGTCGAATGACGCTGACAAACAAGCAGGCTGCAACCGAGAGGTTGCAGCCTGCTTGTTTGTGCCCGGGGCGATCAGCGCGTTTGGTCGAGAATTACGGTCTGTCCGGATAGCCTGCTTCGCTCGGCTTCGAAGCATATCCGGTGGCTTTCGACCGATTTTCCGATTGATGTGCGGAAGCGGTGCTCCCTGCGGCTGATCGTGTCGACGAAATCCTCGACCAGATTTAGGTCGGCTCCGGCGTGGAACGGCTTGCCGAGTATGCCGGAGAAGTCGTAGACCTGCTCTTCCCCGCCCCGGAATCGGCGCACGCGCAGGATGCGTTCGTCACCGTCGATTTCGCCGTGAGTCAGCCGTATGTGTGTCTCTCGCTGGTCGCCGAGGGTGAAGGCATCCATCGAGAAGGAGATCGTGACGTCGTTTTCCATTTCCATGGATACGATCTGGTGGTCCACCACGTCGTTGTCGCAGCGGAACACGCATCGGCCGTAATCGCCCGTGCGCAACTGTCGGAGTATGACCTCGTCGAGCGTCGCGCCTTCCGGGACGTCGAAATTCGAAATCCAGTCGCGCCGGTTATAGTAGAGGTCCACTGCCGAGTAGGGGCACTCCTTTTCCAGCGGGCAGTCGATGCACCGGGGCGTGCTTCCCTTCGGGGCGTTTTCGGCCCGGAACCAGCGCAGGGACCCGAACGACGATAGTTTGCGGCAGCGCGCCTCGGTGAGCCACAGCAGGAAGTCGATGTCGTGGCAGCATTTCGAAATCAGCATCGGGTTGGTGATCTCCTCGCGGCGCCACATGCCGCGGACGAATCCGTGTGTGGTTCGGTCGAGCCCCACGGCTGCGAGGTGGCTGATTGATATGATCTCTCCCAGCTGGCCCGAGTCGACGATCTCCTTGATCTTGATGAAATAGGGATGGTATCGCAGGACGTGGCAGACGCCGACGATGACCCCTTTGCGCCGCGCCGCTTCGGCGATGCGGCAGCATTCGGGCAGCGACTGCGCGATCGGTTTTTCGAGCAGGACGTTGTAACCCGCCTCGATGGCCTTCATGCAAGGCTCGAAGTGCATGTTCTCGGGCGTTCCGATCAGGATGGCGTCGGCCGGGACGGGGTTTTCGAAAAAGCGTTCGTAGTCGGCGAAGCACTCTTCGGGCTTCAGTCCGAATTTGGAGGCGACTGCGTGGCGGCGGATGTCGTTGAGCTCCGCTACGCCGACCAGTTTCATCCGGTCGGGATTCCGGATCGCGTATTCGAGGTATTTGTTGGTACGGTTGCCCGCCCCGATGGCTACGATCGTGACGGGCTTCGTTTCGCTTGTTCGCTCCATATGTCTTCTGCTATTCCGTCGTTTCCGTCATTTCCGTCGTTTGTTCCTCTTCGGCGGCGTGCTTGCGCTCGGTCCGCTCCGCGAGTTTGATGCTCAATTCATACAGCCCGTATAGCGGCAGGATCACCAGAATGAGGCTGAATATGTCGGGCGGGGTTATGATTGCCGCGACGACGAGCAGTATGACGAACGCATGGCGTCGGTATTTGCGGAGGAATCCGGCCGAAACCAGCCCCATGCGGGTCAGGAAGTAGATCAGCAGCGGCAGTTCGAACATGAAGGCGCAGGCTATCGAGACGATGATGACGGTGGTCAGGTAGTCGCTGATGTCGAACATGTTGGTGATGAACTCGCTGGCCTGGTAGTTGGCGAAGAAGTTGATCGACAGCGGCGCCATGACGAAATAACCGAACAGCAGCCCTCCGAAGAAACAGAGCGACACCCAGAATACGAACAGGTGGGTTCCCTGAATCTCCTTCGGCGTGAGCGCCGGGCGTACGAAGCGCCAGAACTCCCACAGCGTGTAGGGCATGGCCATTGCCAGTCCCGTCAGGAGCGAGATCTTCATGTGGAGGTTGAACTGCCCGGACAACGAAGTGTTGATGATCGAGAAACGGTCGTTGGCGATGCGGAAGGTCTCCGGATCGGTGTCGAACGACGTGCCGAGCACGCTGTTGAGCCATTCGGCCATATGCGCCCACTGGGCGCCCACCCATGTCAGCATGCGGTTGGTGGGGAAGTCCGGGCTTTGTGGCCCGAACAGCACCGTGTCGATAATGAAACTCTTGCAGAAGAAGGCCACCAGTCCGATGACTCCGATTGCCATCACCCCTCGCACCAGATGCGGGCGCAGGGCGTCGATGTGCTCGAAAAAAGTCATCTCCGTCGACTCCGGATCCTTTTTTTTCATGTTCATTTGTTTGCCGCCGCGGAACAGGTGTGATTACTCGGTCTTTCCGGAGTCGGATTTGTCTCCGGGTTTGTTGTCTTCGGCCGTATAGTCTTTGTTGACGGCATCCTTGAATTCTTTGACGCCGCGGCCCAGTCCGCGCATCAGTTCGGGGATTTTCTTGCCTCCGAAGAGCAGGATGACTACCAATACGATTACGATGATCTGCCCGTAACCGATTGCACAAGGGATAAGCATGGTTTTTTCTTTTAGGTTTTTATTCTGAACTCGGCGGCGCGGAGGCTGCGCTCCGGCCTATTCTTTGCAAATATAACACAATTTTTGCGATATTCGGGCCTGCTGTTCGCAAAAACCCGCCCGAAATTCGGGCGGGTTCGCTTTCAGAGGGTCAGGGCTATTTTTTGGTTTTCGCCGCAGGCAGCTCCTTGATTCGTATGTTTCGGAACTTGATTCCGGCTCCGTGTCCGAGCAGTCCGA
>ERZ772875.940-NODE-940-length-30173-cov-10.172555_pt1 | contig 30173 bp, 27 predicted proteins | sample MGYA00580585_ERZ772875 | MGnify/ENA primary metagenome ERZ772875 (study PRJEB29015, sample SAMEA2737736) | human gut metagenome | biome: human gut; feature: human-associated habitat; material: faeces | place: China | collected 2012 ... | reverse complement strand
TCTTCTTCGACGGTTTCACGTGGCTCATGCAGATCGTGATGTTCCTCACGCTGGGACTTTTCGTCAACAGCGACGAACTGCTGCGTCCCGAGGTGCTGATCCTCGGCGGTGCGGTCGGCGCGTTTATGATCCTCGTGGCGCGTCCCGTCACGGTTTTCGCCTGCCTGCTGCCGTTCCGGCGCTTCACGACCAAGGCGCGTCTCTATGTTTCGTGGGTGGGCCTGCGCGGCGCCGTGCCGATCCTGTTCGCCATCTACCCGATGATGGCGGGCGTCGAGCACGCCGAGCTGCTGTTCAACGTGGTCTTCCTCTCGACGATCATCTCGCTTCTGGTGCAGGGCACGACCGTGAGCGGCATGGCCAATCTGCTGGGGCTGGCCTACGAGGAGCGCGAATCGGCCTTCAACGTCGAGATGCACGAGGAGATGAAGTCGGCGCTGACGGAGGTCGAGGTCAACGAGAACCTGCTCGCCAGCGGCCATACGCTCAAGGACATCACCCTGCCCGAGAATACGCTGGTGATGATGGTCTGCCGCGACGGGGAGTACTTCGTGCCGCAGGGGAAGACGGAACTCAAGCTGGGCGACAAGCTGCTGGTTATTTCGGACCGCAGCGAGGAGCTGGCAAGCACCTATAAGGATATGGGCATCGACGACGTGATGAAGCTCGGGTAGCTTTCAACGCTCATTGCCTGCGAATTACGGCCCGGGACGCATCCTGTGCCGTGCCTCCCTCCGGCGGATTTCCGCCCGAATCTCCGGCGATTCTGTCGCCGGGGATTCTTTTTTTTGCCCGTTCTGTTCCGTATGTCGGCGATTTTTTGTACCTTGAACCGTGAAAAGGAGATTTTCGCTCTGAAATCCGAACCGGAATCCGGGGCGTCTCTTCGTTTCGGTTTGCGACGCGTGATATGTCTTTGCGGCGTCAAACAAATAGGAAAGATTAAAAAGAAAGCCGGCATTCGGCAAAAAGTTGTACTTTTGCCCTGTTCGCGGACGCTTCCTGCGGCGGCCGGCCCCGACCATGAAACTGCTGAAACCCACATACCTGCTGCGAACCCTGCTGCTGCTCTGCGCCGTAGCGGTCGTGTCGTCCGCCTGCGAGCGGAACGAAACGCAGTCGCTGTCGGACAAACTGGACCACATGATCGCCAACCGGCAGGTTTACGACTGCCAGAAGGAGCAGCGTATCGCCGAACTGCGGCATCTGTTGAGCGTGAGCGGCCTGACTCCCGCGCAGGAGTACGAGATCAACGACAGGCTGTTCGGCGAATTCCACAAGTACAAACTCGACTCGGCCATCCGCTACATGGAGCGCAACGTCCTGCTGGCGCGTCGTCTGGGCGACCGCCGCAAGGGCTGTCTTTCGGGAATCCGCCTGGCGGAACTCTACTCGTCGACGGGCATGTCCATCGAGGCGAAGCGGATGCTGGACTCGATCGACCGCCGGTCGGTGCCCCGCGACATGCTGGCGACCTATTACAAGGCTTACAACCGTTTCTACCAGCAATACGTGGCTTTCAGCGGACAGAGACACTTCCGCGAGCTGGAGGAACGCTATCAGGATTCGGTGATCATGTTTGCCGACACGGTTTCGGTGCGTTACAAGCTCGACCGGCTCTACCAGATGAGCCGCCGCAACCAGTCGCACGAAATGGAGGTCCGGCTGCTCGGGTTTCTGAACAGTCTCGAACCCGATTCGCAGCTCTACGCCGAGTGCGCCTATTCGGTGGGCAGTTTCTACCGCCGCCGCGGGGACGACTGGCTGGCGCGGAAGTACTACATGCTGTCGGCGATGACCGACATCCGGAACTCCACGAAGGAGAACGCCGCCTTCCAGGCGCTCGCGACGCTTTATTACCGTCACGACGATCTTTTCCGTGCGTTCCGCTACACGCAGGCGGCCGTCGAGGACGCGCTTTTCTCCAACGTGCAGTTCCGCACGGTCCAGATGTCGGAACTTTACTCGATCATCATTGCCTCGCACCAGGCCAAAGAGTCCCGCACCAAACACAAGCTGCAATACTATCTGGTGCTGATCAGCGTGCTGTCGGCGGTGCTGGTGCTGCTGTTCGTCTACCTGTACAAGCAGCTTCGCAGGGTCTACCGCATCAAGGAGGAGCTTTCGCAGACCAATGCGAAGCTGGCCCGGCTCAACGAGGAGCTGGGCGAGAAGAACGAGCAGCTGTCGGACTCCAATGCCGTCAAGGTGCAGTACATCGCGCGGTTCTTCGACCTTTGCTCCATGTACATCGACAAAATGGACGATTACCGCAAGTCGCTCAAGAAGCTGGCCCAGGACCGGAAGTTCGACGAACTCAACAGACGGCTCAAATCGACCTCGATGCTCGAGGACGAGCAGGACGAACTCTACAAGAATTTCGACGCCATCTTCCTGAACCTCTATCCGTCGTTCGTCGAGGACTTCAACGCCCTGCTGACCGAGGACGAGCGGATCGTGCTCAAGCAGGAGGACCTGCTGAACAAGGAGCTGCGGATTTACGCCCTGCTGCGTCTGGGCATCACCGACAGCGTGAAGATCGCCTCGTTCCTGCGCTGTTCGCTTTCGACCGTCTATAACTACCGGACCAAGGTGCGCAACAAGGCGGCCATCTCGCGCGAGGAGTTCGAAAAGATGGTCATGAAGATCGGAACGGCCCATAAAACGGACGTCTGACCATTCCAGATCGTCTACATTTTTCGGGTTGTTTCAGAATGTAATATATTGTTAATTAGAGATATGGTTCGAATTGGGTTCTACATTTTCCGCTTCAGTTTTCAAACCGAAGGTTATTCGGGGTAATTTTGTAATCGAGGTGGTGCGCCTGCCGGTATTTTCCTTCGGAAACGGGAGGCGCGGCGCTGAACCTAACTTTTAATCGACCTTATTGACTACACGATGAATCCTGTAAAAGTTGGCCTTATCGGCTTCGGCAGAATGGGAGGTTTCTACCTCGACGAGATGCAGAAAAGCGGCAGGTGGGACGTTGCGTACATCTGCGACGTCTGCGCCGAATCGCGGGACCTGGCGCGCAAACTGGCCCCCGGGGCGAAGGTTGTGGATGACGAACAGGTTATTTTCGACGATCCCGAAGTGCAGGTCGTGGGGCTGTTCGCTCTGGCCGACTCGCGCAAATCGCAGATCGAGCGGGCTTTCGCCGCGGGCAAGCACGTCATCGCTGAAAAACCCATTTCCGACAGTATCGAAAACGAATGGCAGGCCGTCGAGCTGGCCGAGAACACGCCCTTGTTCTCGACGGTGAACCTCTACCTGCGCAACTCCTGGTATCACAATACGATCAAAGATTTCATCGCCCAGGGCGAGATCGGCGAACTGGCCATCATCCGGGTCTGCCACATGACTCCGGGACTGGCTCCGGGCGAGGGCCACGAATACGAAGGTCCCGCGTTCCACGACTGCGGCATGCACTACGTGGACATCGCACGCTGGTATGCCCAGTCGGAATTCAAGACCTGGAATGCCCAGGCCGTGCGGATGTGGAACTACAAGGACCCCTGGTGGCTGCAATGCCACGGCACGTTCGAGAACGGCGTGGTGTTCGACATCACCCAGGGGCATGTCTACGGCCAGCTGGCCCAGACCCAGACCCACAATTCCTATGTGGACATCATCGGCACGAAGGGCATTGCACGCATGACGCACGATTTCAAGACGGCGATCGTTGAGCTGCACGGCGTGACGCAGACCCACCGCCTCATCCAGCCCTACGGGGGCAAGAACATCGACACCCTTTGCAAGCTCTTCGCCGAGTCGATCGAGACGGGCCGCCGCAGCGAGGCGCTCCCGGAGTTCCGCGACGCGGCGCTGGCCTCGGAGTACGCCTGGCGGTTCCTGCGCGACGCGCGGGAGCACGACCTCCCGGCCATCGGGGAACTGGAGACCCTGCGGCAGATCCGCGAACGCCGCCGCACGATGAAGGACGGCTACGGCCTGCTGCGCAAACACGCATGACAATCGCATAACCCTAAAACTACCTGAACTATGAATCATCTGTTATTTATCGGCGTGGGACAAATCGTCATCATCGCGCTTGTCGTGCTGCTGCTGTTCGGCGGCACGAAGATCCCGGAATTGATGAAGGGCCTCGGCAAAGGCTACAAGATCTTCAAGGACGAGGTCGACAACATCGAAAAGAACATCAAATAACCCCAATACTAACTCAAATTAAACCTCGAAACGATGGCAAAAGAAATGTCAAGAAGAACGTTCCTGAAGCAGGGAGCGGCTGCCGCGATCGGTTTAGCGGTCGTACCCAGCACGGTTCTGGGTAAGAAATTCGGCTACACGGCCCCCAGCGACAAACTCAACATCCTGGGCGTCGGCGTCGGCGGACGCGGCGCTTCGGTGCTGAAGGGCCTGGAGAGCCAGAACATCATCGGCCTGTGCGATGTCGACTGGAAATACGCCGACCACATTTTCAAACGTTATCCTGCGGCCAAGAAGTTCAACGACTACCGCAAGATGTACGACGAGATGCTCAAGTCGGCCGATGCCGTGATGGTCGCTACGGCGGACCACACGCACGCCATCATCGCCGCCGACGCCATCACCGCCGGCAAGCACGTATATTGCGAAAAACCGCTGACCCACACCGTCTACGAGTCGCGCCTGCTGACCAAGCTGGCCGACAAGTACAAGGTGGCCACGCAGATGGGCAACCAGGGCGCATCGGCCGAAGGCGTGCGCAAGGTCTGCGAATGGATCTGGAACGGCGAGATCGGCGAGGTGCGCCGCGTGGACACCTTCACCGACCGTCCCATCTGGCCGCAGGGCCTGGCGCGTCCCGAGGAGGATATGCGCATCCCCAAGACGATGAACTGGGACGCCTTCATCGGTCCGGCTCCCTATCGTCCCTACAACGCCGCCTATACGCCGTGGAACTTCCGCGGATGGTGGGATTTCGGTACGGGTGCGCTGGGCGACATGGCCTGCCATATCCTGCACCCCGTGTTCAAGGGGCTGAAACTGGGCTATCCGACCAAGGTGGAGGGCAGTTCGACGCTGCTGCTGAACGAGTCCGCTCCCTCGGCACAGCGCGTGAAGTTCATCTTCCCGGCCCGCGACAACATGCCGAAGGTGGCCATGCCCGAAGTCGAGGTGCACTGGTACGACGGCGGTCTGATGCCGGAGCGTCCCGCAGGGCTTCCCGCCGGCAAGAACCTGAACGTGAGCGGCGGCGCCGCCATCTTCTACGGTACGAAGGACACGCTGATCTGCGGCTGCTACGGCAAGGACCCCTATCTGGTTTCGGGCCGTGTTCCCGAGGCTCCGAAGGTGCTGCGCGAGATCACCGAGTCGCACCAGATGGACTGGGTGCGCGCCTGCAAGGAGGACGCCGACGACCGCGTGTTTTCGGCATCGGACTTCAGCGAAGCCGGACCGTTCAACGAAATGGTCGTTATGGGCGTGCTGGCAGTCCGCCTCCAGGGCCTCAATCAGGTGCTGGAGTGGGACGGTCCGAACATGCGTTTCACGAACATCCCGGACGACGCCATGATCAAGACGGTCATCAAGGACGGCTTCCACATCAAGGACGGACACCCGACCTTCGACAAGACCTGGACCGATCCCGTGAACGCACAGCAGTTCGCCCAGGAGCTGATCAAACACACCTACCGCGACGGCTGGGCGCTTCCCGCCATGCCGCGCTGATTAACTAACCTGTCCGTAAAACTTTAAAAAACAGAAAGAATATGAAAAAGACCCTTTTATTCTCGGTATGCGCGGCTCTGACCGCATCGCTGGTTTCGTGCGGCGGCCCCGGCGGCAAGGCCAAGACGGCTGAAACGGCCGATGCCAAAACCGCCAAGAAAGCCGTTCCCGAATACACCGTTGTCGACAACGCACAGGTGGACCTCGCCTCGTTCCCGCAGGACAAGGACGGCTACTACGTGATTTTCGACGGCAAGACGCTCAACGGCTGGCGCGGCTACGGCAAGGACAAGGCTCCTTCGCGCTGGACGGTGGAGGATGGCGCCATCAAGTTCAACGGCTCGGGCGGCGGCGAGGCCCAGACGGGCGAGGGCGGCGACCTGATCTTCGCCAAGAAGTTCAAGAACTTCGAGCTGGAGATGGAGTGGAAGGTTTCGAAGGGCGGCAACTCGGGCATCTTCTACCTGGCCCAGGAGGTTACGACCCAGAAGGACGGCAAGACCAAGTACGAGCCGATCTACATCTCGTGCCCCGAGTATCAGGTGCTCGACAACACCAACCATCCCGATGCCAAGCTGGGTGTCGACGGCAACCGCCAGTCGGCGTCGCTCTACGACATGATCCCCGCCGTTCCGCAGAACCAGAATCCCTTCGGCGAGTGGAACAAGGCCAAGATCATGGTTTACAAAGGCACGGTCGTACACGGCCAGAACGACAAGAACGTCGTGGAGTACCACCTGTGGACTCCCCAGTGGACCGAGATGCTGGAGAACAGCAAGTTCAGCTCCGAGAAGTGGCCCCTGGCGTTCGAGTTGCTGAACAACTGCGGCGGTGAGAACCACGAAGGCTACATCGGCCTTCAGGACCACGGCGACGACGTCTGGTTCCGCAATATCCGTGTCAAGATTCTCGATTAAGGGCTTCTTACGATGAGAAACAGGCTATTCGCAGTCATCTGCGTCCTCCTCGCTCTGGCGATGCTCCCCGGCGGAGCATCCGCCAAAGCGAAGAAGGCCCCGAAGAAGGACATCGGTATCCAGCTCTATTCGGTGCGCAGCCTGATCGGGGTTTTCGGCAAGAGCCAGGGCGATTACAAACCCGTCCTGAAACAGCTCGCCGACATGGGCTACACTTCGGTCGAGGCCGCCAGCTACAAGGACGGAATGCTCTACGGGCAGACTCCCGAGCAATTCCGCAAGGATGTCGAGGATGCCGGTATGCGGGTGATTTCCACGCACTGCACGCTCAACCTCTCCGACGAGGAGCTGGCGAGCGGCGATTTCTCGAAGGCCCTCGCTTGGTGGGACGAGTGCATCGCGGCGCACAAGGCCGCCGGTGCGGAATATATCGTGGTCCCCTCGATGCGTAAGATTTCGACGCTCAAGGATTTGCAGACCTACTGCCGCTATTTCAACGAGGTGGGTGCGCGCTGTGCGGCCGCCGGCATGAAGTTCGGCTACCACAACCACTCGCGCGAGTTCGAGAAGATCGAGGATAAGGTCATGCTGGACTACATGCTCGAAAACACCGATCCCGACAAGGTGCTGTTCGAAATGGACGTCTACTGGACTGTGATGGGCAAGGCCAGCCCGGTGGACTACTTCAAGAAGTATCCGGGGCGTTTCCGGCTCCTGCACATCAAGGACCGCCGTGAGATCGGCCAGAGCGGCATGGTGGGCTTCGACGCCATCTTCGCCAACGCGCGGGAAGCCGGCGTGGAGAACATCATCGTCGAGATCGAAGGTTCGAGCTACAACGACATCGTGCGCAGCGTCCGCGAATGCGCCGATTACCTGCTCGAAGCGCCTTTCGTCACGGCTTTTTTCCGGGACAAATAACGCCTTCCGGCAGCGTTGCGCATATCCGGCCGTCCGCAAGGACGGCCGGATATTTCGTTTTGTCGTTTTTGGCTGCTGCCGTGGTTTTTCCGCTGAATTATCGCTAATGTTGCGGGTGGAGGCCGGCACGGATGCTTTTGTGCCGTTTGTGCCGTTTGTGCCGGGTGCGGCCGATACGGCCGGAAACATACACTGAAAAACGGGACCATCGAAAGATGGTCCCGTTTTTATGGTGGAGAATACGATTCGTGAACCTATTCGCCAAAGTCCCTTATTATCAAGGTGATAAATATGTCAAAAGTCGCGTAGTAACGCATTTGTAACGGTTTCTTGTCTGCAATAGGCCGACTATTGTCAGGCAAGTGTCTGCTCGTTCATTACGAATACAAAGATAGAAAATTTTATTGATTTTTTATAGCTTAAAGTCTTTTTTCATTAACTGAATTATAAATTCTTATTTTATTGGATTGTATTCGCTTGACAGATTATGGGATAAATATCGCGATTTTCATCTTATTTCGTCTTTTTTATTATAACTTTGTATATCATTTTTAGTTAATAGAATAGATGACGAAGAGAATTGGGTATATAATAGATGAGATCCTTGATCAATATATGTACGCAGATCTAACTTTTCGTCCGTGGATCATTGGATTTAGTGGCGGGAAAGATTCTACTGTACTATTGACCCTTGTATGGTTGGCATTACGAAAAATCAAAGAACAAACAATAGCTCCTTTTCAATTAAGACGTCCTATATATGTCGTTTGTAATGATACAATGGTGGAGAACCCTATTATTGCGACTTATGTAGACGAAGTTTTAAATACGATTGAGATAAAGGCGCGAGAAGAAGATTTGCCGATATTTGTTCGGAAAACAGTGCCTAAACTCGAAGATTCATTTTGGGTCAACGTAATCGGCAAGGGCTATCCTGTTCCCAATACCGCATTTCGATGGTGCACAGAAAAGATGAAAATAAAGCCTACAGCACGATTTATTACAGAGCAAGTAGATGAATGTGGAGAGGCAATTATCTTAATCGGAACAAGAAAAACAGAGAGCGCAACACGAGCTCGCTCTATTAAAAAACATGAAATTCACGGGAAACGACTTACCAACCATACAATTCTTAAAAACACATATGTATATGCACCTATAAAGGAATTGATGTTGGAAGAAGTGTGGTATATTATTAATGCTATACCATCGCCGTGGGGGTTCGATAATTCGATTCTATTCAATATTTATAAAGATGCAAGTGCCGATGATTATGAATGCCCTACTGTTGTAACGGACAAAAGTCATGGATCGTGTGGGCAGAGTCGATTCGGATGTTGGACTTGTACAGTTGTCAAAGATGACAAATCCATGCGCTCTCTTATTCAGAATGGTCGAGAATGGATGCGGCCATTGTATGATTTTCGGTTACAGTTGGATCAGGAGAGAAATATTATAGAAAATAGAATGCCGTTTAGACGCGATGGAAGGAAAGCAGTTAATGATATGGGTTCGTATGTATTTCGTTATCGGGCGAGTATCCTTGAACGGCTTTTGCAAATTCAATATGATTTGCAGCAAAAAGATCCTAATATAAAACTTATTACAGATCAAGAGTTGATCGCTATTCAGGTTAATTGGTATCGTGATTTTAATTTTACATTCCAAGTATCTGAGATATACAATAAGATATACAACACATCATTATATATGGAAGAAGTAAAAGTTAAAAATAAGTTAGAAGCAGATCTTATGAAAGAGGTTTGCAAGGATAACATTGAGGAGGGTGAACTGATCGAACAGTTGCTTTTACTTCAAAAAAGTAAATCTCTTATGCAAAGACGGCGTGGTTTGAAGAGCGAAATCGAATCGCGTATTGAGGAATTTGTAAAGAATAAAAAGAAATGATAATAAAGGAAATAGAACTTAATAATTTCCGTATCTATAAAGGAGTAAATACGATTGATTTAACTCCTGATGGAGATCGCAATATAATTATTGTGAGTGGAAATAATGGCTTCGGAAAAACAACATTTCTGATGTCATTAGTATGGTGTTTGTATGGCCGCCAAATGGATAAGGTCGATGATCTGTACCGCAAAGAAATTGAAGAAAAGGGCGGTTATAGTAAATATATTGGGAATAGCCTTAATATTCAAGCAAAAAAAGAAGGAGAAACCCGTTTCTCCGTTTCTGTTACATTTACAGATGTCGAAATTCCGGATGTCCCTTGTACGGATATAAAGATTACACGTTCGTACGATAGTGCAACAAACTATGACGATGAACTTGAAATATTTATAGATGGAAGAAAAAGCGATTTGTTTTCCGGCACAAAAGAAGATATTACGAAAGAAGAAGAAATCTTCATTCGAGATTATATTCTTCCTATTGAGATAGCGAAATTCTTTTTCTTTGATGCAGAAAAGATCGTTTCTTTTGCGCAAATCAATACTCCGGAGCAACGGCAAGATTTAAGTCGCGCATATTCGCAAGTTTTAGGGATTCAAAAATATGATGACCTGAAAAATGAATTGGAACGTATTCAAGATGACTATCGACGAGAATCGGCAAAACCGCAAGAACGGAAAGAGTTTACGGAGCTGATAGCTTCTATTGATTATGCTGAAAGCGAAATCAGCAGATTGTCCGATGAAATCTCTAATTTGGAAGATGATCGTATTTTACAGCAGCATGAATCAAAAGAATTGCAAACCAAGCTGATTCGAGAAGGAGACTTGATGACGCAGGAGGAATTGGAGCAATTGAATAAAAAACGAGACAATCTTTCTTCTGAAATGCATGAGGCAGAAGACGATCTGAAAGATCTTTATAATCTCATCCCTTTCGGATTGTCTGGAGGTCTCATATCGTCTATCCTTGATCAACTGAAAGAAGAAAAAGCGTACAAGCAAAATAAGTTACAGCTGGAAGGTGTGAATGACAAAACCGATGTTATTCTCAGCGATATAGAAAATGCAAAACGAGATTTCAATCATTCGATAGATATTAAGGTACGAGATTTTTATGAAAGTCAAATCAGAAAACTTATAAAAAAGTATTTTTATAACGATCTTGATAATAATCGTTTTGAGCATTTTACTATGCTACACGATTTTACTGGCATACAAGAGAATGATTTCGCTTCCCTTGTGTCAAAGATAAAGGAAAGTAAATCATCTTTCGATGATTTGCATGGAAAATATACAAAGGCAAAAGCGGAACTTTTTTCGATTGAAAGAAAAATAAGGGAAGCAGAAAAGAATGCAGAAAGCGATTATGTTCAAGAGTTAAGGAAGAAAAAGGAGTTGATAGATAGAAAAATAGAGTCTATTTATCGGGATATTGCGGCTAAAGAAAATGAAAAAGAAGAGCTTTCTGATAAGATTATTGCAAATAAGAAACAGAAAGAGATCTTGTCGAAAAAGATAGCGGTGTCTAATCAAAATAAAGCTGTTGATGATGAAGCTTCAAGGTTGATTAGGACGATTCAACAGTTCTTGATTAAGTTTAAGGATGAAAAGAAAAAGGCTTTGGCCAAGAAACTTGAAGATAAGCTGAAGAAATTTCTCCATAAGACAAATCTTGTCGATCGGGTCGTTGTAGATATAAATGGCAATGGCGATGATGTCGATATAAATTTGTACGATGCAGATAGCCGAAAGATTGATAAAGGAAATCTCTCTATGGGGGAACGACAAATGTTTGCATCCGCTTTGTTGGGTGCGTTAGTTGATGAAACTGAAATAGAATTTCCGGTTTTCATTGATAGTCCAATGCAAAAATTTGACACAAGCCACACTCGAAATATTTTGACACAATTTTATCCGAACGTATCAAAGCAGGTCATTCTGTTCCCTCTTTTAATGAAAGAATTAACCGAGGATGAGTACAGATTGATACAGCCGATTGTAAGTAAAGCATATTTGATCGATAATCAAAAGAACGGTTCGCGATTTTTGCCGATACAACCGGATCAAATTTTTATGGAATATAAGAATCGGAATTATGCTAATTAATATAAGTACATCAAAAGCAAATCATGATGTTGTAACCCAATTGACTAAAAAGCTCACTGGGGGTACGAAGGAAAATGTGATCGCTCGCATTGCATTGGGTTATTCTTTGTCTACGGGGAAGCGTTTTACTCCACAAGAGTTCAATCTTTACGATTCTCAGGGTAAGGAGTATAAGGAACATATATTATTCGATGCGCAATTCAAAGATTTTTACGTTGCATTGATTTGTCAAGCATATGGTATAACTAAAAATGATGAATCTATACCCAAATACATCAAGTTGCACATCGATCATGGCCTTGAAAAGATCAATTACATTTTTGAGCATACTCCTCAATATACCTTTTTTGATTTTCTGACTGAATATTTGGGGAGAGGCATTGATGCTATTGAGGATGCTCCGGTATCCCTTGATCCTGTCGCAAACTATAATCAGCACATAGAAAAGAGCGAATTTGCTGGGCCTATCAATATCAAGGTCGGATATGATCCAAAGACAACCGAAGAAATCCAATTCTGCTTTAATAATTCAAAATTATATAATAATCAGCATATAGCTGTTGCTGGTAAATCCGGCTCTGGTAAAACTCAGTTTGCATTGGAGTTTTTGAGGCAACTATATATCCAAACACAAGGACAGGTTAACTTCTTGTTTCTCGACTTTAAGGGATTGAGTGAGGATGACAGAAAGAAGATGGCCGATTTTTTCACTGCTACGCATACCCAATGTATAAATGCTCCGAATGCTCCATTCCCACTTAATCCGGTCTCGTTTATCGATAGTGTAAATGAGAAGAATAGATTGGTGGGAATCAATAAATTTGTAGATATAATTGCCAAATATTCAAATATAGGCAAAAAGCAACAGCAAATTCTTAAAGACGCTACAAAAGAGGCTTTTATCCAACATAAAGACGGGAAGCATCCGTCATTGAAAGAAATATATGATTTAGTCATAGAAGAAGTCGGAGATACGAGAGACACACTGACTGAGATAATGGAGCGGTTAAGCGAATATGAATTGTTTGCTTCCCAAGTCAACGATCCGAGCGTATTCCTGAATAATAACTATTACTTCTCTCTTTCGGGAGAGTTGGATAATACGGTTCGCTTCACTTCTGTATTTTTGATCATCAACTATATCTTCAATGTATTTACCAATATGGGAGGAACAGATGTTTCTTCGGATGGTAATAGGAGCATGAGGTATGTTTTAATGATCGATGAGGCTCACGATTTGTTCCGAGAAAAAAAGTCATTGGAAATCCTCGAAGTTCTTTTACGGAAAATACGATCATACGGTGTGTCGATAGTTTTGTTGTCTCAAGGTATTTCGGAATATAATCAGGGAAATTTTGATTTTTCGCAGGAATGTGAGACTGCATTTCTTTTGCCAATCAATGATTTGAATAATACCAAAGCTATTAATAAGTTCCTCGGATTGGCAGAGAAAGAAGGAGCAAAAGCCATGAGAAATTTAGAAAGTCTCTCAAATGGTCATGCCGTTTCAAATATTAAGGAGTATCCGAAAACAGAGGTTTTCAGAGTTGTTCAATATTGGCAAGAAAAGAATTAATAGATTGTTTTTAGTTGCTTAACTATTTATGGACAATAGTGCTGATCAAAACGAAAAAATTTCTATTAAAGAGATTCATGAAACGCTTTGGCGATGCCGCGATTTTGAATTATCGCATCTGTGGCAACGTTCGATTTTTCTTTCTGCGTTCTTAATTTTATGCTTTACGGGATATGGAAGTTTGCTAATGCTGATGTTTGAAAAGCCAAACTTAATTGAATATGCTAATTTATTAGCTTATGCAATAGGTATTTTAGGTCTCGTTTTTTCTTGTCTTTGGATAATGATGGGAAAAGGTTCCAAAGCATGGTATGAAAGATATGAGAATGCCATTTCTGCTTTTGAGTGCCAATCAAAGTATATAACTTCTGCCGTTAATCATATTGGTGGTTTTAATTATAAAAATATTCGAGGATATGAAAAACCTACAATTAACAAATGTTTATTATCTGGGGTAGGTGGAGCTTATTCTCCATCTCGAATTAATATTGCAATAGGCCAGATAACATTATTTATATGGGCAACTATTATATTGTTGCATGCAGCAATTGCAATATTTGACGTGCAAATTCTTAAGATGGAATATATAAAATGGATTGTATTCGTAGGAGGAATATTATTTATTGCTGTTTTCCTCATAATGGTGTTATATCCTAAATTTCATTGGTTGCATAGTGGCACTTTGGATGAATAAAGAAGTGGCTGTCGAGTGATAGCCACTTCTTTTTTAATTATAATTTCTGCTTTCCTTTACTCTCGTTGTTGAACCTGAACGACAGCTGTTCGCATTGCCCGAAGTTGTCTTCGACGTATATGCCGATAGTCTGCTGATCCGACGACGCGGAAGTGTAGTACAGCCGAAACACCTCTTTCGTGAGCGGGTAGCGATTATTGGGAAGGAACAGCGTGCCGTCGTCCATGCGGAGTTCTCCTTTGCCGTCGGGTTGGAAGTAGCGAATAGTGTATTGCGCACCGTCGTATTTTCCCTCCCGAACAAGCGTGCAGCGTATCTCGACTGTTTCTCCGCGCACGATACGCGTCTGCACGGGCATTGTCTCCAGACGGAACGCATACGCCTGTTTTACGTCCAGTTCATCGTCGCAGGCGGTCAGCAGCGTGCCGACCGCCGCGAGCGCGAGCATCAGAAATCCTTTTATCTTCTTCATGTCGTTTCCTCTTTACGGGTTTCACATCATTTACCTATCGGGGTGTTGGGTTGGGGGATCGAATCCCACACGGGCGGCGCGGGTATCTCGATGTCGTATTGCGGACGTTCGATATACCGCTCATCGATTTCTTCATGCAGCTTGGCGCACCCCATACACCCCGCCGCTGCGGCCAATACAAGCAGACCGTATCTGATTCTTCGTTTCATCGTCATCGTGTCGTTATAAGTTCGCGTATTTCGGGGTCGAGGTTGCCCCTGTATTCGAAGTTGGGTTGCAGCTCGCACGCCCTACGGAATGCCGCCTTGCCCTCCTCGACACGCCCCATGCGGGCGCAGGCTACGGCTTTCAGGTATTCGACCGTCGCCTCCTCTTTGAGCCGGCACAGCACCTCGTATGCCTGCTCGTCGTGCCCGAGCGAGAGCATCGCTACCGCCGTATTCCGATCCTCGTAGGGACGCAGGATGCGCAGCGCACCGTTGTACTTACGTTCGTTCAGCAGCTCCACGCCGCGGGCATAGAGCGTGTCGGGTGCGGTCGTGTGGATCGTGTCCTTAACCATGCCTACACGCCGTAGGTCGTATTTGAAGTTCACCGCCCGCAGCAGCGGATAAAGCCGCTCGCGAATGTCGCGGTACTGCTTCGGGAAGCGTCGTCGCAGCTCCGCTTCGCGACGGTCGAGATTACCGACCGTGCGGAGCAGGGATAGAATCGCGTCGCGTTCGGCGATCGTGCCGTCCGCAGCGATAAGGCGTGCCAGCTCGTCCCAGTCTTCGGCCACCCACCGCACGCAGAGCAGCGTATCGACCTGCCGCCCGAAGCGCCGGCCGAGGCGTTGTTTGAGTGCCGCCGCCCGTCCGCGCGCCAGCCGTTCGTTCTGCGCATAGCCGCCTTCGGGCGACGCCGAGGCCGTGAGGACGATGCTGTCCACATGGAACTCGCGTTGTTCGATCAGATCTTCCATCAGCGATTCGATGCGGGCTATCTGCGCGGCGTTATCGCCCAGCGTGTCGATGATCCGCGTGTCGTTCACACGAAACGAAAGGTAGTTGCGGTCGTTCACTACGGCGTACTTCTCGATGATTTTCGTCATGTAGCGCGTCGTCGTGTCGGCGAAGGAGAGCATCGACGAGATATGGTAGCGGAGCGTGTCGAGGGGCGGCAGGTCGTAGCGGCTTCCGTCGAGCGCCACGACCGCACCGTGCAGCGTCAGCAGCATCGTCTTGCCCTCGCTGCGGGTCGGAACCTCCTGCGAGTAATAATAGGACAGGTCGTGCGCACCCTCGACGATGGAATCGAGGCGCACGCCCTGCGGGTAAGGGTGTTTTACGAAGCGCTCGAATGCCCGCTGCTCGCCCGCGGCGTCGGGACGGAACAGACGGACATACTGCGCGAACTGCCAGTAGTTGCGATCCTGCACGCGGCTGAACAGCCCGCCGCGTATGGAGAGCTCCTGCAAGGGTACGGCGCCCTCGGCCTTGTGCAGATGCGGCACGACCACGATGCTGCGGCAGCCGCCCTGCAACTCTTTGGGGAGCCTCACGACGAAATCGACCAGCACCTTGCCTTTGCGTTCGGGCAGCGTGCGCGACTTTGCCACCACGACCACCTCGTCGAGGCGGAAGTTGGCCACCGTCTCGCCGTTCTCGTCCTTTGTCGCCTCGGCAATGTAGTAGGTCGTGCTGTCGTGTTGCACGGTCATATAGTTCCGCTTCTCGGCGGGCTTCGGCACAGCCTGTTCGCGGGGTGCATACTCCGCAAGCACGCGGCTTTGCCGCCGCTCCAGACGCGACGTTACCGCACAGCCTGCCAGCAGCACGGCCAGCAGGCCGACGGAGGTATGTTTCATCATTGCTTTCATCGTCGTCGGGGTTTAGAACAGGTAGGAAAAGGCCACCTCGATCTTCGAGGGCGCGAGGACGACGCGACGGCAATGTTCGTAGCGGATTGCTTCGTAGGGCGACGGATCGGGATGCCAGCGCAGGTCGTCCATGTAGTAGATGCCTACGCCGCCTTCGAGGGTCAGGTTCCACCGCTTGGCCAGCATCCACGAATAGCCGACCGAGGAGCCTATGCCCGTCATCCAGCCGTTGTAGCGGGTGCGGCTGTTGCCGACCTTGTACTTGGCGAGGGTCGAGTGCAGACCCCAGAACAGCCCCACGTGCGGCTCGAAGCGCCATCGGCGCACGCCGATGGTCGCAGCGAGGACGTTGGCCCGCAGGTTCTCCGTAGAAATAGGATTCCAGTAGCCCGATAACTCCACCGACCATTTCTGCGCCACGGCGACATCGACGCCCACATTGAGCGTTCCCGTCGCCCAGCCCAGTGCATTGACACGCACGGCGGTGTATTGGGCCGATGCCGTGTGCGCCGCAAGGACGCACAGCAGCAGGATAAACAGCTTTCTCATCATCGGTTCGTTTAATCGGTGGATATTGCGGCGCGGCGGCTCGACGCCTCTTCTTTCGAGACGGCATCATAGCCCGGGATAAGCGTCCGATTGGCGGTGGCGGTAAAATCATACGGATTGTCGGTCGATACGACACGGCGGACAAGCGAACTTTCCGGCTGATCCCACCATGTCGTGACCAGCATTCCTATCTTTCCCGATATGGAGCAGCGGCTTCCGGGCGCCACAATGAACGCCTGCTTGTCTCGGTCAATTCTGAACCCCGTATTGCTGACGAGAAGCACTTCGTCGAGCTTGGTGTAGATATAGACCCACTCCTTGACGAACTCGGTATAGAGCGTATCGTAGTACGAAGTCATCGGGTGCTGATAGGGATTGGCGTCCGAGACCTTTCGCGTCAGGCCGCTGTCGGCATACCACCCTTTGAAGGCGAAGCCGTCGTTGGCGACGACGGGCATCGTCGGGCCGTCTTCGAGCGACAGAAGGCGCGTGTAGAACGCAGGGCCCGTCCACGTCTTGATCTCGCCGACGGCCGTAACGTCCTCCAATCGTCCGGCCGTGTTGTCGCGCCCCGACCAGTAGGTATAGACCGTCAGCATGTTGTAGAAATCCCGCGTGAAGGTCTTGGTGTAGCTGTATCCGTCCGTGTTGCTCACCGTGACCTCGTAAATCAAACGGGAGTTTTCCGTCGTATATACCGTTCCGGGATCATAGGCGATCGGTATTTCGTACACATCCGACGAACCGCCGAGCGGAACGGTGATGTCGGACGTGACGCTGTGTCCGCCGATCTGCAACGCTCCTCTCGCACCCGCAACGAGGCGTATCTTGGCCGAGAGGTCGCCCGCCTTCTCCCGATCCATGACGGCAATCGACAGCCGCTTGCCGGTGGCGTAGATACAACGATCCGACGTGCGCCCGAACTCGGCATCGGGCAGGTCATCGGAGATTTTCACCTCGAAAGAGTGAATGCGTGCGTCGATTTCGTTATCTCCCTTGATGCGAATGTCGAGCGTCTGTACGGTATTGCGCCGCACGTCGAAGTTCGAGGTGTTGTTCTCGCCCAGATAGACGTCGTAGGTCATTTGCAGCCCGTCCTTCCGGGCTTTGATGCGCACATAGGTCGCACCTTGCGGAGCGTTCGCGGCGCACTTCTGCTGTTGGGTCGTGATGGAGGAAACTTCGCCCCGACAGTTTTCAAACATGTAGAACGTGCGGGTCGCCTTGCGGCCCTCCAAAGAGGACATTTGCAAGGGCTGCTCCACCACGAACATATCGCCGGCCTCCTCCTCTGCGAACAGCTTCGTCGAAGCGGCGGCATTCATCAACTGCACGGATTGCAGCTTCAACGTATAGACGACCGACGATTCGATGGCGATGTTGCAGACCACTTTGGCGACGGCACGCCGCACGGTAATGACGGGATCGGACATTCGGTCTTCGACCGTGAGCGTCGTGTGCCCCGACATAGGCAGTGTTTCATACGACGTCGCGGAGGAGATCTTGCTCTCCAGCAAGCGTTCTTGGGGCATCGCGCCCATGTCCCGATGGACGTTCACGACGGCGTAGGCTTCGTAGCGGCCGGGCAGCACGGAGCACTCCACCGTGCCGCTCTCGACGTAGAACTGTCGGTCGGGCAGCACGCCGCGCGGGTCGTAGAGGAAGAGATTGACGTCGCGCACCGTTCGCTCGTCCGTCGCACGGGTAACGTATTGCACGCCCTCCTCGCGTACTTGCAGCGAGAAGCGCACCTTATCCTTGCAGGACGGGCACTCCGCCATTTCGTCTTTGATACAACTGCTCATCATCGCGAGCAGCGGTATGATAAACAATAAGATTTTTTTCATGATGAATACGCAGATTAAAAGTTTCCGCCCCGACACAGAGCCGGAGCAGAAACGGATTCGACTTACGGTTTAAGCTCCCAACTCGACCGTCTGCGTCACGGGCGATTCCCATTCGGCAGGTGTGATGGTCAGCGAGGCGTCGTGACCCGACAGGCCGTTGATCGTGATGTCCACGCGGTAGTAACCGTTGCGGCGAATCTCACCGCCCGACGCGCCGTTGAGCTCCACCTCGTAGGTCATCGACGACTGACCTGCGGCAGTCGAGAAGTCGCCGTCCATGTCGTAGGTCGCATGGATAGTCGCCTTCACGCGGCTGCCGACGTTGCGGGCGGGACTTTCGTACAGATAGAAGAGATTGCGATACTTGCCCGATGCTGCGTCCGAAGCCTGCGTCGTCGAGAAATTGAAAGCTCCCGGATCGGTCTTTGTCGGGAACACGGGGGTCTGCGTCGCACTATTGGAGAGCGTGATGCTGTTGATCCGCACGGCTCCCTGATAGAGCGACCCGAACTGCGGCGAGGGCGTAACCTGAACGGCCACTTTCGCCACGGTGCGTTTGAGTGTGATGGCCACATCGGTCGAGGAGCCTGCGGCCGCGACGGCTTTCGAGGCGGAGCCCGACATCACGAAGCCGCCGGTGCGCTTGGCTTTCGCGGAAACCTCGGCGAACGTACCGTTGTACGAGGCTGCGTCCTGTTCCAGCATGGCGGTCAAAACATCGCTGCTATTGACCTGCGCCATGTCGAGATTCGCTACGGCGTAGAACTCGCAGACCGTACCCGGCACGGCGTTCGGCAGGGCGAAGGTCGCCTTCTTGGCCGACAGCTCGGCCGCCGAGAACGAACGCTTGGCCAGCAGGTCGCCCGACGGGTCGATGACGAATATCGTAACCGTGTTGAGCGCCTTTTCCCACGTCTCGGCCGCAGCCGTAGAGCCGAAGAACGCACGGGTCGCAGGCTCCTCGTCAGTGAACGACACGGTTGCTACCGCACCTTTCGAGGTTTCGTAAATTTCGTTGTCTTCCTTGTTGCACGAGACGAGAAGTCCCAGGGCGGCCGCAGCCGCCAAAAATAAATTTTTCATACAATAAATTGGTTTTATGCTACTTGCGTAGCGGTTTGATAAAAAACGTTCGTGTCAGTCGATGATGAACTTTACACCGATGCCGTACTGCGTGTGGAAATGCCCCGTGGAGCCGCCCCACAGGCAGCGTTCGCGGACGTTTACCGTAAGGGCGATGCGGTCTGCGAGGTAGGCTTCCATTTCGAGCGACACCGCGCCGCCGTAGATGAAAGCATCCTTGTTCGTGAGCCTCGCCCCGTCGAACAGGGTTTTGTCACCCCAGTTCACGGTCTCGTAGCCTGCGAGCGCCGAGCCGCCGACGTAGAAGAAGAATATCTTGCGGGCGTCGGAGAGGAAGTTGTAGTAGAAACCTCCCTCGGCCGTGAACTGCGCCGTCGGAATCCGCGTGCTCTTGTAAGGGTTGTAGCGTTGCAGGTACTCGCCGCCGAAGACCCACTTGTCGCCGCCTTTGGTGTAGGTCGAGAGCGCCGCCCCGACGTAGTAGCCCGCATCGTCGCGGTCGGCGTGCGAGTAGAACCCGTCGGCCATGCCGCCCCGAAGCTCGATGCCCCGCATCTTGGGGAGGCATCGCTGCGCGTCGGCCTGCCCGACGAACAGGACGAGCGACGCGACGAGAAGAAACCAGAACCGCTTCATGGTTACTGCACTTTGAGTTCGTCGATGACGCGAGCTCGCACGAGGTCTTCGTTTTCGACGGTAAACGACTGATGACGGCCTCCGTTCTTCTCGTTCAGCTCAACGACAAGACATTTATCGTCGGGGATGGTGAACTTGTCGAACGTGAAGACGGTGCGCTCGTCCCGCTTTCCGGCTACGCGCGTGGCGTAGTTGTAGGCCCGCAGAGGGAAGATGACCTGCTCCTGCATAGCGGTACGCTTGGCAACTTTCTTATCGACGATCTTGAAGGTGATGAAGTCCACGTCGAAGGGCACGTTGGAGCCGTTGCGGATCTGCGTGTGGAAATAGAGCAGACCGTTGTGGGTGTAGATGCCTTTGAGGAGGTATTGAACGCCGAAGCGCTTGCAGCCGATATGCTTCACTTCGCGCCTGTCCTGCTTGTGGATAGACTTCATGATAAGACGCACGAGCAGCGGCGATTCGCTCCCCAGCTCCGTGAGGTACACCTCCATCGCGTTGTTGGGGCGGTTCGCGGATTCGCCATCGTGGATGAAGTCGCACATCTCGACATTCAGCAGCAGCGGTTCGGCCGCATAGCGGACATTGAACGTGTAGAACGAGCCGTCTTCGGTGATGACCGACATATTGGTCTCGGCGCGGAAATCGCGCACGGTGGCTTTCACACGGATGACGTTCTCCGCGCCGTCGGCCTTGCCTGCGATCAGATTCGGCGAGCCGAGATCGACGTAACGCACCGCCGCCGGAAAGATGACGTGCACGGTCTTGTCGTAGGTGACCTCCAATCCGTGCGGCGGGATCATGCGGTCGAAAGAGAGCTTGCGCGTGAGACCGTGATAGAGGCCGCCGTCCCGCTCCGCGTCGGGATAGATCTCCTTGCAAAGCGATACCGCCTGCTCCGTCGTCTTGACGGCCTCGGTGTTCGTTACTTCCTGTGCGTTCGTAGCACCCGCGCCCAGCGCGAGGACGAACATCATTACAAAAATCTTTTTCATTTTTACTGTGGATTTAGTGGCGGGGTTAAGAACCCCGATTTAATAATTGGTTACTTGCTGATTATTCTCATCTCTTTAATCCTCCGGCTGATAAAGCATGACCCTATATCCGGCTTTCAGATGCACTTTGACGGTGCGCATCTTCTTGGCGATATATTGGCTCGTGCCCTGAATCAATCCTTTGCCGAGGTCGGAGGCGAGCTGCGCTCCCGCATCGGTGGAGATGTTGATGCTGCTGCCGAGCGATGACCCCATGTTGGCCGCCACCTCTTTGGCTGCACTTACCTCCATCGAGTTGGGAATAAAGATGCCCTCTTGCCCGTCGCTGTCGAAAACGGTCAGCTCAACGGGGATGATCGTCCCCCGATACTCCAACGAGGTAATGTCGATTCCGAGCCGTTCACCCTGCACCCGCGCTGCACCCACGACGACCGTGTTGCGGGGGATGCGCACTCCGGCCACCTGCATCGGCTCCGCGAGCCGCAGGCGGACAGACTGCCCGTCGGTTACGGTCTGGTTGCCGTGTACGCACGCCGGAATGGTGTTGCGTCCGACTGCCGTCGAGGTTCCGACAGCCGTCTGGAATCCGAAATTCCGCCCGTCGGCCTGCGTCGTGATGAACTCGCTGTCGGTCATGGGCTGTGCGAGTGCAGAGACGATGCGTTCGGTTACTTGTCCGACAGGTTGTGCTATCGCCTTGCCGTTGCGAACCGTCTTCTTGTCCTCCTCCATATCGGTTGCCGACGGCTGTTGCGTCGTGCCGCCCTGTCCGGCGGGCATATATTTGGCCGCCAATTCGTAGGACTTTTCGAGCAAGGCCACTTGGTCGTCGAGCGTCGAGCCGGACGGTTCCGCCTGCCGCGCCATCATCGCCTCCAGCTCCTCGATGCGCTCGCGCAACTCCTCCTTTTCGGGGTCGTCTTGCGGCGTTTCGTAAAAAGTGCCCAACGTGCGGTTGATCTCCTCGTAGGCCGCTGCCGAGGAGCGGATCGGCTGTCGCGCAGAGCTTCCGCCATAGGTGCGGGCGGGTTGCTGCGGTTCGGGGTTGAGCAGATCGAACTCCTCCGTCGGCGAATCGCCCTCCGCCTCCTTGTCCGAGAAGAGCGCGGCGAGGTCGTTCATCTGCGCCCGCCGCTCTCTCTGTTTCTCCTCCAAACGTGCCTGCTCATAGGCGGTACGTTTGTCGGCGATGATGCCCGATTGGGCGGGCAGGGGCATTTCGGTATTGAAACCGACGCCCTGCTGTGCCTCGGCTTTGTCTTTGTCGGATGGTGCGAAGATCAGCCACATAGAGCCTGCGAAAAGCAGACCCATAAGCGGGTACACGAGCATCTTGCGGCGGCGTTGCCGCTGCTCTTCCGTGAGCGGTTGTTCAGGCTTCGCCTCTTTCATGTCGGTCGTGGGATTTTTGTTCTGTGCCATAATCGTAGTGGTTGAAAAGGTGGATACTGTCCTGCTTCTGCGGCAGGTTGAATTGCTCGATATGTTCGATCTCTATCCGTCGTCCGTTTTCCCGTCCGATCTGGTAGAGCGCCGCCCCGAACGTAAAGAGGGCGCCGATGGCGAACACGCCGAAAATGACGAGTACGACGATGATCTTCGTGCGCTCGGGGAGTGCCGCGAGCCATACCCGCAACCGCTCGTCCTGTCTGTCCGTCCACTCGTTCAGACGTTCGATTAACTTTTTCATAGGCTTATCTATCCAATGTTTGCAAGTCGCGGTTTTCCAGAATCGTGAAGCCCTCGATGGTAAATCCGTTGGGATTGTCGTCCGAACGGGAGGCGTTCAGCAGGCGGCACGACGTTACGAGGCTGCGCTCCGTCACGTTGCTCTCGCGGATAATCATCTGCCGCGCGTAGGTGTTCACGCGGTAGGGATAGCGGTCGAAATCGCACACCACCGAATCGACCTGCAACACCTGATTGATGTTGCCCGCGATGATGCGGTTGTAGTAGCCCTTCTCGGAGAAATCCGAATAGTAGTTATAGACGCTCTTGTCGGCCAGCAGCAGGGCGCGTTTGATGTTATGCTCGATAGCGCTTTTTTCGGGCGAGAGCGTGAAGAACAGCTCGTGAAAGCGGCGCACGTGCTCGCGCGCTTCGGCTGGGCGGTTCTGCGCGAGGTCTTGCGAGAGGGCGAGCATCAGCGACTTGCCACCGTCGAGCACGTAGATCTTCTCTCGCTGTCGCTCGGCGAAGCGATAGGAACTCCATACCGAGTACACCGCAACGAGTGCGCACAGCGCAAGGAATACCATTCCGAACAGACGTATCTGCCGAAACGACGATTCGATATTTTTCAATGATTTGAATTCCATCTTGTTACTTTCCAGTTACAATCCAAATAAATTCGGATAAAAATTTTCGGTTAAATTTGTTTTTGTCTTATTTACAGCGTATTGCATTTCTTGGTGAGCTTCCCGGCCAAAGGTCAAGGCACGAGAGCCTCCGCCGGCCTTTGATCGAGCCGGTGCGGAGGCACGATGTGCCTAACACCTTTGGCTCTTACGAAAGCCGGGATTTCAGAACCCGAAAAAATCCTTCGGTAAACAGACTTTCCACAGCGGTCAGCGGGGCCACCGCATGTTCCTGTATTAGTTTACAAAGGCCAGAGGAGCAGTCTATTTTAAGCGGACTCCAAAGCCGCAAACAACATGTAGTATTCTCTCTGGGAAAATCCGTTTACCGGAAGGGTTTGCCTATGACACGACACTGTTGACATATTCAGTCTGGTGTTTCAACACGAAGTACAGCCTGTTGACCAGTTTGCGTGCGACCTTTACGATGGCCTTGCTCTTGGGCATTCGTTTACACTGTTCGGTAAAGAACAGGTTCATCGCCGGGTCTTGTCGTACAGCCACCCATGCAGCCTCTATCAGGTTACAGCGCATTACCGCGTGCTTTCGCAAGGTAATGTCACCCGTCCCGTCTTTCTCTCCGCTGCTATGGCACATCGGGATCATTCCGATATAGGCGGCCAGTTGCTCGGCATTGCGGAAGCGGGTAATGTCGCAAATCTCCGACAGAAACGCCATTCCCGTAGCCTGCCCGAACCCCGGAATGCTCATAATCAACCGCAGCGGTTCGCGAAACCGGTCCGTCTTGGCCAAGGTCCGTAAAGCCCGCGTCATCTCCAGTTTCTGACGGCGTAACTCCTCCCAATGACGGATCTGAATATCCAAAGCCTGACGGCCGCTCGGGGTGAGAGTCTCAACCTCTTTCAACCAGGCGAAAAAGCGTTTCGACCAGTTGGAGAAAGGTTCGAGGAACTCCTGCGGAATCCCGATGCCCAAATACCGAAGTTGAGACTTGATCCGGTTCTTCTGACGGGTCGTGTCTTTGGTGATCGAGTTCTTCAATCTTATCAAGGAACGCATCTCCAACGATACGCTGTCAGGCGTGTAAATGCCTTTCAGCTCGTTGGCCCGTAAACCCCGCGCCAGCTTGCCGCTGTCCACGGCGTCACTCTTTCGCAGCTTTTCGCTGCTCTTGGTCGGTACGTCGGCAGGATTAACCACAATGTTGTCGATCCCCAATGCCGTCAGACGTTCATGTATCCAAAATCCGCAAAATCCCGCTTCATATACCGAGCGATACTCGGCGCCCGGATAACTCCGAGTTAAAAATCCATGCAACGCTTCCGGACTCGGACGCTGGCTGAACTTCTTCAATACGGAGGTTTCGGACAAGACCGTAACCGACCAACTCTTCAAATGGACATCGATTCCTACGTAAATCTTTTGTCCCCTGAAACTAATTTCGTTTCTTTGTTCTCTCATGGCTATCGTCATTTTAGTTAGTAAAGGTTTCGCAACTTTAATCTAACCAAAATCTCGATAGCTTTTTGCAGCTATCCGCTATCATCGCGGTTTAAGCGGATTGTAAACATAGGTACTATTTACAGGTTATTTTCGTTTGATAAGGCGTCCTACGGTGTGGCTCCATGCGGCTTTGCCCGCACTCATGCCCATGCGTCCGGCACGTCCTGCGACATTGCCTCCGACTGCACCTGCGACACCGCCCACCAGACCAGCGCCCCGTCCTGCGAGCTGCGATACGGCACGTCCGTAGCTTCCTGCGCCTCCGGCCTGAATGATCCATCCGGCAACGGTCGGAATCGTGAAATAGCCGATGATGCCGATAATCAGGAAAACGATATAGACGCCGTTGGAGGCTTCGAGCGAGAAGTTCGGGTTGTTCTGCAACTCCGAGATGTCGTTTTGCAGCATCAACACCTGAATCTTCGCCAAAATGGTGCTGAACAGGTCGGCGACGGGCAGCCACAGATAAATCTGAACATAGCGGCATATCCACTGCGTGAGCGTGGAGTGGAACCCATCCCACACGGAGATGGCGAATGCTATCGGGCCGAGAATCGACAGGACGATTAAAAAGAACGTCCGCAGCGTATCGATCAGCAGCGCAGCAGCTGCAAAGAGCAGCTCCAATACCTCGCGAAAGAAGTCGCGGATACTTTTTTTCATGTTGTACATCCCGCGTTCGATATACATGCCGGCCATCGTAACCATGTCGCCGGGTGACCAGCCCAGCTCTTCGAGCTGACGGTCGAACTCCTCGTTCGAGACGAGGTAGGCCGTTTCGGGGTTGCGCATCATCGCCTCGTATTCGAGCTTGTCTTTCTGCTCTCGGTATTGGTTCATGTCGAGTGTCTGCGTTTCGAGCATCCGGTTCGTGCCTTGTACGACGGGGCTCAACACTCCGTTGATCGTGCCGAGGACGAACGTCGGGAAAAACATGATGCAGAAGCCGACGGCGAAAGGTCGCAGCAGCGGATATACGTCGATGGCTTCGGCGCGGGCGAGCGACTGCCACACGCGCACGGCCACGTAGAACAGCGCACCCAGCCCCGCGATGACTTTCGCCACGCCCGCCATGTTGGAGCAGAGCGGCATCATCTCGGAATATAGCGAGCGCAGGATGGTGTGCAGGTTGTCGAACTCTATGGTCATCAACATCATAATCGTTACGGATTAAAGGTTACCAATAGCGTTCGTTACGGCTGCCGTAGAGTGCCAGCACCCTGTCCATGTCGTTTTTCTTGCGCGCTCGCAGGTAGCTGACCGAAATGTTCTTGTTGGTGTAGTACATCACCAGATTGCGGTATCGCCGTACGCTGTTGTAGCACCTGTCCACCACGTCCATACGTTCCTTGTCGCTCATCGAGAGCGTCGTGATGTTCACGACCTCCTTCATCTCTTTCAGGACGTTATTGCTCTCCTCCAAGAGCTTCGTATAGCCGAACGCGATGGCCGACAGCTCCTCGGGCGTGTAGTTCTCATCGCGCAGCATAAGCTGGAAGTTCGTAACGTAGATGTCCGATATTTCCCCGATCATCAGAATCGTGTTCCTGACTTTGACGGCATCTTTGACGAGGTTGTTCACCGATTTCAGGGCATCGTAATATTTCTTGTCGAGTAGGTCGGCTCCCTTACGGGAGCTTTCCCCTCTAAGAACCGTACGTGAGAGTTTCCCCTCATACGGCTCAAGTAACTCAAAGTTTCTGTTGTGAAACCGACTCATATTCTTCGTTTTTAAGAGGTTGAACATTGATCCTGCCGCAGTAGCTATGCACGAGCGTTCGCTCGGTATGGCCGTGTACCACTTTCTCGGACACCCGCCACGGGGTATTCCGGGTAATGGGTTCACCGCAGTAAGGACATTTACGCTGTTGGCGTTTCCAGATACGGACAATCGTGTTTCTACCTTTCGCGGACTGGAGCATCAAACGGGTTTCCCGTTTCTCGAAATACTCCTGCCAATCCGGGTCATAAGGATTTGCATCGCATTTTAGCTTTGCATAGCGGGTAATCTTGGTATCCGTCAGCCACTTGACGGGATGCAGTTCGGTTCTGCCGTCTTTATCGAAAGGTGCGGCAAAGACCCACGACCTGCCCCTGTGTCTGTGGAAATACTTTTCGGCTACCCACCATTTACCCTTTGCCGGATGTCGCCGGAGCGACCATTGCATAAGTTTCTGGTAAATGTGAAAATCCATTTTCTGGAACACTTTGCCCGATACCACGTGTTGGTAATAGTTCGCCCACCCGGTAATCACCGGATTAAGAAGCCTGATTAGCGATTCCTGTGGGATAGAGTGATGAGATGTGATAATCTCGTTGATCTTCCGTTGAAATTTCTTTTGGCTCTCTTTAGACGGCTTAATGAGAAACTTACCTTTGTATTTCCGAATGTTGAAACCGAGAAAATCAAACCCCTCGTCGATGTGGGTTATCTTCGTCTTTTCTTCTGATAGGGTAAGCCCCCTTACTTGAAGAAACTCACGGATTAAGGGTAGCACCCTCTGTTCCAACTCCTCTTTGCTACGCGCGGTAATAATGAAATCATCGGCGTAACGAATGAGGTGTATCTTCGGATAATAGGTAGTTTTATTCGGCCAATGAATCGGGAAATTCTCGGCCAAAAGTTTCTCGATACCATCGAGCGTCATATTCGCAAGTGTCGGCGAAATGATACCGCCCTGCGGAGTACCTTCCTCGGTGGGGAAAAGCTGTTTGTTGAAAATGAAACCGCTTTTCAGCCATTTGCGGAGCATCACTTTATCCATCGGGATATTGTTCAGCAACCAGTTGTGGCTGATGTGGTCGAAGCATCCTTTGATGTCGCCCTCCATAACCCACTGCGGGGATGACTCTTTGGACAGGTTGATATAGCATTGGTGTATGGCGTCGCCCGTGCATCTTTCCTTACGGAAACCGTACGAATGGTTATCCGCAGTAGTTTCTGCAACGGGGTCTAATGCCATGAGGTACAGCGCTTGCATTGCCCTGTCTTTCATAGTCGGTATCCCTAACGGGCGCAGTTTTCCGTTACTCTTGCGAATGTTTACCCGCTTCAAAGGCATAGGATTGTAATCCCGCCTTTTCAGCTCTGTGATAGCGTTCGCCTTAGCGACCGGGGTAGACCATAAAACTTTGTCTACTCCCGATGTGTTCTTCCCGTTGTTGGAAGTCACTCGTTTCACAGCTAATGCTTTAGCCGCGAACGAGTGGGTCAGCAGCCATTGCAAAGATTTAACTTTGCCATGGCGACCTTCCTTTTGAGCCTTTACAATACGTGCTTGCAGCTTTCTAACCTCTAAATCGCATTTGTTCCAGTCGATACTTTCCCAACTGCTGATCTGTCGGTCAGTAGGCGCACACGATGTTCTAATCTCGTTCATTTGCTTTCCTCCTTTTAAAAGTTCAACAAGTTTCTTGTAAAAAGTTACCTAACGCGGAAGTCTGCCCGGTTTCCCGTGAGGTGACGTTTAAACCCCTATCCATTCCATTACAGAATGGCGTTCGCTTTCTCCGCAATCCTATACCCGCACCCCGTTCGGCTCACCTTACGGCTTGCTTACCTGCCCTAAGACAGGAGAGATACGGGCTTACCACGTTTTACATAAATGACTTTCGAATGACTTAGGCTCTGTCTATACACCGGCAGCGCTTGTGTCCGTGTAACCCCACAAGGTTCGGGGTTATCCGGCTGCTTACCATTTTGGTTCAAGCCTTATAGCATCTTTAGCTTGTTTCATACCTTACGATGCGTCAAAGACAGTTCACTCTCGTTAGCCATATCACTCAGCCTCGCTCCCTAACCTCCTGATGCTGGCGGTAGTTGCTTCCACCTTGCGGCTTCGGCTTCCCTTTCGGCGGGTTACTTTGTCCGGGCGGCTCCGTACAAAACAATTACTCGTAATACACGCGCCCGTAGGCTACTACTGACGGAACAGTAGGTTTAAACTTTGGCTGTCCGTTCTCGACGGTTAGCCGCTTGTTAAACAATCATTTATGCAACTATACGTGTCGCACGCCCTGCTCGTAGATTTTTACCGTTTCCTGAAAGTTGCTGACCATGTTGGCCGCCGTCTTCGAGGTGTGGATGATGTTCTTCGAGGCATTGATGATGCCTTGCGCGAGATTGCCCGGATCGCTGACGACCCATTGCGCCTGCGCCGCGTCCGCCAGCAACAGACATGCGCTGACAAGCAGGATTATTTTCTGTTTCATTCTCTTATGAATTTGGCGGTTGTTATTGTTTTTCACTTGCACGGGTGTAGTCGCCGTGCGGCGAGAAGGTCAGCACGTCCGTCGCCTCGTTGTAGGCGATGTCGATGCGGTAGCCCGTATTGATGAAGAGGTTGCCCTCCTCCTCGCGCAGCAGGTAGGTTTCGGGCTTCGGCTTGCGACGAATGCCGCTGCGCTTGAACACCGTAACCTTGTAGGCGTCGCCCTCGCGATAAATCAGCACGTCGGGCTTGCCCTGTACGCTGACCCAGTTGCCGCAGAGCTTGCCGCAGTCGGTCTCTTTCGTTTCGATGCAGGCTTGCAGCATCATGGCCGCCAAGCCCACCAGATAGCCGCTCAACGTGAGCAGCCGTTGTTTATTCACGCTCATACGCTTTCTTATTTGGATGATTGATTACTGTTTGTTTCTGCGGCGTTCGGCCAACTGCCGGATCGCCGCCTCGATATCGCCGCCCAGCTTCTCGGCAAGGGCATACACCTCCATTTTCTCGGTCTCCTCGGTCGTGTAGGCAAGGTATTCCTCCGCGCTCACTTCGGTGGCATAGACCGCCGACTGCGTACCGCCCAATCCGATCCACACCTCCTTGTAGAGCCGTGACGGGTGGTTGGCCATATTGATCGAGAGAATCTGTCCCTTCTCCTTGTCCGTCAGTCCGAGCAGCGCCTGAATCTGGTCGAACTTGTTCATGTATTTGCGTTGGTCGAGAAGTATCTTGCAGTCGGAGTTGTTGATGATGCTCTCCTTGACGATCGGTGACGAGATGATGTCGTCCACCTCCTGCGTAACCACGACGGCTTCGCCGTAGAACTTGCGGACGGTCTTGTGTAGGCTAAGCACCCGGCGCCTTACCGTATTTCTACGGCAGGTTTCCAAGAACT
>ERZ772875.938-NODE-938-length-30184-cov-10.880514_pt1 | contig 30184 bp, 28 predicted proteins | sample MGYA00580585_ERZ772875 | MGnify/ENA primary metagenome ERZ772875 (study PRJEB29015, sample SAMEA2737736) | human gut metagenome | biome: human gut; feature: human-associated habitat; material: faeces | place: China | collected 2012 ... | reverse complement strand
GGAATACTGACGTATTTCAAGGAAAAATGGTGCAGCGCAGCGTGAAAAGGTCCGCCGTCCAGGTGCGTTGGGAGTTTTCAGATACACCCTAGAAACGCATGCCCCTGCGCTGCATACAGCGCAGGGACTTTTTGTGGCTTTTTTACAGTTCGCATAAAAAATTTTTGTCGTTTATTCTATCTTGCGCCTCACTATATAATGATATATAATCTTTTATGATAAAGCATGATGTTTTAAAGGTGGTGCAATCCTTGGAACGATATCTTCTGGAAAACGGAGCCGACAGCGCCTTTGATTACTATCGCAGGCCCGGCATCATTACCGCCCCGGGCGGCAGCCTGATCGCCTATTATGAGGGCCAGTGCTTCCATCCGGTCAAGCACCAGTCGCTCTTCTGCCGCGTCAGCTGCGATGGCGGCAAGAGCTGGTCCGAGCGGATCACACTGGCCAGCGGCGGCGATACCGGCATGCTGCACAATGTGATGATGGTCTCCGACGGCTCCGTCATTCACTGTCTGTGGAACGTGCAGTACCGGCAGCTCTGGCACACGCAGAGCACCGACGGTGTACACTGGCAGGCTCCGACCGACCTGACGCGCGCACTGTGGCGGGCCGACTGCGAATACCCCTGGAACGCCTTTGGCATCGGCTCGGGCCACGGCATCGTGTTAAAAAGCGGCCGGATTCTGATTCCGACCTGGTTCACAACCGGCGGCGATGGGCATAAGCCCTCCGGCTTTGGAAACATCTACTCAGACGATGGCTTCCGGAGCGTCCGGATCGGCGCCATTTTGCAGCAGGATGCAGAGCACAGCACCATCGTAAATCCGAACGAGGGCGCAATTGTCGAGCTGGCAGACGGGCAGGTTCTGGCCACCGTGCGCCACGACTGCGAGCAGAGAATGCGCGCCGTCAGCTACAGCAGCGGCGGCACCGGTCCCTGGAGCTGCCCGGAGTATCGCCCGGACCTGCCGGATCCCATCTGCCACGCATCCTTGCAGCGGCTGGGCCCTGCGGAGGAGCTGGGTTTCGACGGCATTTTGTTCAGCAACTGCGCAAACGCCGATGAAGGCATCGCAGAAAAGAAGGCTCGCGGCCTTTGCAAATACAATTGGAGCGACGACGCCAGAAAAAATCTGACTGTCCGCTTCAGCCGAGACGGCGGCAGGCATTTTTCCGCCGGTATCCTGATCGACGAAAAGGGCGGCTACAGTGACCTCGCCGTCACGCAAAACGATGTTGTCTGCATCTATGAAACCGGCTGGCAGGCAGAGCTTGAAACCTGTATCTTCCCGCGTCAGCTCGCCGTTGCCCGCATTGCAAAGTGTCTGCTCAGGTAAAGGAGGGAACCCCGGATGGAACAGCCGCGCATCCGTGAACGCTTTTCCGTAATGAACAATGCGTACCGGGCCTACTCCTTTTCCTATTTTCTAGACAGCATGCAGCGCCTCGGGCTAGATCAGATTGATCTCTGGGGCGGATGCCAGCACTTTGACCCGTTTTCTGCCGGTCCTTCGTATCTGCGCGCTTTCCGTGAGGAGCTTTCCGCGCGGCAGATGAAGCTTATCTGCTACACGCCGGAATTCTGGGCTGCCCGTTTAACTTCGCAAGCGCCTACGCAGAAATCCGTGCCCGCTCGCTGGCGTATTGCTGCAAAAATATCGAGCTTGCGTCGGAGCTGGAAGTGCCCCTAATGCTGGTCATTCCGGGCTGGGGTGTGTGGGATGAGCGCTATGACGAAGCGTTCGACCGCGCGGCAGCTTCCTTGCAGAGCGCCGCGGACTATGCCGCGCAGCAGGGCGTCCGCCTCGTTCTCGAGCACCTCACGCCGCAAAGCTCCAATCTTCTGACCAGCGCAGACAAGGTCTCCCGGATGGTCCGGAGCATCGGCCGGAAAAATCTTGGCGTTGCGCTGGATCTGGGGCAGATGAGCGTATTCGGGGAGTCTGTTTCTGATTACTTTGGGCCGCTTGGCGATAAAATCTGGATGGTCCACATCATGGACGGCGCGCCGGGGCGGCATCTGGCGTTCGGCGACGGCATTCTGCCGCTGCAAGCATACTGCCGTCAGCTGCGCCGCGCTGGTTATCAGGGCCCTATCACGCTGGAAATCAACGACGCACAATACGCCAAAGCGCCGGAAGCCGCTTTACAGCAATGTCTGCGCGCGATGGCGCAGTGGGAAGAGGAAGCGCCATGAAATTAGAAACCCTGATCGTATCGACAAGCGCATTTTCAAGAAGCTCCCTCGGCTATACCGTTTCGCAGCTGGAAGCCGCCGGGATCCGCCGCATTTCCCTCTGGGGCGGCGCGGCGCACGGCTTCTCTGGCTATCCCGGTTCCTCTCAAGCAGACGAGCTGCGCCAGCTCATGCGGCAGCACCGGATGGAACTCATCGAATTTGCGCCGGAGGTCCTTTCCTATCCGTTCAATCCCGCAGATGACCGCGCCGAGGTAAGACGGCGCACGGCTGCCTACTATAAAGCCTGCGCGGCATTTTGCGCCAGAGTCGAGATTCCGCGCCTGCTGCTGCACCCCGGAACGCAGCTGCTCGACAGAAGCTTTCCGCAGGCGCTTCACCAAGCGGCCGGTGTGCTGCGGGAGGCCTGCGCCGCCGCAGACGCGCTCGGCGTTCAGCCGCTTTTACTGCACGGCGCAGCAAATTACGCACCGGGGCTTTCCGGAACGGCAAAGCTTCTGGAGGAAATCGGAAGCCCATCGCTTCTGGTCAGTCTGGACGCGGGGCGGCTTCTGCTGGACGGTGAGACGCTTTCTGATGCGCATCGTCTTTTCCGGGGCCGCATTGCAGGCGTCCGGATTTCAAGCGGCTCTGCTCACCGTGTTCCCACGGCGCAGGACGCGCCGCTGCGTGAGCTGGTGCAGAGCTTACCGACATACGAACTTGACGGGTGCATCGTCTGGGAGTTCGATCACAGCGCCTACCGGCCAGACCCCGGCCGGGCCCTGCGCGCCGGACTTTCCGTCATGCAGACGTGGTAAATCATACACAGTGAGGAGGTACACAATGGTGGATGTAAAAGCATTGGAAATGAAAGGGATTTCCAAGAGCTTCGGCGGCGTTCACGCGCTTACCAATGTCCATTACAACGCTTATCGCGGCAAGGTCAACGTCCTGATGGGCGAAAACGGTGCCGGAAAATCGACGCTGATGCGCGTACTGGCCGGCGTTATTTCCAGCGACGCAGGCGAAATCCTGATTGACGGCCAGCCTGTGCAGATTGGAAAGCCGCAGGACGCGAAGGCTGCCGGTGTGGCAATGGTCTATCAGGAGCTGAACCTGGTGGCGCAGATGACAGTAGAGGCCAATATGAACCTGGGCGACGAATGGGTCCGCTCGGCCGGCTTCGTCCGGATCAGGGACTCTGTCAAACGGGCACAGGCACTTCTCGACGAGTATAACCTGGATATCGACGCGACAGCCGAGGTCAGCACGCTCAGCATTGCCGAGCAGCAGATGCTGGAAATTGCAAAGGCGCTGGCCTCCGACGCCAGAATCATCGTCATGGACGAGCCCACCTCCTCTCTGACGACGCGCGAGGTCAAGAGCCTCTTCCAGATTATCCACCGCCTGACCTCCGAAAACCGCACGGTCATCTATATCTCGCACCGCATGGAGGAGGTCTTCGAGCTCGGCGACTATGTCAGCGTCATGCGAGATGGCCAGTCCGTCGGCGAGTGGCCGATTGCGGAGGTCACGCAGAGCAGCCTCATTTCCAGCATGGTTGGCCGCGATATCTCCAATATGTTCCCCAAGGAACACGTTCCAATCGGTGAGACGGTTCTGGAGGTCAAGGGGCTCACGCACACAGGCATTTTCGAGGACGTCAGTTTCCATGTCCGCCGCGGCGAAATTCTGGGTTTTTCCGGTCTGGTCGGTGCTGGGCGCACCGAGGTTATGATGACGCTCTTTGGTGCAATGCACAGAGATGCGGGTGAGGTCATCCTTAACGGAAAGCCGCTCCATGTCACTTCTCCACATGTCGCAATCTCGAATAAAATTGTTTATATCCCGGAAGATCGAAAAAAGCTTGGTCTGGATCTACGCGCAAAAATTTCGGACAATATCGCCCTTGGCGCGCTGGATATGTTGTGCAACAAATTTGGCTTTGTCAATCAAAAAGCAGAGCAGCAGCTGTGTCAGAAGCAAAAGCAGAAATTTCGCATCAAGACAAACGACATGAGTCTTCCTGCCAACAGCTTGTCTGGCGGCAATCAGCAAAAAGTTGTTTTGGCAAAGTGGCTCGCGCGCGATGTGGACGTGCTGATTCTCGATGAACCGACGCGCGGCATTGACGTCGGCTCCAAGGAGGAAATTTACCATCTCATTACCGAGCTTGCGCGCCAGGGAAAGGCCATCATCATGATTTCCTCGGAGCTGCCCGAAGTTCTCGGCATGTCCGACCGGATCATGGTCATGTATGAGGGACGCGTGATGGGTGAACTTTCGGCCGATGAGGCCACGCAGGAACGCGTTTTGGCTTATTCGTTTGGCCATGCAGATACGAAGCAGGAGGAAGGAACCATATGAAACAGACTCACGAGAAAAGAACATTGGTAGATCGTGTGATCAAATGGCCACAGGCAGGTATCGTTCTGGCGCTGATCATTCTTTACCTGATTCTGGCCTTTGCACCGACACCGGCAAAGAACACATTTTTCCTCTCTGGCAATATCATCAACGTCGTCCGCCAGTCGGCCATCATGATTGTCATCGGCATTCCCATTACCTTTACGCTGGCCGCCGGTCTTCTGGATCTTTCCATCGGCTCGCTCGCATGTCTGGGCGCGGTTGTCACGTGCGCCTTCATTACCGGCCATTCCAGCTCACAGATGGAAATCTGCCCGCAGGTGCCGCTGGGCGTTGCCATTCTGATCGGCATGGCTGTCTCGGCATTTTTTGGCTGGCTGAACGGCTGGATCATCACCGCGCTGAACCTGCCGCCTTTTATCGTCACGCTCGGCGTACAGGAAATTGCAAAGGGCGCCGTCCTTTCTTTCACGCGCGGCTTCCCGGTCTCCAACCTTCCAACCTATGTGGTCGACGTTCTGGGCCGCGGCACACTGTTTTCAGTTCCCTATACCGTCTATCTGATGGCTGTTCTGCTGGCCGTCTTCTGGATTATCCTGAGCAAAACGCGCTTTGGCCGTCATGTCTACGCCATCGGCGGCAACGTTGAATGCGCACGTCTGTCCGGCATCAATGTCAAGCGGATGAAAATGATCATCTACGTCCTGAACGGCTGCATGGCCTGCGTGGCAGGTCTCATGGTCTCCTTCCGCTTGGGCTCGGCGCAGACCGATATCGGCGCAACCTACGGCATGGACGCGATCACAGCCTGCTGCCTCGGCGGCACAGCCATGGGCGGCGGCAAGGGCTATATGTTCGGCACCATCCTCGGCGTCATCTTCCTGTCCTCGCTTTCTACCGGTTTCAACCTCATGAATGTCAACGCCTATTATCAGCAGATCATCAAGGGCGTGGTGCTGCTGGTCGCAATTGCCTTCAACGCCCGCAGCGGAAACACCTTCAAGCGCAAAGAGAAAGCCAAATAATCTACAAAAAAGGGGTAACACACAATGAAAAAGTTCTTAGCGCTCTTCCTCGCAGCTTTGATGCTTCTGAGTCTCGTTGCCTGCGCCTCTGACGGACAAACCGAACAGGCTCCCGCAACGGACACCGCAAAAGAAACGCAGTCTACGCAGCAGACAGTACCGTCTACTGAAGAAGCACCCGCGGAAGCGGAACAGACCGGCAGCGTTCTGGCCGATATCAACGGCGACGGTAAGATTACCATTGCCTGCGTCCACCGCAACCTGCTCGGCGCCACCGGTGTCAACTTGCGCGCAGCCTACTACTACACCGCCGCGCAGATGGACAACGTCGAGCTTCTCTTCTTCGACGGCAACCAGGACGTTACCGCACAGTGCAACTACATTGAAGACTGCATGGCCTCCAAGGCCTGCGACGCGTTCATCGTCTGGACCTGCGACCCCGACGGCATTGTCGGCACCGTGCAGATCGCGCATGACGCGGGTTACCCGATCATTGTCGTTGACATCTCTCTCAACTGCGACCAGGAAGCCTTCGTTGCCGCCGGCAACTATGATATGGGCGTCCTGACCGGCCAGTCCGCAGTCGAGTGTCTGACTGAAATGAACGGCGAGGCCAAGGGCCGCGTGTACATCATCACTGCCTCCAACCAGTCCACCGCCCGCGACCGCGTGGCAGGCTTTGAATCCGTCATCAGCGAGTACCCTGGCATTGAGGTCATCGGCACCTATGATATGCCGACCTCCAGCGTCGACGACGGCGTGGCTCTGGCAGACGATCTGATCCAGCAGTATCCGGAAGGCACCGTCGATATGTTCTTCTGCATGAACATGTCCCCGATGCTCGGCCTGCTTTCCGCCGCGGCAACCGCAGGCAGAACCGATTTCTATCTGGTCGGCGGCTTCGACCACGATGATACTTTCATTAAAGAGCTCCAGAAGGGCAAGGGCAATACGGTCCTGTATTCCTTCGCCGCGCAGGACTGCTTCGAGACCGGCAGCAAGGCCTTTGAGCTGGCCGTGGAAGCAGCAAAGGGCAATCTTCCGGCAGAAAAGAACGTCCTTGTTCCCGGCGAGCTGGTCACAGTGGAAACGCTCGACGACTATCTGGAAACCTACAACTTCTATCAGGAGCAGATTCTGGCCTATCAATAATCGTCAGATTTCCAACCATATAACCTGAGCGCTGTCACAGCGGCCGTCCGCCCGTGGGAATGGGTTCGGCTTTCTCTGACTGCGGGCGGCAGCCGCTGTGCGCAGGGCCCAGGCTTGCGAAAGAAAAGAGATGAAAACATGAAATTTGCAGCAGTCGGCTTTACCTGCATTGACGTATACAAAAATCTGAATATCCGGTATCCGACCGGAAACGGCATCGATCTGATGTTCAATCTCATGGAGCAGCTCCCGGGGCTCGTTCCATCCGTCGTAACCGCCGTTGGCGACGACGAAAATGGTGCGCTGATGCTGAGTGCCTGCGCCAAGCGCAAAGTGGACACCAGTCATATCCGTGTGGTCCCCGGCGGCCAGACGGCAGTTATCGAAATGCTTCTCAACGGGCGCGACCGCGTCCACCACCGGGCGGACAAGGGCGTCATGATTCCCTATCAGCCAACCGGCGAGGACATGGACTTCATCCGCAGCCAGGACTGCATCCACACCGACCTCTCCTGGCAGGTGACGGGGTTGCTTTCCGATATGCGCCGCAACGGCACCAAAATTTATTTCGATTTTTCCAAGCGCTATCAGCATCCGGATGTGCCGGAAATCCTGAAAAATATCAACTACGGTATTTTTTCCTTTGAAGAAGAAAACGAAGAGGTTCGGGAGCTGCTGAAAATGGGCTGCGGGCTCGGCGCAGAAATCCTGCTCGCCACCTTCGGGGAGAAAGGCTCTCTTGCCTATGACGGCAGTCAGTTCTGTCGCCAGCCCTGTATCCCGGCTGCAAAGCTCGTCAACACCGTCGGCGCGGGAGACTCCTATGGCTCCGGCTTTCTCGCGGGTATTTTCCGCGGCGAGGATATCCCGTCCGCCATGCGGCGCGGCGCAGCCAAGAGCGCAGAAATTGTCGGCATTTTTGAACCCTATCACATATAACAATACATAATCTCTTATCGCATTCCAGCAGTCGCATACCGCTGGGGAAAGGAGCTATTGATGATTATTGACGCCCACGTACACCCGGTACTGTTCGGCCCGATCTGCAAGGACCCCGAACGCGTCCAGTTCCGCAAGCAGCAGTTCGGCCTGTACAAGTCGTCTCCCATTCCAATGGAGCAGGTCATGGCCGTCATGGACCACGCCGGTGTGGATCTGGCGATCCTGTTTGCCGAGGACTACAGCGCTGTCATGGGCCAGAGCATCGTCAGCAATGAGGAAATCCGCCTGCTCATGGACGCGCAACCGGGCCGGTTCGCCGGCTTTGCAAGCGTTGATCCGCGCAACGAAGATGCTCCGGAAGAGCTTGCGCGTGCGTTTACGGAATTAAAGCTCGACGGTCTGAAGCTGAATCTCTCGCATTTGCAGATGTACCCGGACGATGCGCGTCTTCAGCCTCTGTATGAGCTGTGCCTTGCCCACAATAAGCCCATCACCTTCCATTGCGGCTTTAGCTGGGAGCCGGACTCGCCTTCGAAATACGCGCGGCCTATTTTATATGAAGATGTCGCCGTCCGCTATCCGGAGCTCCGCTTCTGCCTGGCGCATCTGGGCTGGCCGTGGGTAGACGAGCTGTGTATGCTGCTTTTAAAATACCCGAACGTCTACACCGACACCGCAACGGTCTTCATGGACAGCCCGAAAAACTGGTTTGAGCAGATTTTCCTCAAAAATATGGCCCCCGGCTGGCTGCAAAACAACCTGATGGACAAGGTCATGTTCGGCTCGAACCTGCCACGCTTCCGCCAGGTCCGGACAAAATATGGTCTGGAGCAGCTGCATCTGCGGCCCGACGTACTGGAAAAGATACTGGGCGGCAACGCCAAAGTCTTCCTTGGGATGGAGGTTCGAGACTATGCTTATTAAATCGTATACGCATCAGATTGCCAGCCGCAAGGAATTTGAAATGACCAAAATTACGCAGCAGGTCCGCCAGGACGTTGCAGACAGCGGCGTAACAAACGGGCTGGTATTTGTCATCACCATGCACACAACCACCGGCATTATGATCAACGAAAGCCTCCCGTGCGTCGAACGTGACATTGAAACCGCGCTCGAGCGTCTGGTACCGAACGACGGGGATTACGCGCACACGCATATGCTCCCGAGCTATGGCACATGCAGCGGCAACGCGCCGGGTCATCTCAAGTCCATGCTGAGCGGAAACCACTGCGTCCTTCCCATTGCCGACGGCAAAATGGCCGGCGGCAGCGCGCAGGACATCTATTTCGTTGAATTTGACGGCCTGAAAATTCGCAAATACACCGTCCAGATCATGGGCGAATAAACGAGGAGGAAGAAAACGTCATGAAATATATGATCGGCGTGGACGTCGGCGGTACGTTTACCGACTTTTCTGTCTTCGAGCAGGAATCCGGCAGACTGTTCCACTTCAAACACAGCTCCACGAACTATGACTCATCTGTTGCCATTGTAAATGGTATTCTGGAAGTTCTGAACATGGAGCATGCAACCGCGCAGCAGGTGGTCTATCTGGCGCACGGAACCACGGTCTCCACCAACGCCCTGATTGAGAAAAAGGGTGCAAAGGTCGGCGTCATTACAACCGAAGGCTTCAACGACATTATGGAGATCGGTATCCAGAAGCGTCCGTTTATGTATGATACGCTCGGCCAGAAGCCGGAGCCCCTGATCATGAGTGGCATGAACCGCGGCGTTCCGGAGCGCATCGCGCACGACGGCAGCGTCGTCACGCCGCTGGACGAGGAGGCCGTACGAAAGCTTGTAGCCTACTTCAAGGCTAACGGCGTCAACTCCATCGCCGTCTCCACGCTCTTCTCGTTTATCAACCCCGCGCACGAAAAGCGCATCAAGGAAATCATCGCTGCGGAATATCCCGGCGTCTACACAACGATTTCCAGTGAGCTCGTCCCCGAGTTCCGCGAGTATTCGCGCATGAGCACCACCGTCCTCAACGCCTATCTCGGCCCGGTCATGAAGGACTACGTCAACAACTTCCAGAATTCCGTCAAGAACATCGGCATTCAGGTGGAGCCCTACGTCACGCAGTCAAACGGTTCGATCATCTCCATCAAGGAAACCATCGAGTGCCCGATCAAAACGGCGGTCTCCGGCCCTTCCGCGGGCGTCATTGCCGCGGCAAATATCGGCCGGCAGTGCGGCGCAGATAAGATCATCACCTTCGACATGGGCGGCACCTCCGCCGATATCAGCCTGATTGAAAACTACGAACCCCAGGTCTCCAACGAGCGCCTGGTTGAGGGCTACCCTGCCAGAATCCCGATGATCAACATCATTACTATCGGCGCAGGCGGCGGCTCCATTGCAAAAATCGACGCCGGCGGCATGATGAAGGTCGGCCCGGAATCCGCCGGCGCAACGCCGGGCCCTGCCTGCTACGGCCGCGGCGGCGAGCTTCCGACCGTCACCGATGCAAACATTTATCTCGGCAAGCTCAACCAGCAGAAAATTCTCGGCGGCCGGATGGATATCTATCTGGACAAGGCCGAAACCGCCATTCAGACGCATTTGTGCGCTAAAACGCATCTGAGCATGGACGAAGCTGCAAATGGCATCATTTCCGTCGTGAACTCCAATATGATGCGCGCCATCCGCGTTGTTTCCGTGGAAAAGGGCTATGACGTGCGCGAGTTCAGCCTCATGGCCTTCGGCGGCGCAGGTCCTCTTCACGCCTGCGAGGTCTCGCAGGAGCTCGGCATCCGCAGCGTTCTCATTCCGCCAAGCCCCGGCACGCTGTGCAGCCTTGGCCTTTTGATGGCAGACACCAAATTTGACTTCTGCCGGACGAAAATCATGAACGCGACGGCTGAGAGTATCCCGGAAGCCAACGAAATTTTCCGCCAGCTGGTCGCTGAGGGCGACGCAATGCTCACAAAAGAGGGCATCGGTCAGGATAACCGCGCGTTCACCTGGGCGCTTGATATGCGCTACGACCGGCAGAACTACGAAATTACCATCCCCTTGCAGGATACCATTCTCAACGAGCAGACCCTCCAGGCGGCTATCGAGGACTTCCACGTTGCGCACAAGCGGGCCTATGGCTACTGCAATCCGGACGGAAAGATCAAATTTGTCAACTTCCGCGTCTCGGCCATTGGCGTCATTGAAAAGCCACAGCTCAAGGAATATCCGGTCGATCCGAACGCCAAAACACCGGAGCCCTTTGCCTTCCGCGACGTGCTCTTCCAGGGGCAGACCGAACGGATCCGCACGGGCATCTATCACCGCAATGACTTCCTGCCCGGTACAAAGCTGGACGGCCCGGCCATTCTGGAGCAGATGGACACAACCATCGTTATTCCGCCGGACTGGAGCATCGAAACCGACGGCTTTATGAACCTAAGAGCGACCTATCACGAGGGAGGTATCAAATCATGAACAGAAAAGCGGATCCGGTTACCATTGAAGTGGTTCGCAACCTTCTGATGTCGATTGCAGAGGAAACGAACACCGTTATTATCAAGAGCGCATACTCCACCAATATCAAGGAGCGGCGCGACAATACAACCGCCATCATGGACCCCGCGGGAAACGTCGTTGTCCAGGTGGAGTCCAGCATCCCCATGCTTCTGGCCGCGCTTTTGTTCGCTGCCCGCGGCGTGGTCGCGGAATATAAGCCCGAGGATATCCACCCCGGCGATATGTTCATCGTCAACGACCCGTATCACGGCGGCGGTAACCACCTGCCGGATATCACGGTTGTCGGTCCGGTTTTTGTCGGCCAGAAGCTCATCGGCTGGGTCGGCAACACCGCGCACCATTCCGATATCGGCGGCAAGGTCCCCGGCTCCACCTCCGGCGACGCGGACAGCCTGTTCCAGGAGGGTATCCGCATTCCGATCGTCAAGATCTGCAAGGAAGGAAAATTCAACGACGACGTTTTGAAGCTCCTGCTTGGCAACACCCGCACGCCCGACGAGCGGCGCGGCGATCTGACCGCGCAGGTCTCCGCCAATATCATCGGCGCGCAGAAGCTTCAGGCCGCCTATGAAAAGTATCAGGACACGCTGCTCGACTGTATGGCCGAAATGCTCGACTACACCGACCGGCTGATGCGCGACGCAATCAGCAAAATCCCGGATGGAGAATACAAATATGTCGACTATGTCGACGGCTGCGGCACGCTCTACCCCGACCCCATCAACATCAATGTCCGCGTGACCGTCAGCGGCGAGAAAATGACCATCGACTTTACTGGCACGCACCCGCAGGTAAACGCGCCGATCAACATTCCCTACCCTGCCATGCTCGCTTCGGTGCTGTTCTGCATGAAGGCGCTAATCGATCCGGATCTTCCCACCAACTGGGGCATTCTGCGCCCGATCGAAATCGTCGCGCCCAAGGGCATCATCGTCAATCCGAACGAGCCCTGCGCGGTCGGTTTGACCATCGACGCAAACCAGCGCGTACCGGATGCTATCTTCGGCGCGCTGAACCCCGTGCTTCCAAAGCGCGCGCTGGCCGCGTCCAACGGCGCCTGCACAACCTGCGTCTTCTTTGGCCAGACAACCTCCAACGGCGCGGACCAGTATTTTATCTGCCATGAATCGATTGCCGGCGGCGCGGGAGCGAGCCACTATAACGACGGTCTGAGCGGCGTGCAGGTCTATCTGACCAACACCTCCAATATGCCCATCGAAGCGACCGAAGGCGAATTCCCGGCCATCATGCTCAAAAAATACGTGCTGCGCAAGGACTCCGGCGGCGCAGGCGAGTTCCGCGGCGGTCTTGGCATCTGGCGCGAATACACGGTTCTGAACGACAACGTCGCCGTCAACTGCTTCGGAGACCGGCAGCGCTTCGCCCCGTGGGGCATGGAGGGCGGTCTCGACGGCGAGCCCGGCGCATTCTACCATATTTCGGCTGAAACAGGCGCCGTCACCAAGCTCTCGGCCAAAACGACCGGCTTCCCCCTGAAAAAGGGCGATATCATCCGCGTCTTTACCCCCGGCGCAGGCGGCGTCGGCGACCCGAAAAAGCGGCCGGTAGAAAAGGTCTTGCAGGATGTCCGCGAAAACAAAGTATCCAGGGAAGCAGCCGAAACACTTTACGGCGTTTGCATTACAGAAAAGGAAAACGGCCAGCTCGACGCCGTCCGTATCTAAGGGAGGACTCAATCATGGAAATCAAAAAACTCATTGCCGAGCTCAAGCAGAAATTTGATGAAGCCGGCGGCCTGAAGCACGTGTATTTCGTCGCCTGCGGCGGTTCGAAGGCCGCCATCTTCCCGGGCCTGTATCTTTTGCAGAGCGAGGCAAAAACGTTCAGCGCCTCCACCTATAACAGCAACGAATTTGTCCACGCCATGCCCAAGCAGCTCGGAAAGCAGACGCTTGCTATCATCTGCTCACTCAAGGCGACGGCGGAAACCGTCAAAGCCGTCGAGGCAGCAAACGCCGCCGGAGCAATCACCATCGCCATGACCGGCAACGAGCACACGGGTATGGCAAAGGTCGGCCAGTATGTCGTCACCTACTCCAATGGCGACGATCAGATCTACAGCCAGAGCAACCAGGCAACGGTCCTACGGATTGGCTTTGAGCTTCTGCACCAGTTTGAGGGCTATGAGAACTACGAAAAGGCCATGCAGGCTTACAGCGTCATCGATGAAATCGTCGCCGAAGCCAAAAAGGAGCATCTGCCCCTTGCCACAGCCTGGGCCGAAAAGCAGAAAGACGAGCCGCTGTTCTACGTGCTCGCCTCCGGCTCCAACTACGGCGTCGCCTACTCCATGGTCTGCTGCCATTTTATGGAGATGCAGTGGAAGCACGCTGTATGCATGCACGACGGCGAATATTTCCACGGCCCGTTTGAGACGACCGACAAATCGCTTCCCATGGTTCTTCTGATGGACGAGGGCCGTACCCGCGCACTCGACGAGCGCTGCCTGACGTTCCTGAAGACCTACGCCGAAAACTACATTGTCATTGACTTCCAGGCTATCAACAAGGGTCGGATCGACCATGCTGTCGCCGAATTTTTCAGCCCCGTCGTCATGGTGCCCGTCGAGCGCTTCTACGTCTCTCAAATGGCAATCGCCACGGGCCACTCGATGGACTACCGCCGCTACATGTGGAAGGTCAGCTACTGACAAAAGGAGTCCGCCATGCTGGATGCGAACGCCGCCGTACCGCTTTACGCGCAACTTGAGCAGAAAATTGAATTGCAGATTGCAAACCGCGCCCTGCACCCCGGCGACCGCCTGTCCACAGAGGCCCAGCTGGCGAGAGAAAACGGCGTAAGCGTCATCACCGTCCGCAAGGCCATCGACGGTCTGGTCCGCAAGGGACTTCTGGAGTGCAAGCAGGGAAAGGGGACCTTTGTCTCCCACCATAAGCTCCAGCGGAACATGAAAAAGCTCCAGAGCTTCAGCGACATGTGCCGCCAGATGGGCATGAATCCCGGCGCAAGGATGGTAGAAAACCATCTGGTTCCGGCGAGCGCGCCGATTGCGCGCAGACTTGGCGTGGACGCAGGAAGCAGCGTGATTTATATCTCCCGTCTGCGCCTTGCCGACGGCGTTCCGGTTCAGATTGAAAAGAGCTACTTCCCGCTTTCATACGCCTTTTTGCTGGAGGCAAAGTTTGACGACAATTCCCTGTTTGATTATCTGCGCAAATCGCGCGGCGTGTGGGTCGCAAGCTCCGAAAAAAGTATCGAGGTCTGCCGCGTCACCAAGGAAGAGGCTGCCCTTCTGAACATTCAAAAAGGCGACCTTCAGCTCTGCGTCAAAAGCACCGCCTTCGATGCAAACGAGCAGGTGCTCTACGCCGGTGTGCAGATCATCAACGGAGACCTTTTTTCCTTGTATGTCTATGAAAGCGAGCAGTAGCTAGCTCCCAAACGTATAAAAATCTCGGGCACCAGACGGTGTCCGAGATTTTTTCAGGTCTCACCGAAGACGGCGGATTTTTTCCAGCGGCCGCTCCGATAGTAGAAGAAAAAAATGACGCTGCATACCACCCAGCCCGCGGGATAGCCCATCACGACCGGGATAATTGTCCCCCAGAGCTTATAGACGATCATCAGGTAAACCTGCCGGAAGACGACAAACGAGCCCAGCGTAATATACATGCAGTTGCGCGAATCGCCCGCGCCGCGCAGCGCGCCGGAAATTACCTGATTGACCGTGATCAGCAGGTAGAACGGCGAACTCAGCCGGATAAACAGCGTTCCATACGCGCACACGTCCGGCTCCTGGTTAAACAGCCGGATCAGCTGCGGGGCAAAAATCATCAGCGGCACCAAAATAATAGCCGTTGCCGCTTCGCTCAGCCAGAGCGCCGTGCGCGTTCCCTGCCTGGCCCGCACTGGATCACCTGCTCCAAGATTCTGTCCGACAAACGTCGTTGCCGCCATGGAAATCGACGTGATCGGCAGCAGCGCAAACGCGTCAATTTTATTGTAGGAGGTCCAGCCTGCCATGCAGTCAGAGCCAAAACGGTTGATATACGACTGGACAAACACGTTGGAAAACGAGGTCACAGCCAATTGCAGCGCCGCGGGCAGACCCAGCGCGCAGATTTTCCCGAGCATCTCTTTGTCTACCCGAAGCTCCCGGAGTGTCACGTGGTATTCCCCCGCCGTCCGTGTCAGAACCATGAGCGTCAGCACCGCCGAAGCCAGCTGTGCAATCACCGTTGCAATCGCAACACCGGCAATTCCCATCCGGAACACCGCAACAAACACGATATCGAGCACCGTGTTGACAACCGCAGACACCACCAGAAAGTAAAGCGGCCTTTTCGTATCACCCACCGCGCGTAAAATACCGGAGCCGCTGTTATAAAGCAGCAGGCCGCTCAGACCCGCAAAGTAAATGCGCAGATATTCCTCCGCCTGCACAATCACATCGTCCGGCGTCTGCATCGCACGCAGCATCAAAGGCGTCATCCAGACGCCGACCACACTCAGCGCCACGCTCAGAATGATCGTCAGCGCAATGGTCGTCTGCACCGCCTTGTGGACATTTTCCCGCTCGTGCGCGCCAAAATAGCGCGAGATCAGAACGCCCGCGCCGGTTGCAAAGCCCGTGAAAAAACCAATGAGCATGTTGATGATCGGCGCGACGCTTCCAACTGCGGCCAGTGCCTGCTTGCCGACAAAATTTCCGACAACCACGCTGTCGACGGTGTTATATAGCTGCTGAAAAATATTTCCGATCAGAAGCGGCACGGAAAAGGCAATCAGATGGCGCATGATGCTGCCGGTGGTCATGTCCGTGTCCGCTCTGCGAATCGCTCCAGGCAAGTCACATTCCTCCAGACTCATTTTATTTTATCATATTCAGTCATAAAAATGAAGCTGTTTTCAAATACACTGCCCACAAAAAACGTCGTTTTTCCTTTTTTTTCTCGTTTGTCATACAAATTGGTTATATTCTAATTCTGCCCTGTTATATGAAAGCGCCCCATGCGATTCATCGCATGGGGCGCCTGGTCAATTTTTAAAATCCGAAGGAAGCTTACTTCATGAACGTGTCGGCCTTCATTTCCTCAATGTAGCCGAGGTACTTCTCCTGCACATCAGCAGGAACAAGGCCACTCAGAGCGCCTGCGGAAAGCGTGCCGTAGAGCACTTCGCCGCCGAAGGTGCCGTTTTCAACCGCTTCCATGGAAGCGACGACCATTGCCGAGTTGTCGGTGACCTGCGAGCAGATGATGCACTCGTTCTGGCCCAGGATATCGGCAGGCTGCGCGATATCGTAAACCTTGACAGAGCCGTAAGCCGCGTTGGCAGCATCGATGGCCTCACGCGCGCCGGAGTCAACGGCGGAAGCGTCGCCAAAGAACACGTCAGCACCCTGCGAAATGAGCTCGGTTGCAAATTCCTTGCCCTTCGGCGCGTCGGAGAAGGAGTTGGCATACGGAACGTTCAGAAGCTCGATTTCCTTGCCTTCCTTTTCGCCGACATACTTTGCAGCCTCTTCAAAGCCAGCGATCTTGCCCTTGGTGGTGTCAAGCTCCATGCCGCCGATGAAGCCGAGCTTGCCGGATTCGGTCATCAGGCCAGCCAGTGCGCCAGCGATCCAGCCGATCTGCTGTGCGTTCGGAAGCAGGGAGGAGACGTTCTTGTTGACAGCCTTTTCCGGCGTATCAACTGCGCCGTTGAGCAGCGCAAACGCAACGTCGGGATATTCCTCAGCCGCCTGCAAGACAGCGTCGGTGTACTGGTTGCCGGGCGCATAGATCATATTGTAGCCCAGTGCGCAGTAAGCAACAATGGAATCATATGAATCTCTGGATGAGACAATCCGCAGCAAACAATCCAGAAGGGCTACCATCGAAACCTCTCTGGAAACCCTGGCGAAGGCTGACCTGGTGGATAAATTCAACACGGTCCTTTGGTGTGGGTTGGTGGACTTTGTCACCGTCTACAGCAAGGACGATGTGCGGTTTACCGTAAGCGTCAAACCACCCCGCGCATGGCATTGAGGAGACGCTGACCTACTGCGATTTTCCCAGCGAACACTGGACGCGCATCCGTACCAACAACGTGATCGAGCGGCTGAACCGGGAGATCCGCCGGCGGACGCGGGTGGTGGGGACGTTCCCTGATGGAAATTCCGCCCTGATGCTGATCTGCGCGAGGCTCCGCCACGTGGCGGGCACCCAGTGGGGCTGCAAGAAATACATGAATATGAAGCATTTGGAGGCGGTCATGGACGACGCCTCTATTGCCGGCTGACTTCATTCAGCCGGAGCCTGCAAATAAATTTGCGCATAAATCTTGACGGCACCTCTTTCCCTGCTTATAGGCTTAGCTTTTTCCCGCGGGCACAGCCCGTGGTTGCATCTCTTTACAAGACAACAGAGGACAGGCGTGAGCAAATGCCTGTCCTCTGTTGTATAGCATATCAAGAGTTCCCGATATGTGCGGGTTATCCATGTGCTCTCAATTCCACCATCTTCTGTCGAAAGTGTTCAATATTTCCGTTCCAGTCTCTGTCACAAGGACCTCATCTTCGATGCGACAACCGCCGTGACCTGTTTGGTAGAGACCTGGTTCAACAGTAATGACCATTCCTGGAATGAGGACGGTTTTGTCCCGCTTTGCTAGCACTGGCGGTTCATCAACGCCGAGGCCAATTGCGTGGCCGAGGTATGTTGCAGGACCGCCGAAGGCCCGGGTATGATTGCTTGTAAAACCGTGTGCAAGCGCAATGCTTCCGCTGATTTTCTCAAGCTCCTCGGAGACTACGCCAGGATGCATGGCGGCAACGGACTCTTCCAACATCTCCAGAGTCGTTTCCAAAATATAAATCTGCTCCTCGCTAGCTTTTCCTACTACTGTCGAACGGCAGATATCAATCATATAACCGTCGAGCTTTCCATTAATCTCCATATGGACCATATCGCCTGATTCAATGATCTTATCCGATGCCGGAACAAGATCATACGCAGTCTCTGAACGGTAGCCGGACTGACAGGTAGCGAATGCACCGGTCACCCCGCGTTTTGTCAATTCGGATGTGATGAACTGATAAACCTGCTTTTCCGTAAGGCCAGGCTTTAAATAATTGCGAAGAAGTTGCCCAACCTCGTCGCCGATTTTTGCCCCTCGTCGCAGAATATCGATTTCATAGGGGCTCTTTGCTGCCCGCAGAGACATAACAATGTCATCGGCAGCTGCAAAACCAGCTTTTGGCAGCAGATGCCGAACATCCTGGTAAACAGCTGCGGTCACAACGTCCATGCCTACGACGCCGATATCCGACCTCTCCAGTCCCATTTCTTCAATCACCCTGGCAATATTGCTCGGAAGATCGTCATCGTAGCGCACATCAGTGATAAACAGTTCCTTTTCATAAAAGGGCGTTGTGGTCAGTAGGACGGGCTCCCCTACGACCGGCAGGACAATTGCCGAGCATCCGCGTCCGCGGAAAGCAAAGCGTCGTGGGTGGCCTGGAAGGAGTGGCTGATGACCGCATAGGTACATTAAGTCACCGACTCTTCGCGGAGCCATGCCGATGATGATCAATGCCTCATAGCCACGCTTTGCCGCCTCGGCGCGAGTCCGTTCCATTCGCGATTCGTATTCTTTTCTCAGAGCAAGATCCATTTGGTTTGTCCCTCATTTCTTTTTTCTGCCGCTCCAGCATCAGCCATCCTGATGTAGAAAGCAGGAGATGAAGTGGTCCTTTTCCTTTTCTATCAATGTCGGTTCACATTGACGGCACTGATCGCTTGCATAGGGACAGCGCTTAGCAAACCGGCAAGCAGCATCAGGGTTAATCGGGGAGGTGATCTCACCCTTAATCAGAATTCGCTCGTTCTTCTTGTCCAAATTAGGGGACGGAATAGCTGAGAGCAGCGCCTTTGTATACGGATGCAGGGGGTTTTCAAATAACTTTGCGGCAGGGGCTTTCTCTATCAGTTTTCCTAGGTACATAACTGCAATATCGTCTGAGAAATGATGCACCACGCTGAGGTCATGTGTGATGAACATATAAGTCAGTCCCAGCTCTGCTTGAAGATCCTTCATCAAATTCAGAATCTGTGCCTGAATCGAAACATCGAGAGCGGAAACCGGCTCATCGCAGACAATAAACTTTGGATTTAAGGATAGTGCGCGGGCAATGCCAATTCTCTGTCGGCGTCCACCATCCAACTCATGGGGATAAGCGTTGTACAGGCGGCGTGCCAGCCCAACTGTGTCCATCAGCTTAAGGGTCTGCGTCTCGCGCTCATGACTGCTTTTGTAAATTCCGTGCAGTCGCATTGGCTCTTCAATAATCTGACTGACCGACATGCGAGGATCAAGTGAAGAAAATGGGTCCTGAAAGATAATCTGCATTTCGCGGCGCTTGGCGCGCATCTTTGCATTGCTGAGTCTGGAAATATCTTCTCCATCAAAAAGTACGCAGCCGCCTGTCGGTTCGATTAATCGAAGGATTGCCCGTCCAGTCGTCGACTTGCCACATCCGGATTCTCCGACGACACCCAGAGTCTTACCTTTCCCGATGGTAAACGTTACATCATCTACCGCATGGAGCATTCCCCGCTTAGTTTTGAAATACTTTTTTAGGTTCTGCACCTCCAAAAGCGGTCTGTTATCATTCATTACTTGTCACCTCGCTCTGGCAGAAGCTTTCGCTGTTATAAAGATGGCAGCAAACATAATGCTCCTGATTGCGATATACCGGAACAGGAGCCTCCGTTTTGCAGCGTTCTGTTGCAAAGTCGCAGCGTGGACAGAATGCACAACCTTTAGGGAGATCGCGCGGATCAGGCATCAGGCCCTTAATTGGCTTCAGTTTGGCTGTTCTATCCTCCATGTTTGGAAGTGAATCGAACAGTCCCTTTGTATACGGGTGGAGCGTGTGGCGGTACACATCATCCAGTGTGCCGTGTTCTACAACCTGTCCGGCATAAATAATCGACACTTCATCGCAAATATCTGCAACGATACCCAGATCGTGCGTAATCATTAGCATGGACATGCCATATTTCTCACGCAGTTTTTTCATCATATCGAGGACCTGCGCCTGAATCGTTACATCCAGCGCAGTGGTCGGCTCATCCGCAATCAACAGCTGCGGATTGCAGGACAGCGCAATCGCAATCACAACTCGCTGCTTCATACCGCCAGAGAACTGATGTGGGTATTCCTTACCACGATGGGCGGGAATGCCAACCAATTCAAGTACATCCCGTGCTTTCTTGACGGCATCCGCTCTCTTTAAGTTTTCATGCTTACGTATCGCCTCAGCGATCTGATCCTCGACAGTGCGAATTGGGTCCAAGGAGGTCATGGGATCCTGGAAGATCATCGAAACCTCTTTGCCGCGTATTTTTCGCATCTGCTTGTCGCTTTTTTCCATGAGATCCGATCCAAACAACTCAATACTTCCGTTGACAATCTTGCCAGGCGGGTCTGGGATCAGCTTCAGGATTGAAAGCCCTGTCGTTGTTTTTCCAGCGCCAGTCTCTCCTACAAGGCCAAGAGATGTACCCTTCTTGATTGACAGATTCAAACCATTCAGGGCTTTTACGGTGCCTTCGTCTGTACGGTATTCCACGGACAGCCCCCTGATATCTAAGGCGAACTCATTTTGAGACATATTGTGCTCCATTTCGTCTATGCCCTCCCTTACTTCAGTCGGGGATCTAATGCGTCACGCAGGCCATCACCGAGCATATTGAGAGAAAGAATGGTGACCATGATCGCCAATCCTGGGATCACGCACAGGTAGCCGTACTCTGAAATAAAATTGCGTCCATTGGCCAGCAGTGCCCCCCACTCGGGCGACGGTACAGAAACGCCCATGCCGAGGAAGGAAAGCGCAGAAGTGTTGTAGATTGCCGAGGCCATACGTAGTGTTACCTGAACGATAATCGGTGCCACGCAATTAGGAATAATATGTTTGAAAATAATGGTGGAGTTCTTCGCACCAACTGCCCGTGCCGCCTCAATATACTCTGTATCGCGCACGGTAAGTACGGCGCTGCGTACAACACGAGCAAAAAGTGGGACGGAAGCAATACCGAGTGCGAGAATCAGGTTTGCTGTGCTTGTACCGAGAGCCGCAACGATAACAATTGCAAACATAGTCATTGGGATAGCCATGACAACATCCATAACACGCATGATGATGTTATCGACCCATCCGCCGAAGTAACCCGAGATCGCACCCAAAATACCGCCGACGACCAGAGAAAACGTCACAGAGGATGCGGACACCGCCAAGGAAATGCGACTGCCATGCACAACGCGCGCAAGCATATCACGTCCAAATTGGTCGGTGCCGAAGGGGTGCGCCCAGCACGGGGCGAGCAGACGTTCAGGAATATTGTTGGCCTCAACCATCGTTTCATAGTCAAACAGCAAATCTGCAAAAAGCGCCATCATCAGGATAATGAACAGGATAACCATGCCGATTACTGCGCCACGATTTCGGCACAGGCGGCGGAAAGTTGTCTTCCATTGACTCGTTTTTTTGAAGCCTCCAACTTCAGGGGCATATTTTTCTGACATAATTCCCCTCCTCCCTTACTTGTACATAGAGCGGACGCGGGGGTCAATAAAGCCGTAGATTAAATCTACGATGAGGTTGACCACGGAATAGCTGATAGAAAGCAATACAATGCAGCCGAGCACCAGCGGAACATCGCGGTTATTGACAGAGCTTACCATTAAGCGCCCCAGCCCTGGCCATGCGAAGACGGTTTCAACCAAAATTGCACCGCCAAGAAGATTGCCAAACTGTACGCCGATCACTGTAATTGTAGGGATTAACGCATTGGGAAAGGCGTGCTCCATTACGACCTCACCCTCGCCGACACCCTTGGCGCGTACGGTGCGAATATAGTCCTGTCGAATTGTCTCCAACACGGTTGAACGCGTCGTGCGGGCGATAGCCGCCATGTTAATAAAGCCGATGGAAAAGGCTGGCAGTACGTAGCTGAGCCAACCGTCCCGCATTCCCTGTGAGGGAAGCCATCCAAGTTTTTCTGAAAACAGCATCATCATCATAAGCGCTAGCCAGAATGCGGGCATGGAATTTCCAAGCAGTGAAATGATCATACTGCAGTTATCAAACAAGGTATTTTGCTTGACTGCCGCAAACACGCCGAGCGGTAAAGCTAATAGTGTTGAAATCACGGCGGAAACAATTGCCAGCTTTAGGGTATTGGGGAAACGCTGAAACACCTCATCCGCCACGGAACGGTTGGAAATATAGCTTTTGCCCATATCCCCATGAAGCAGACCAATTACATAATTTGCGTAGCGGACCAAAAGTGGCTTGTCCAGCCCTAGCTCCTCCGTTTTCTGCTGAACCGCCTCCTCAGTTGCATTGTCGCCCAAAATAAGCATGACCGCATTGCCGGATGCCAGATTCATGACGATAAATACAAGAAGAATCACGCCCAACAGAACAGGAATCATCATAAGCAATCGCTTGGATATATACTTTATCATCTGTCTGTCTCCTAAAAGTCTGTCTAACAACATATAGCGGTGGGCGTGCCGGATGGAACTCACCCGGCACACCCCGTGACGCCTTAAAACTTACTTCCAGTACATATCGCAGAAGTTGGCATAACCGGTCGCACTACAAAGAACTCCGTCCAGATCCTTGTCATAGGCACGGAACCATGTGGACTGATAAAGTGTGATCTGCGGAGAAAGGCTGTTCACGATACCGACGATTTCATCAATGATCTCCGCACGCCTGCTGGCATCCAGAGTCATTTTTGCCTGATTGACCAGCGCATCGAGCTCATCAGTCGCCAGGGCACCTGCATAAGTCTTACGACGGTCAGAATGGAAGCGCTGGACATAGGTTAGGGCATTCGAAGGAGACCACGAACCCATCGTCGCAACAAACTCGCCGGATTTCCATGCATTGGAAGCAGCCGCGGCATCCATGGTAACCACATCGACATGGATACCGATCTGTGCAAGGTTGCTCTGAATGACAGTGCCTACCGCCACGCGGGTCTCATTGTTACAGATGATCTTCAAATCAACGGTGGAAGGATCGCCCCCCCACGCAGCGAGGTATTTCTTGGCGGTGTCAAGATTATAGGGAATCGCGTTGGTATCCGTAGATTCAGAGAAGCCACTAGCAATGCAAGAGTAGTTGACGGAACCGTAGCCATTAAGCGCGGCAGCAATGATATCCTCTCGATTAATCGCAGCGGCAATTGCATTTCTCAGATTTGCATCGTCGAAAGGCGCGCGATCATTGTTGAAAAAGAGAATAACAGCATCTACGCTGGGTACTTCGGCAACAGTAATCGCATCATTGTTCTGCAGACTTGCAACATCCGCAGTATTAACATCCCAGACGAAGTCCACATCACCGGACTTCAGGGCGATCGTGCGGGAAGTCCCCTCGGGAATAATGTTGAAGATGAGGTTGGGAATCTTGGCCTTGTGCTCCTCGTCAAAATAATCGTCGTGGCGCTCGAGACTGATGTAATTACCCAGATTCCATTCCTTAAGCTTATAAGGTCCGGTACCAACAGGGTTTGCGCTGAAGTCATTGTTTGCGTCAATAAGGGCTTTGGGAACAATATAATTATAGTAGTAGGCAAGATCATACAGCAGACCGGCATAGGGGGCGCTCGTAGTGATTTTCACGGTATATTCGTCTATAGCTTCGATCTTGGACATGCTGGCTGTGTACAGAGTCGCAGCAGGGAGGGATTTCGCGTATTCGAGAGATGCGACGACATCGGCAGAGGTCATCTCATCTCCGTTGTGGAATTTAACACCCTTGCGCAAAGGGAACGTCCACTCCACTTCGTTCTCAACAGAGTAGCTTTCCGCCAGGTCACAGACCGGATCCAGCGTTGCATTGTCAATCCGCATTAGGCCGTTGAACATCTGAACATTCATTTGCACAGAAATCAATGCACTATGATCATAAATACCAAGGGATGGGGGCTCGCTGGTAAGGGCTACACGCAGGGTATCTTTGGGGTCTGTACCGATCTGTTCCCCATTTCCTGTCGGATTTTTTCCACATCCGGGAAGAAGTGTGAGCAGCATTATGAGTGCAAGGGACACGCTAAGCCATTTGGTGTATCTCTTCATGTTGACCTCCATTTTTCCGTTTTTATTTGCTGATTGCCTTTTACCGCCCAGTATGCAGTATTTATGTCTTCCCGTTTTCTGTCGTCTCGCCTTTGCAGGTGATTTGAGCGTGATTAGGGAAAGCATACCATTTCATTACGTCCCTATGAGGGACAATCCTCGTATTCCGCCAAGATGTATGCGTAGAGTTCTTCCATATAGGCTGTAAGGCTGCTCCGTTTGACATGCTCGTTCTCCGTGTGGAATGCGATGCCGTGCGGACCAAACAGGATCGTTGGAATGCCAAGACTATTGTAGAGGATATTGCCGTCGCTAACGCTTTGGTTTATGCGCAGCTCGGGGATGCGTCCGAATCGTTTGTGTAGAAAGTCGGTGAGGTGCTGTACGTCCTTTTGTTGTGGTGAAAGCTGATAAGCCGGATAACTTGGTGTCTCCCGTTGAATGGTCAGTGACCCCTTCCCCACCTCACTTTGGTACAGCGTCTCAAGCTCAGAAATAAACGCTTCTAGACTTTCAGTGGGTAAAAGCTGCTTATTGATTAGAGCGCTGCAAACGGCAGGAATTGTTAGGCTATAGCCGGCGTAGTCGCTCACCATCTGCAGGCAACAATAGGAAGCTCGTTCCCCGCGCTCATATTGAGGCATATATTTTTTTTGCATTGCACAAAGCAGTGTTGCCATGCAATCAATCGCATTGACCCCTCTCTCCGGTGTAGATGCATGTCCCTCCTTTCCCTGCACACGCAAGGAAAGAAGTGCCTTTCCAGTCGCGCCAATCACCAAATTATCGTAGTGTGGTTCACCCATTAGAAAGACAGCCTCGCGCGAATCTCTTGCCGCAAGCTTTGCCTTTGTGACATAGGCGTTGGCTCCAATAGAATGCCGTTCCTCATCTGCAAGCCCGACAAATTCGATTGCGGCATTCAGCTTTTTACCCTCTGCACGCAGGCATTTGAGCACAGTGAGCTGTGCTGCAAGTCCGCCCTTCATGTCCGCGGCGCCAAGACCGTGGAGCTCGTCGCCGCAGCTTGTCAGTCGATATGGGTCGGTTTTCCAGCGTGGGGTGGGTACCACCGTATCGATGTGTCCGCCAAGGAGCAGCCTCCGAGACGGCGTGCCAGTTTCTTTCCAGTAACCGAGCACGTTATAACTCTTCCCCGCTATGTGCTGGAGTTCGCTTTCCATCCCCAACTCATCGTGCAGATAACTGCACAGAAAGCGTGCGAACGCCTCTTCATTCTGGGACTCGCTAGGGATAGAAACCATTTGCTCAAGCAATTCAACACAATCCATCAATCTGCCACCTCCTGTCGGTATGCAGCAACGGAGCGTCGGCTTGGGCAAAGATTCAGCCGGGCAGCAAGTTCGGCGCAGGCAAGTGCCAAGGGTGCCGGGTCAATGACCTTAACGCCACAGCAACGCTCGACCTCCTCACCGTACTGCGCCATTCCGAGACAGCCAAGCACAACCGTGTCGATTTGGTCTTCTTCGATGGCCTGTTCGCAAACCCCCTTCAGATATCGCATAGTGGCGTTTGGATCCTCACGAAGCGCCACCACTGGGATGTTCAGTGCGCGAACAGAGGACATTTTTCGCTGTGCAACCGCGTTTTGCATCAGCCTGCGGTATGTGCGCGAAATATTTTCCTCGACCGTTGTAATAACAGCGAAACGATTGGCAACAATATCCGCCGCGGCAAGAGCAACCTCACCGGGCCCGACAACGGGAATGGACACATTTTCCCGAATGGCGTCGACTGCCAAGTCACTGAAGCAATATACGACAAAGGCATCGTAACCGTCCCGTTCCGCCTGAACGGCAGCATCAATCAGCATGGAACCCGCGAGTACTTCGTCTGTGTTTGATTCAATGGCGCGGGGGCCGGAAGGAATACAGTCTACGGAAATTATGACCGCAGGAGAAACTGCGTGACTGAGCATCAGCTCTCGTGCGTTCAGCGTCCCACGACTCATCCCGCTGTTCGGAATCACGACTTTTATCTTCATACTGTTACTGCCCCTTTTTTTCAATATCCCGATACACAGTGAGTGACTGGCAGTGCGCGTCTCCTTCCAGAATATTTCTGACTGGACAGAATTTCACGTTTGAGCTATAGCCCTCGCGGATGGCTGTGTCAACAAGGCAATAAATATGCCCAACCTCGGCCCAATCCTTTTCCATCCATACATCTGCAAACGTACAGCTGTCCGTAACGTTCATTTTCATATCGTTTTCATATGTACGATGAAGGTCCCAGCCTTCAGCAATTGGGATGTCGTAGAAGGCATCAAGATTTTCGATCGTCAGCGGAAGTCCCGCGGCCAATACCTCTTCCGCGATCTTTTTCCCACGTGCGTGGCCGAATTCCATCATCGCCCGTTTGAAAGAATCCTTTGCCTCGTCGCCAAAGTCCTCAATCACCGCCTTTGTCATGTAATAGTACATATTTGCCATATGTATGGACATATTGCGGACAGCTTCACCAATCGTTTTTACCTGTGCCATATACTTTTCTCCCTCAGCAGTAAAATGTTTTCAGCGGCTGCTACACGCACAGTATGCGTTTATAAAGGTCAGCAAAACAACTGATTGTAAAGAGTGCGTCGTTAATGCGGTTTTTATTTTTCACGAGTTGGGTCTTTATGAGCCCATACTCCAAGGACGCAGGGTCTAGCTTGACCAGTCGTTCAAAGTCTGCAAACAGAGGGACAGGATAGGAAAGGCTTGTGTAGCCATAGCTGTCTTGTGAATACTTATCCGCACAGGTCATAGTCACATTTGTAATCTGCCGAGCAACCATCTTTACGAAATCGTTATAGAGCTTTGCTCGCTCCTCGGAAAGATCGTCGGCCATGGATTGAATCTCGGCAACCTGCCGCTCGACCATTTGCAGATTGTCCTCCAGATCCATGAAGTCCATGTGATCACCAAATTTGTCGGCGATTTTTTTGACGTTTGTGTGGAAAGCAGAAAGCTTATCACTAAAGTCATAGGGCAGAATCTTCGCCGTTGCTAAATCATAAAGGACCTTGAGCGTTGCCTGCGTGTCCTCTTCCAACGCTGTGGGATCGCATTTGTCCTCACCGTCTTCAATGGTGTGGTTCCACCACCCGAGTGTCGCGCCGTGCGCGTGCTCCATATATTCTTTGGTAAATGACTTTCTCTGCGTAATGGAGGAAACTCCGATGCCCATAAAACTCTGATCTCCGATTTTTTTGAGAGCCATGGCGCGCAACTCCAGCTCAGGGAGAACATCATTAATGTTCTTCTTGGCAAATCTGAGCAACTCCTCGGAGGCCTTAATCTCGTAAAGTTCTGTCTCCTTTACACCAGTAGAGTCAATATGCATATAGCAAACACAATGCTTATTGAGCTTGTCCCAGTTGTTGTCAACAAACCATGTAGAGCCGGCAGCCTCCGCGACCTCATGTCCATCCCAGAAGACAAAATACACATCACGGTCAAGCTCCTGACGATGCTTGCTGAGAATACGGCAGATTTCCAGCGTGGTGGCGTTGCCAGTCGCATTGCAGGTCACCCCCGGCTTCCATGCATCCAGATGGGAGCAGACAAGCAGAAATTCATCGCTTGTCCCATTGCCTCGAAGGATCGCTGTAGGCTGATGGACGATGCTCCAGGTGCGGTCTGCAATTGCCGTTACTTTGACCTCGACCTTCTTTCCTTCTAAGCAGAGTTGCTTGAGCTTGAGACCAGCTCCCCTTGTCACGCCGACACCAACAATATCAGGGATACAATGGAAATTGGCCTCAGTCGGGTTGCCCCACACGCCCTTAAGCCCACGCCTGCAGATAACCTCTTCGTCATTCCCCCAGTTCATGCACATAATGCCCGCAGCACCCATCTCATAGGCAATACGGGCCTTTTCCGGTACGGGTGGTGCATAGGAGACTTCCACCAGTACCATCTTACCCTTGACATTGATGTCCTTGTAGGATGCATAATCTCCATTACCTACATAAATCAGCTCAAAGACCTCGCCTTCTGGTTTGGTCGCGCGGATATGGGCACAGGGCAGGCTGTCGATTTCCATTGCCGGACTGAGCACGGTAACCTTGGAATACATCGGATCGCTGTTGTAGGTATAAAACTCCTTATTTTCCACCTCCAGTCCATATTGGCGCAGCCGCTCTGTCACATAGCGGGAGGCTGCCGCTTCACAGGGACTTCCGGCTAGGCGGTACGGAAAATTCTCCGTCATATAATGAATCGTTTCAAGCATTTTCTGCTTACTTACTTCTTCCGTCAACGTACTCATATAAGTTACTCCTTCTTTAGCTTGCTCACTTGGTCACCCAGTATGTTTTTATAATATAAATAAAAATGCCAAAAGTCAAGAAAAACTTTCGGCATTTTTCGTATATTTTTTAATATTCTTTAATTCAAAATATCCAGCGTATGCTGAATATGGTCAAACATTGCCCTCTGCGCTTCGTTTGTATCGCGATTTTGCAGTGCATGAATGATTCGTTGGTGGTCGGCCTTCTCTTCCTCCACTTGATGCATGTCCAATACGCTATGAGACGTCGTATGCATCATTTCTAAGATCGTAGAGAGGACAATATTCAGGGTCTGTTCCATAAAAACACTGCCAGTTTTCTTTGCGTAAAGCTGATGCAGCTCAAATTCGCCCATGGTCGTGTTCGTTTCTGCAAAACGGCAGAGCATCGTCTGATATGCCGCTTCAATCTCATCAAGGTCAGCATCTGTTGCATTGCGAACAATCAGATCCATCGCCTTTGTTTCCAGCACCTGACGAACCTCGTAAGCCTCATAGAGAGAGTATCGTTCAAGATTTTTTGACATCTCTTCCTGCTTGTTCTCGCCAAATCGGCTAACCGGCAGTTCTCGCAGAAAACGGCCCTTTCCTTGTCGGGAGGTGATGATGCCACGCTGCTCCAAAATATGAAATGCCTCTCTCAGAACATTGCGGCTTACGCCAAGTTGCTCCATCAGCTCACGCTCGGCGGGCATTTGATCTCCAGGATGAAGGGTATTGTCATCTATAATGCGGTACAAAGCATTCACTACTTCCTGATAAAGTAGTGGGCGTTTTGCCGAAAGAGACAAACTCATTTTCTGTTTCCTCTCATAAGAATTTAACTTATCTTACTTTCTTTCTTTTGAAAAGTCAATAAGGGCTTTTTACCATGCGCTTCTCTATCCGCGTTGACCTCTTCCATCAATTCTTTTGCATAGTGCTTGGCAGCTGCTGGGATCTGTTCCTTCACCTGCTTCCAATGCTTCGCAAAATCCTTTGGAGCAGGACAGGCCCCTGTATACATATTTAATTCCTCTAATCTTAAATCTGTTCCAGGCATACCCCATCCTCCTTATTACCAAAAAAGTTAATAATCTTATTATCAAACGCAGCAATTTCTTCATGACCATATTCATAGAAAATCAAATGCTTTTTCCGGGCAGTGATCTTGGAAAATACGGCAAACTGGGTAGATGGCGGACATACATCATCCATAAGGCCGGTTCCGCATAAAACCGGACAGGTAATTCGTTCTACAAAATTCTGCACATCAATGTATCCCAATTTGGTGAAAAATTCATCCAGGTGTTCTCCCATCGGATCAAACCAACGGGTATGGTAAGCCAGGCCATTATAAACGATAACATCTCTATCCATCTCCCATGCTCTGCGATAATCAGAAAGAAATGGGTAAAGAGCCGCACAGCGCTTTATATAAGCCGCATTTAATGCTGTGCATACCAATCCTAGGCCAGCCCCCTGACTGGCTCCATTTACATAAACTTGCTCTGTATCCAATCCCTCTAATGCTAAAGCCAAACGTACCATCAGGCAGGTGTCCTGAAAGACCTCCACATAATAAAGCTTCTCCGGCGGACCATCCACCCCCATGATAATATGATCTGCGGCAGTA
>ERZ772875.935-NODE-935-length-30330-cov-9.712007_pt1 | contig 30330 bp, 29 predicted proteins | sample MGYA00580585_ERZ772875 | MGnify/ENA primary metagenome ERZ772875 (study PRJEB29015, sample SAMEA2737736) | human gut metagenome | biome: human gut; feature: human-associated habitat; material: faeces | place: China | collected 2012 ... | reverse complement strand
CTCCCGAAGCATAGGTCTGGGCCGTGGCCTCGATATCGTAATCCACCGACCAGATGTGCCACGACCATATGCATACCCCGCGGCTGTCGAGAAGTCCGATTACGGCATTGCCATAGGTCATGCCGGTTCGGAAGACGATACGTCCGTCGCCGGTCAGTTTCGCGCTTTCAACGATCGCGCCTCGGATCGTGCCCGTTTCCCAGAGGACTTTCGCCTCGGCTCCCGCAAGTCTCTTCGGGACGATATTCGTCGTTGCACGGCCGTTGCCCATCGTCGTAGCGTCGAACGAATAGGAGGTATTCAATTCCGGCGCGATATAGCAGTTGGCCGTGCCCTCGTCGTCGAGCGGCCGGGTATTGACCGTGAATTTCGGGAAGATCGCGGCTTCGGGCGAGGTCGGAACATAGGCATACGAGGCCGATATCGAAAGCCGTGTCTTGTAGTCGGCTGCCGAATACCATCCCTCGAAGCGGTATCCGGCTTCGGGCAGGGCTGTCAGCGTGCATCCCTTTTCATGGCACAGGACGACCCGGTCGTGCGTCAGGGAAGAAGTTTCAGCGTCATACAACGCTCCGGCGACGGTTACCGTACCGTTCCCGTTTTCAGCCGTCGCGGGGTGAATATATACGTCGAGGTGGTTGGCGAAGCGGTGTCCGATGTCGAACGACTGTGCAAATCCCGCATCATCCTCGACCGTGACGGTATAGACCACCTGCGAATTGACCGTCGTATAGATTCCCGGAGCGTAGTTCACGCCGAAGACATTGGGGCCGGGTTGCTCCGGAAGCGTAAGGTCGCGGCCTTCGCCTACGGGAGAGCCGTTCAGACAGAACGCTCCGGCGTTGCCCTGCGCGACACCGATACGTCCCCGAAGCGTCAGGGGTGCGGGGTTTCCGTCGATCTCCACAGCGAGCATCTGAAACGGATTGTAGGTGCAATATCCGCCGGCCGCGTTTTCTTCGTAAGTGTCATGCACATTGACGGCATAGCTGCTAATGCGGGTATCTACCTCGCTGTCACCCAAGATCGAGATATTGAGCCGGTAATGCGCGTTGGCCCGGACATTGAAATCCGAGGTGTTGTTTCCTCCGAGGTAAATATAATAAGCCAATATTTTCGACCCGCGCACGGCGCGGATCAAAAGATACGAGGCATTCGCGGGGGCATTTTCCGGGTTCTTCTGACGCTGGTCGGTAATGGCCGCCACCATGCCCTGCATATTGGGTAACAGATAGCAGTCGCCCGCAGCCTGCTGTCCGGAAAGTTCCACCTCCGGACAATCCGTATAGTCGTCGGGATCATCCGACGGTGCGGCCGCCATATCGAACACGGATACAGAACGCGGTACCGAGAACAGTTGCACGGAGCGCAGTTCGATGTCGGCAACGGCCGGAGCAACGGTAATGTGATAGGAGATTTTCGACACGCAGCGTTGTACTTCGACGGCAGGCAGCGTCAGCATCCCGTCTGCCGAGGGAATTATCGTTATATCGCCCTCATAGGCCATAGGCAATACATCGTACTTGTCGGCGTGTGTAACGGTAAAATCCTCCCACAGCAGATTGTCGCCCAGATCGCGGCCCAGATTGGCGGCAATGCAGATCCGGTAGTTGCCCGGCAGGCATTCGAAACGCAGCGTCGCAGAGGTCTGGTAACGGTGCAGGACAACATTGCCGTTATCGTCGTAAAGGTAGAGGTTCAGGTCGCGGATGGCCGTTTCATCCGCAGAGCGGGTTACGGAGGACATCCTTTCGGGCCGTACCGTCAGGTTGACGAAGACACCGCGGGGATTTGTACATTCTGTCCTGTCCTCGGCGATACAGCCCCACAGCAACAGGATGGCAGCAAGTATCAACAGATATTTTTTCATAGTCGGAAAAATCTGAAAAAGGGATTGAAAAAAGCTCCCGCCCGCGAGGGACGGGAGCTGCCAAAACAAGAGGGCTATGCCCCCAGTTCGACGTTCTGCGTAACGGGCGTCTCCCAGTCGGCGACGGTGACCGATACGGCGCAATCCTGACCTACAAGACCCGTGATATTGGCCGCGACACGGTAGTAGCCGTTTCGGAGAATCTCGCCCGCGGCCTTACCCGTCAACTCGACCGAATAGGTCACCTCCGAGCGGTCGTCCGTAGTCGAGGTGCTGCCGTCCGAATCGTATGTGGCGTTAATTTCCAGCAGAACGCGGCTGCCCGCGGGCAAAGCTCCATTCTCGAAACAGTAGAACAGCGCATTGTATTTTCCCGAAGCCATGGCGGGCGTCTGCGTGTGGCTGAAGGTCATGGCCCCGGGTGTCGGCGAACCGGCTACGACGGCCGACTGCGAGGCGGCTTTGGAGAGTTTTACCGAGTTGATGGTAAGCGTTCCGGCATATTTGTCGGCGAACGACGGGTCGATGGTCGTCTGAAGGGCTACTTTAGCGACAGTGCGTTTGAGCGTGATGCCGACATTGGTCGTGGAGTTCACGGCCCCGACGGTCTGCGATTTCATGCCTGACATCACGAAGCCGCCCGAACGTTTGGCTGCGGTGGACACCTCGACGAAGGTGCCGTTATAGTCGGCGGCCGACTTCTCCACGAGGGCCGTAAGGGCTGCGCGGGTCTTGGCCGACGAGGCGTCGTAGTTCGCAACGGCATAGAATGAACAGGGGGTGCTGGCAAGAGATTTAGGTAGGGAGAATGTCGCCGATTTCGCGGCCAGCTCGCTGGATGTTAAATCCCGGCGAATAACGAAGTTGTCGGCATTATCGAAGACGAAAATCGACAGTGACGACAACGAAGACTCTCATGCCTCGGCCGAGGCTGTCGAATCGAAGAAGGAGCGGGTGTCGGCGGCATCATCGGTAAGCGTAAGTGCGATACGTGCCCCATCGGTGAAAGAACTGGGTGAAGGTACGACTTCGGTCTCCTTGTTGCAGGAAACGAATGCGGCAGCGAAGACTGCAACGGCTAAAAGGATGTTTTTCATGTTATTTGGATTTTGAATGCAGCGATGCACTATGCGTCGCTTTCTGCTGCAAATGTATAATACAAAATCACTGAAAAGTACACTTTTCCGGATGCCTCTCGGGAAAAATCAAAAAGTTTTTTGTAAAGTATGAAAATATAATCAACTGAAAAATAACCTGTTGAAATTTTGCAAACGGAGAAAAACTTTCTGATTTTCTCGTCCTTGACAGGTCTCTGCTCTCTCTATCGCAGGTGTCTTTCGACGACTTGCTCATAGGCTTTTTTCAATTTATCCAGAAAAGGTGTGACCGCCGTGCTGCGGTCAAGCATCCTGGTTTTCTTGACATAGACATCGTTGATCGTGATATGGAATGTAGAAGACAAGGCACGGACGATCTCGATGAAACGCGCCTTGCGGTTGCCGTACATGATAATCCCGTTTTTATGAAGGGCAACGGCAAGCTCCAGCAGCTCTTGCTGCGTTCCTGTCCACAGCAACTCGCCGTCCTGATAGGATAAAGGGAACGAATAGTCTTGGTTCGAGCTATATTTCGTACTATTGCTGACGATATTGATTTCGCAATCCAGAATATACATGATTTTATAGATGAACGTCGTCCTTAAAACATTGTTCGAATATCGATTAAACGATGGATGGGACAATACGTCGAATTCAACCCGGCTGTAATACAGTATTCTCAAAATATCATCCCGGTTATCGAAATTAGCAACCATCTCGGTCATCGTCTCGATAAACTCTTCGTATGCATGGGCTAATTCCGACGGATTCGATTCATTTTGAGTTAGCAACGCGTATATACGGGTATGAATAAGCGTTTTCATAAGACAGATCTCCGTATTGCAGAATCATGTGTATTTTTCGTATTCACAAAGTATCTGTTGGATAATTTTTCGTATCTTTGCAAAACAGCGAATAGCTGTCGAATCCTGTCATCGACACCTGAAAATGCTACCAAGACAAGATGGACGGGATGATAGGAGAATCGTGCAAAAACAGCACGGGCTCTCCTATCTGTTCATCGGGTTGTAGCATTCCTCAGGTGTCAATAGGTTGAGTCCGTGCTTATTTTATACTATCTCAACTTATTATTGTACCAACTAAATATAATTTGAATACGAATTCATCAATTCGTGCGTTATTAAATAAATACTATCACAAACCGGCCACGGAGAGTTTTTAAATTGAAAGGTCACTTACGGGTATATATCGACTCGAATCGGTCAATGTATTTGCGGTAGTTTTTGTTTCCCCATTCGTCTTTCGGATGGGGGAACGTTTTCATATCCCTTCATCAGTTAAAATAACCCGCACACCTGTTTGCGGATGTGCGGGTCTGGAATCGGTCACTTTCGGGTATATAACGAATCCGAATCGGTCAATGCAAACACATCGCTATCATGTTATTCCACTTCGTCCATGTTGATCTCATACCCCGACGATACAAAAGTCCAGTCCTGCGGACGGTTGCCGTTCTCGCAGGTGACGTTGGTCTCGCCCCAGGCACCGTCGGCGATCGCCTTGAACAGCGGCAGCGGATCGGCTTGGCTTCTCGTACGCAGGTTGAAATGCATGATCGAACCGTAACCGGCTTCGGCCAAATCATAGGCTCTATCCCCATAATAAGATACATTGCCAGCAATGGAACCCAGATTGATCGACAGCGGAGCGAAACGATCCTTGGTCACACCGGAAATTCCGATATAGGTATTGTAACCGAAATTGGCATAGGCATGATTGATCTGGGCGCCGGCCGTCGCATCGATCTGCGAAGAATCTACATTATTGTACTGGAATACGGTGATGAGTTTGCCGGCGGGCATCAGATTGCGCAGCTTGGTGATGATGCTGCCGAACGAACCGTTGATGAGCGAGGACGAGTAGTTGGAGTATTCGTCGTCGAACCCGATTCCGTCCAAACCATATTTCTCAACGGCATGGGCCAGTATCTTGGCGAACTGTGTGGTCTGGGTATCGTTCATGTTGGCGACACCGATGCCCTGCCAGTCGCCCAGCACGGTCAGCACCACCTTGATGCCTTTGGCCTGCAACCCCTGGACATACGTCGCGGCGCCGCCGTTTTCGAGCAGGTTGGTCATCTTGTCGTTCAGGTAGAGCGTAGGCTCGACAACGCCGTTCACCGTCCGCTTGTGGATGTTCGATGCGAAGAACTCCACGATGTCGGCATAGGGCTTGCCATTAGGAAGTTTGTAATCCCCGGCGTTGAGCGGGTTCACGTCGTTGGTCTCGACATAGATCGTGACCGTCGGGGTCTTGTCCCCGTAAGCACGTGTCTTGACGACGGGCTCCTGAGCCTTGTCCATCGTCGGTTCCTCTGCCTGCTGGCAGGAGAACATCATACCGACGCCCATCACGAGGGCTGCCATCAGTTTCAAAGTCTTTTTCATAACGCAAAAATTAAGGTTGATAAATTAGTAGTTTGTTGCTCCGGTTAAAGAGCCGTGAGAGAGTGATTAGGGAAGTTCGATATGTCGCATCGACCGATTTTATTGCCAATCCTTTTTCCATTTGCCGTATCCAGATATAAGCTCGCCCGATGGGCCGGGTTGTAAGTCCATTCTATACTTGTCCAAAGTATAACTATATCCGCTTCTGCTTCCGAGAAGATATCTATTTTCCGAGTCCATAACCGTACAACAATCCGCAAACATTATATCCCAATAGGCTTCGTAATTGTCCTGCAGATTGGTATGCAAGTCGTCGAAGACAATAATATTGTTGGGTTTGTAATTCGGCACCCAGTCGAGCATATCCGTGTAAAGTATTTGCTCTATGGCTGTACTTATCTCCATGGCTGAGGTCGAATATATCGGGAAATTGATACATCCGTACCGCTCCTTGGGCAGGTTGGCAATCGGCTTCTGCGTATAGTCGGATACATACGCCAGTTCGGGATGCCACGGATCGAGCAGCTGCGGGACTTCGCTCTCGCGGTTGTAGCCCGACCAGGCATAGTCGATATAGTCCCCGACGGCGATGCCGCCTGTCGCCTGTGTATCCCAGAAGGTAGAGGTCGGCTCCTCGTAAACCGTGACCGTCAGCAGTTTCTCTCTGCCGAGCGCCTCGCGCAACGCTTTGATGAGTTTCGGGTAAGAGGCGGTGTTCATGGCCGGCATCCCCTCCTTGCCGTATTCGGAGCCGCGATCCCACAGGTTGATGCCGTCGATACCGAACTCTTCGACCACGGTTTTCACCTGCGCTACGAAATCGACGATCTGTCCGTCGGTCAGGTTGCAGAATCCGAGCCCTTTCCCGCTGCCTTCGATCGAGATGCAGACCTTGCTGCCATGCTCCTGCAGCGGACGGATGTATTTCACGGCATGGTCGAGGACATAGCGCATGTCGTTTCCGAGGTTCAGCAGCGCACGGCCGGTAGCCGCATCGTAATCGAGCATCACGGTGCGCAGGTTGATGATGTTGCCTACGGCATCGTACCAGGCCACGGTCGTTCCGCGGGCCAGTTTCTTCCGCATGATGTAGTCCTGCGCCAACAGCGGCTGAAAATCGTTCGTGTTGATGTAGAACACGAAGAACAGGTCATGGCCGTCGTGCAGCGCATACTCGTCCGTATAGGGCTGGCGAACCGAGACGTTGTAGTAAAGCGTCTTGTTCGCGTCCGGAGCATCCTGCCCGGCGACCGTAAGCGGCAAGACGTATTCTCCGGCAGCGAGCCCTGTCGCCGAGAACTTGATACGTTTCAGCGCCGAACGCTGCGCCTCGGGCGAGAGGTCGAGGGCTTTGCCGTCAGGAAATTCGTAATTCGCTTCCGGAAGCAGGGTTCGTTCGACCTCTTCGGCAGCGTTGTAATCGTCGAGCAGGGTTGCGTCGATCCATGCGTCGAGCGAAAGACCATCGGAGGCCGGTTTTGTCTGTTGGAAATAGAAATTCCTCATCACGAACCCGCCGCTGCCTTCGGTCAGCAGCACGTCTATCGTCTTTTCCGAAGAATTACCGCTGCGCAACATCCCGGACACGGTTTCCAACGGTTCCTTGTCGGGAAGTTTCCCGCCCTGCTGCTCTACGGTGTCGGCGTCGCAGGCCATAAGGCCTGCGAGTGCCGCCGTACAGAGAAGCGTCGCAATTCCCGTTTGCAAACTAAAAATCGTCTTCATAATCACTCGTTGTTTTCGTTAAGTTTCGGAATCTCGATGCCCTGCGGCCAGATAATATCGTACTTGGCTACGCCGTCATTGCGGTACATCGAATAGTCCTTGACCGTATTGCCCGAGGCATCGTTGCACTTCCAATAGCCAAGAAGCGTCGGATCGTCCTGCGGGTTTTGAATTTCGTACATATTGTCCCAGATCTGTTCGGGCGTACGGGCCACCGACCAGACACGTGCTTCGGCGATCTTGCCGTTCAGAGGACGGTAATCGTCGTAGGAGCGGCCGAGGAAGAACTGGTAAGCCTCGCCCAGCTTGTTGTAACCCGTGTCGTCGGTCTCGTACTGCGGTTTTTCGTTGTCGGGAGCCGTATTCCACAGGTCGTAGAGCGCCCGCATGGCCAGATTGATCTGGTTCTTCTTGCTCTGCGCCGAGATGCCGACATCGGTCGCTTCGCTCTGAATCTGGCCATCGACATAGATGCGTGCGGTACGCGCCGCTTGGTCATATGTGCAGGCGACATGGTACCAGCGCCCCTTTTCGAGGTTCTTCGTCGCATCGCGCCCGGGAATCTTCCCGAAGGACGAGCCGGCACCCGATCCGTCGAACTGCAACTGCTGACGCTCGAAATTCGTGTCGCCGATACGCAGCAGCAGATACTGCTCGACACCCATGATGGACGAGATGTTGACGGGGCTGCCCGTAGCGTTGCTCGTCGCAAAATCGTCGAGGTAGATAAGGGCCTCGTAGGTCACGGCCGTCAGACCGTTCCAAGCCTTGCTGCTTTCCGAATACTTGTCGAGGGTCGGGAACTCGATCCAGTTGTCGGTGAGCTGCGCTGCGACGGTGATGGCCGAGGATCGTTTCACGACATAATAGGCGACGTCGGAACCGTGAAGCACGTCCATCGAGGCATGGCCGATGCGCACGGGAACGAGATAGGTTTCGTCGATAGGAAGCGCTCCCGTCTGTTCCTCGCCTTGGCCCATCAGCTCCTTGAATTGCAGGGTCACGACATCCGAGGTTGTTTTTCCCGCGGCGATCGTGACACTCTCGGCCGACAGCTTATAGTATTTGGCATCGAGCATCGTCCACTCCGTACCGTAGCGGGCGTTGTACGTCCCGACGAGCGACGGGTCGACCGTGAGCGTCACCGCCACATCCTGTCCCGCAGGATAGGTCAGCTCCGCCTGCAAGGCGCAGTCGTAAGTCGGTTTATTGTTGCCGAAGGTTGTAAGCTGCACCTCGTTCGTTTCCGCGACGTCGAGATAAACGGCGTTTCCGAACTTGTGGTCGTCGGCCTCATAATTATCGCAGGCCGCGAAAAACACGAGCCCCGCGACGGCTGCAATCAGATATTTTCCGTATTTTTTCATGGCGTTCACTATTTAGCGGGATTTAACGTCTGGATCGCCCCACGGATCGTCTGGTAGTTCATCTCCGCATGATAGTAATCTCCGGAAATGTTGTAAGCTGCCAGACCGCCCAGCGGGCCGAATTCGATGACGCGGCGCGACATCTCATCGACGGCCGCGAACTCCGTGCGATCCTCATCCAGCAGGGGTGCGCTGATCTCGGCCGCCAGCAGCAGCTTCTCCGGCGCGATACCGGCATACCCCGTGGCATTCAGCACCTGGAGCTTCACCTCCTGCACATTTTCGAGTTTCTCCGTATCGAGGGCAATAAAATCGACCTTGGGACGGTCGGCGGCAGCCAGCGACAGCGGGTTGCCCTCGAAGACGAGGAGCTGGCCCTCGGATTTCGCCGCAGCGAATTTCTCGACGATGCGGGCTGTGGCATCCGTCGCCAGCGGGTCGGTCGTAAACGAGTAGCCGTCCATGCCGTTGGCGGCGACGGCGGCGACAACCCGATCCAGATAGGCATCGAGCGCCTGCATATCGGCGAACTCTTCCGCGCGTGCGGCATAATCGACCTGGTAAAGCACCTTCGTCCCTTTCTCGCGCATGACGTCCATATCTTCGGCGTCGAACTTCGAGAAGTTGTCGGCGTTGGTCAGCGTCACGATGTCCAGCGAATCCGGAAGGCAGCGCATGAAATCCTGCTCGCTCGATGCTTTCTCGGGCGAGTTGTGCAGGCGGGCATAAACAATGAAATGTTCTGACTGTTTATAGGCCCTCAGCGCCGCGGTGTATTCGGCCCATAGTGCCGGATCCTGCTCCCAGGGCTTTTCCACCTTGCTGTCCACCGTTTCCATCTCCGTCCAGTCGTTGCAGGCCGCAAACGTTGCGACGGCAGCGCAAAAAGCGAGGAAACGTATCATTCGGTTTGGTTTCATATTCATAGCGATTACTTGTTATACGGTTTGCAATCCCACCATACGCGGGTTCCCATGACGTCGCCCGAACGGTCGCCGTTCTGTTGCTCTGCACCGAGCGTTTGAATGGCCGCCTGAAGGTTGGCGTTGTTCTGCTGGTACTCCTCGACAGGGTAAGGCAGACGGCGTGCGCCCTGTTCCACATTGACGGAACCTCCCGATTTGTCGGTAGGTACAGGCAGCAGTTTCGGATACCCCGTACGGCGGTGTTCCGACCATGCTTCGACTCCCAACGGGAAGATAGCGATCCATTTCTGCACGATGATGCGTTCGAGGTTGCGCTCCTGAACGGCCTCCGTATCGCTGCCGTCCGTCGCCGTTTCCCACGGAACGGTGATTTCGCTCCGGGCAGATGCGCTGTAGTTGCCCAGCGGATCGGTATAGGGTGCAGGCTTCTTCGTGGCGTCGACCAAATAGGCGTCGGCCCTCGATGCTCCCCGCTCCTCGAACGAAAGTCGGACAGCCTGCTCATAGAGCGTCTTCGCCGTCTCGGCCGATCCCCAGCGCAGTTCGTACTCTGCATGCAGGAAGGTCGCTTCCGCGGCATTGAACCATAAATAGGGCGTATCGCTCGCAACGATCATATTCGAATACTTCGACATGGCCTGCGACTTGCTCGTCACATCGATGCCGATACGGATACCCACATAGTCGCCGACATCGTTCGCAAGGAACATCTTCTCCATACGCGGGTCTTTGTAGCCGTTCATGTAGCAGAGGATGTCGGCTCCGACACGGTGGTCGCCCCAGTCGTTGTAGATGAGCGTCGTGCGGTTCTCCGCGGCGTGCATCGCCGCATTGTCGGCATTAGCCTCGATAACACCCCCGGCAATAGCCTCGGCGGCCTTCGCACGGGCGACGTCGGACTTCACATACGACAAACGCATGGCCATGCGCAACTTGAGCGAATTGGCATATTTGAGCCACTGCGCGATATTGCCGTAGTAGACGCCGTCGTAGCGGCTCCACGCTTCGGCCGGGAGCGTCGTGTTGCGGCCCAGTATCTCGATAGCCTCGTCCAGCTCCTCGAACATCTTCGTATAGACCGCCTCCTGCGAATCGTACTCCACATAGACCGACTCGTTGCTCTCCAGCTTCGAATAGGGAATCGGACCGTAGGAGTCCGTCACACGGTGCATGATGGCCACTCGCAACAGGCGGGCGAAAGCGATGGCCACTTCGTCTTCCGTGCCGTTGACGATGCCCTTATAGGGGGTATAGGTCTCGGTGATGACGTTGGCGAAAGGCCATTTGCGCCAGTCGGCCGAGGGATTATAGGTCTCGAACTTGGTCTGCCATGTATCGACCGTAGCACCGATGTAACCGCCGAACGGCCCGCCCGAAAGCGATTCGTTGAACTGGTACATATGCTCCTGCACCGGAATCACAAGACTTTGAAGAGCTTTGAACTTCGTTCCGGTCTTATAATTCAGGGCATCCATCTGGTCGTCCGTAACCTGATTGGGATTGCGGTTGATGTCTTCGAAATCGCCGGTGCAGGCTGCCAATCCGAACAGCGCCAGTGAAAGCAGCACCGACTGCCATCTGTTATTCATCTTTTTCATGGTTGCTGCGCTTTAGAATTGGAATTTGACATTGAAACCGAGGTTGCGCATCGAGGGCATCATGAAGTAGTCGATACCCTGATAGTTCAGCCCCGTCGAAGCGACGGCTTCGGGGTCGAACGGCGCTTTGCAGTAAATCATCCACAGATTGCGCCCTACGAACGACACGGTAAGCCCCAGCTTATTGCGGAACCACTTGCGCGGGAAAGTGTAACCCAGCGACAACTCCTGCAAGCGGACATTCGTCGCCGAATAGAGATAATACTGCGGCAAACCCGACTGCGAGCCGATCGCCTGATACCATTTCTGGGCATCGACCATCTCACGGCCGTTGATCAAAACACCGCCCGCATCGCGCGCCGCGGCCGAAGCCTCCGAGACGCCGTACAGGTCGAGGTTGGCCTGCGTCGCCGAATAGCAGACACCGCCCAGACGGGCCGTAAACAGCACGCCGAGGTTAATACCCTTATAGCTGAAGTCATTGCGCCATGCGAGGTTGTGGTTAGGGAAAACCGATCCGAGATAGATGTCCTCGCCTTCGTCGGTCATCAGCAGGTTGCCGTTCTTGTCCACCTCGACATAACCGTTGTCGTTGAAGCGAAGGTTGGACGTCGTGTAAAGGTCGCCCAGCGTACCGCCTTCCTTGAGGATGTACTTCGCCTTACCCAGCCCCTTGATGTCCAACTTGGTAAGATTCAACGCTTCGCCCGTAACCGGGTTCACGGCATTGGCTGCCAGTTCGATGATCTCGTTCTTGTTCCATGAGTAGGTGAAGTTCGTCGTCCAGCGGAAATTCCGCCACTGATTGTCATACCCGAGCGACAGCTCGACACCTGTATTGCGAACGTGTCCGGTTTGCAGGTAGATGGTCGTATAGGACGACGAGGGCGGAAGTGACGGGTCGAAGGTCTGGTTTTTCGTGTCGGCCTGATACCACGAAGCCGAAAGGTTGATATGCTGCCACAGACGGGCATCCAGACCGACCTCATAGGTAATGGTACGCTCCGGCTTCAGGTCGCCGATCGGATAGTGCGTCTTGTCCTTCCACACTTTGTTCGTAGCGTCGTATTCGTAGGTCGGAACCGTCAGGTGACGCGGGAAAGGCATACCTACCGAGGCGATCGAACCGCGGATCTTCAGATAGCTGAACGTCTTGCCCAGATCCCATGTCGAAGAAGGCACCCAAGACAGGCCTACTGACGGATAGAAGAACGACGACTCGGGCGAATTGGCCAGTTGCGAAGCCCAGTCGTTACGCCCCGTCACCGTGAGGTAAAGCATCTGTTTCCAACCTACTTCGACCGAGGCGAAAATCGACTGCGTCTGGTCGTGCCAGCCGACCTTTTCGGCACGTTTTTTCGTGTCATCCAGATCGAAAACATTGAATATGTTGGGAAGTCCGTTCTCCTGAATCGGCCCACGGTATGACAACTCATCGGTCTTGATATTGTTGATCGAGGCGCCGATATTCGCGTTCAGAGACCAATCCTCGCCGAAAGTCTTGTTAATGTTTACCATCAGATCGGCGTAGGTCTGCGTGTCGTAAGCACGGGCTTCGGTATAGTGGCCGTTTTTGCCGCCTTCCGTAATCGTGGTGTTCGACGAGGCATAGAGTTTTTGCGTGTAGAGCGAATTCGAATTATCAATGCGGACACGTCCGGCAACATTAAGCCACGGAAGAATGTCGTAGCTGGCCGAGAACGACAGCATATAACGCTTCTTGTCCGTATTGCGCAGGTTGCGGTAGTTGATCCAGTAGGGATTCTGCATGCGCAAATCACCGCCTTCCATATCCGCACTCCAGAATTGCTCCATGAGTTTCGTCCCTTCGTTGTAACGCTCGAAGCGACGGTAAAGGTCGAAATTCTCACCCCGCGGGAACAGGTAGGCCGGAACCAGCGGGTTCGAATAGACTCCCTGATTGGTCATGTTCTGGTCTTTCTGATAGATGTAGCTGGCGCTCGCATCGAGCTTGAGCCGGTCTTTCAGAAAGTACGAAGTATTGCGGAACGTGAAGTTGTAACGGTCGTATTCGTTATTGGGGATAATGCCGTCCGAATTGACCGAAGCAGCCGAAAAATAGGTCTGGTTCTTGTCCGTACCGCCAGAAACCGTAACAGCATTCGTATAAACGTGTCCCGTCTCGAAATAATCGTCCGGAGTATAACCGTAACGGGCTTCAGGGCGTAATTTCTCGCCCCAACTGTAAATGCTCGAGCCGCTGCGCTGGCCGTTCAAACCCGTACCGTAGCGATTCTGAAATTCCGGCTGGATGAAAGGTGCGAGAAATTCGATATTACTCGAAAACGTAGCTTTCAGAGTCCCGGCTTGGCCTTTTTTCGTCGTAATCATCACAGCGCCGTTCGCGGCTTCCGAACCGTAGAGCGCGGCCGCGGCAGCACCCGTCAGCACCGACATCGACTCAATATCCTCGGGGTTGATGTCGGCGATGGACTCCGTCGCACCGCGCGAATCGAACTCCGTTCCGCCGCCACCGCCGAAGTTATACATCGGAATGCCGTCGATGACGTAGAGTGCGTTCGACGACTGGCTGATGGATTTGTTACCGCGCAAGGTCACCTTCGATGCGCCGCCGACCCCCGATGACGAGGTGTTGATCGTGACGCCCGCCACCTTACCCGTCAGCGAGTTGATGAAGTTTGCATCCTTGACGGTCGTGATGTCCTCGGCCTTGACCTGCTGTACGTTGTAGGCTACGGCCTTCTCCGAACGCTTAATACCAAGAGCAGTGACCACGACCGACTCGATTTCGGAGGCAGTCTCTTCAAGCGTAACATCGAAAGCAGTCCGGCTGCCCACGACGAAAGACACAGGATTATAACCGATAAAACTGATTTCCAGCTGTCTGTCCGCTGCGGGGGGGGGTACCTGAAGCGCAAACGCACCATCGGCGTCGGAGCTGACACCAACCGTAGTCCCTTGAATGAGGACGCTGGCCCCAACGATCGGATTGCCGTTCGCATCCCTGATTTTTCCGGTCACGGAAACCGGATTCCCCGCATCGTTCTTTTTGGTCAGGATAATGTAGGATTCATCGATCCGGTAAGCGATTTCCGTGCCGGCGAACAGTTGTGCCAACACATCCTGGATCGTTTTTTGGACAGCGTTGATACTGACTTTGTTTTTGGTATCGACGCCTTTGTTGATAAACAAGTAACGAGTTTGATTTTCAATCTCTTTCATGACTTGCGAAATGGGAGCGTTTTCCATTTTTATGGAAACCCGGGCATTCTGTGCGGACGCCGTAAGTACGCTTCCCAGCAAAGAGATTGTCAATACGAACCCAAACAGTCTTCGAAACTTGTTGAAGAATACTGTTTTATTCATATCTTTGCAAAGTTTAGATAATAGGTTAATTAGTATCTCAGAAAGCTCGATTCAATCTATTATCCGGCCTGCGGATCTCTACCTCCGCAGGCTTTTTTCGTTGAACGAGCAGCATAAGTGGCTGACTACGTTTTCATAGGCAATATTCGTTTTTAAGGTTAGACAATCAGGTTTTCACGTCAGTATATCGTCACTACGTTCGTATCCGAATCTTTCCTGTAAGAGAAATCGGCGGTATATTGCAAAATGTGAAGGGCTTTGTCGATGCCGTCGTTCACACGGATTTTACCGCTGACGTTCTTGATGTTCGGAAGAGTCGTAAGGGTGATGTCGATCTTCACGTCGAACGCCCGCTCGAACTTCTCCATCAGTTCGTCGAAAGGCAGGCCCGAAATGCTGATAAGGCCTTCGGTCCAGCACAGTATTTCCGGATCGGTTATCGGTTCGATGAAAAGATGACCGTTCGAGAGATTGGCAATATCATTGGGTTTCAGGATAAGGTCTTTTTGCATAGGGTCGAGCCGGTTTGTAATTTGCACCCGCCCCCGGAGCAATGCGGTCGAAAAGCGTTGGTGGCGCTCATCGGCCACAACGTTGAATTTCGTACCCAACACCCGAATATCGGATGCGAAAGTTTCTACAACGAACGGACACCTCTCGTCATGTTCGACATCGAATACCGCCTCGCCGGAAAGCTTTACTCTGCGGAGATTCTTTTTGAATACGGATGGATATTCGATCTTTGCTCCGGAATTGAGCTGAACGCTCGAACCGTCCGGAAGCGTGAACTTCAGGCGTTGGCCGTAAGGAACCTGCAACGTGTTGATTTGCTCGGCAAGCATATCGTAGGTGCGTTCCTTGCTGATATATCCCCCGACGAACAACCCGATGGCGAGCATGGCGGCAGCCTGTACGGTAATACGGACTACCTTTCTCCAGTGCACGGCGATCCAACTTGCTGGACGGATCTCTTCGCCGTACAACTCCATCATGTCGATCTGCATGTGCACCTCATCCGCGCAGCGCTGGAAGTCCTCCGGATTTTCGGAATGCCACCGTGCCACCTGTTCCAGCTCATCTGGGGTTGCTTCGCCGCGCAGAGCTTTGTATATTACCTCTTGATCCATTATCTTGTAATTAAATTATATGCCGGCTTCATTGCTTTCTCTTTTTAAACGCATGAGCGAACCGAGTTTACAGCCTTTTTTATAAATAAATATATTTAATAATAATGTAAAATTATTTATTTAGCCAATGTATTGACAATGAGTGTATTGATCGCCTGCGTTTGCTTCCCGGAACCTTATTTTGTTTCAAAAATATTTTCATTTCTTTTTTGCAGGCGCTTTCAAAACATCGGAAACGAAAAACCGGGGATGAATTCTCGACTTGCATTTTCGGGAATAATTGCTATCTTTGGAAACAGTATCGAAAGATTGCGATGGGGAAGCCGACGAAAATATTGACAGCTGAAGAGTTCGACAGGCTGTTCAACGACAAGGAGCGTTTTATCCGAATCGCATACTCCTATATAAATGATATGGAGATGGCAACGGATATTACGACCGATGGCTTCATGTATTTGTGGGAACACCGGGATCACCTTGAATTCGACGTGAATATCAAAGGTTATATTTACAATTACGTCAGGACTCGCTGTATTTCATACCTGCGTAAGCGGAAATCCATGCTCAAAGCTCAAAGCGAACTTTATAGAAAAGAACAATGGCGGATCGAATCGAGTATCAATACATTATCTAACGAAGAACAGATCGGCAAACTGTTCCAATCCGAGATAATCGAGATTTACCGGCGCGAACTGGCCAAAATGCCGTCTCTTACTCGTAATGTATTTTTGGCAAGCCGTCTGGAAGATATGACTTACCATCAAATTGCGGAAAAATTCAACCTGACCGTCCGGCAGGTTACTTCGGAGATTCAGCGGGCAAATTTCTTGCTTCGGACACCGCTAAAAGATTATCTGGTGAATGTTATAATTATGCTGCTATATCTACAATAAATGAAAAGGAATGGAAGCCATCGGCTTGTAATGAATGTCAAGAGATTTTAAGACGATCATCTCAGCCGATGTGTATTCTCCCTTGTAAATACGCGCTTCCATTAGTCCGAATACGGGTAGAGCCGGTTCGGACTTATTGTCGGAGACAATTTCCGGATATGAAAACGGATGCAGAGACATACGATGGATAGTGACGCAACTTCACACAGATTCCATGAAGAATTCAATCGTATATCGGCCGCATCCGTGTTATTAATTCGAGTCGGGATTCAGCCACGGAACGGTTTGTCGGCTGATTTTCGGTATGTTTTTATGTGTTCGGTGGTGCGATAGTTGAAACCAGGGCAGGGTGCAACGGGCGCGGCCGCCCCGTAAAAAACTATCTTTCTCTGCCAGCAGACAGAAAAACCGATGGTAAATCAGCGAATCGGTATCATATTTATAATTTCGATAGTATTAGGGCCCAAAACAAACGCTGCTGCAAAGATATACCGATTCCGCCTGCCGGCGGTCGCTCGGCGGGTGCAATCCGTATGATGTAATGTATTCGGCGAATGGCGGCGCATGACGGTTTCGGGTTAGTGGATGATGTACCCACAGAAAACAAAAAGGGGGCGCGGTGTCAGCCCCTACTTGTCGGTCTTGGAGTTACCTTCAGATGGAAGCTGTCCTGCGCCCCAGTCAAGCCCTGCTTGCAAATAACAAACAGGACATAACTGGAGCTGACAACCATTATACCATCTGATTAAACATCCTCCGAAGAGGTCTCCAAGTTTACAAGTAGGTATAAAGAGTTGTTTACCCTTTATGATTATGTCCGTCGGCTACGCCGAACTATTCAATCGCAAATGTAGCATAATTTCTGTATTTAGAAATCCACGTATGCAAATATAATCAAATTTTTCGAATACACGTGAAATCACGTGTATAAAATTTTAGACATCACCTTTCCTTTGTAAAAAATGCGAACAAAGGTTCCCAAATATAGAGATACTACTTTTCAACGGCTCTTGATAGAACGTATGCAACAATTACGTTCGGATCATGGGTATTCTCAAGAAGAAGTTATTGAGTTTACACATTTAGATATTTCTCGGTATGAATCAGGAACCTCCATTCCAAACACACAATCTATACTGAAACTCTGTAAATTATATAACATCACAATCGCTGAATTCTTCGCACCGATAAATTATCCTGCGAAAAAAGAATAGAAAAGACGAAACGGAGCGGTTTCGTCTTTCTTTTTGCAAAAAAGCGACTATATTTGTGTTGAAGGAAAGAACTTGCCCAAACTTATTGATGGAAGAACTCACTACGATCCAGAGCAAAATCTACGAAATCCGCGGCCAGCGCGTGATGCTCGACTTCGACCTTGCGGCGCTCTACCAAGTTACGACCAGTGCATTGAATCAGGCCGTAAAACGTAACATCGAACGATTTCCGGAAGAGTTCATGTTCCGCATTTCCGAAATTGAATGGAAAAATATGTCATCACAATTTGTGACGACATCCAGAGTGAAGCGGCCGAAGACATCCCTACCTTATGCTTTTACCGAACAGGGAGTTGCGATGCTTTCTGCGGTATTGCGCAGTGGAATGGCAATACAAGTAAGTATCTCTATTATGAAAGCATTTGTCGCCATGCGCAATTATATTACGACAGCTACAACCGTTACTTCGGAATTGGCTGAAATCCGGGCAAAGCTGGCTCTGCTGGAGCGGGCGGACGAGGACAATGCCGAGGCGGTGAACGACCTTTCGGAAGACATGCGCAAGGAGCTTGACAACATCTACGAGGCCATCGCAGCCCTGTCGGTCAAAGTTCCAGAGGCCCGCAAACAGCCCCGGCCCATCGGGTTCAAACTCCCGAAGGAAGAGAAATAACCGTTCATTTTGACCCGAACCGATGGAAGAACTCGCTACGATCCAAAGCAAAATCTACGAAATCCGCGGCCAGCGCGTGATGCTCGACCGCGATTTGGCCGAGCTTTACGGCGTTACGACCGGCAACCTGAATAAAGCTGTAAAGCGAAATATCGAACGTTTTCCGGAACGGTTCATGTTTCAACTGACAGAACAGGAATTTTTGATATTCCAAAATGGAACATCAAGTTGGGGCGGCACACGAAAACGTCCTTATGCTTTTACCGAACAAGGGGTCTCCATGCTTTCTGCCGTGCTACGCAGCCCGACAGCCATACAAGTCAGTATTCGGATTATGGATGCTTTCGTCGCCATGCGCAACTACATTATGACAACCTCGACTATGACGGCCGAGCTGTCCGAAATCCGTGCGAAACTGACCCTGTTGGAACGGGCGGACGAGGACAACGCCGAAGCGGTGAACGACCTTTCGGAAGACATGCGCAAGGAGCTTGACAACATCTACGAGGCCATCGCAGCCCTGTCGGTCAAAGTTCCAAAGGCCCGCAAACAGCCCCGGCCCATCGGTTTTAAGCAATCAAAGTAAAAAGAGCCATGACCCAAAAGCAAGCGATACAACTTTTTGAAGAGCGTAAGGTACGCACCGTCTGGGACGACGAAGCGGGCAAGTGGTACGTTTCGATTGTCGATGTTATCGCAGTTTTGACCGAAAGTAAAGATGCCGCAGCCTACTGGCGCAAACTCAAACAACGGCTGAAAGCTGAAGGGAATGAAACCGTGACAAATTGTCACGGTTTGAAAATGACCGCTCCGGATGGCAAGATGCGCCTAACCGATGTGGCTGACGTAGAGCAGCTTTTCCGACTGGTGCAGTCGATTCCCTCGCCGAAGGCCGAGCCGTTCAAGTTGTGGCTCTCTTCGCTTGCCCGCGAACGGCTGGAGGAGATCGACGACCCGGAACAAGGCATCGACCGGATGCTGGAATACTACCATCGCAAAGGCTATTCCGAGAACTGGATCAACCAGCGGCTGAAATCCATCGAGGTACGCAAGGAACTGACCGACGAATGGGAACGCCGCGGTATCAAAAAGGGACAGGAATACGCCACGCTGACCGATATTATTACGCTGGGCTGGTCGGGTATGACCACGCGCCAGTACAAGCAGTACAAGGGACTGAAAACCGAAAGCCTGCGCGACAACATGACCAATCTGGAGCTGGTGCTCAACATGCTTGCCGAAGCGACGACCACCGAAATTTCGAAAGAGCGAAAACCGCGGACGGCCGCAGCGAACCGTGCCGTGGCGGCACAGGGCGGACGTATCGCCGGGAATACCCGCCGCGAGATCGAAGCCCAGACCGGAAAAAGAATCGTATCGCCGCTCACGGCAAAACAGGCATTGGCCGAAAAAACAGCCGAAGGGATCGAACACCCGGAGGCGGATACGACAGAATGATCCGACGGTTCGCAATCGGTTTGAGGCCGCAATTTGTGACCTCGAATTCGAAATCACAAAATGGGATATCCAATTAGAATAAATATATGCCATTGGGAACGGTCGAACGCTGAAAATCCCGATACAGAATCGGTTGTTTCCAAAATGGAAATAACCGCCGCCTACGGCAAAGGATTTACGGCTCGCAGTATTTTGAAATTATTGGCTACCGATAGCAAGATACAATCCGGCCAAAGACAGATAAGCAGATATGTTAAAAGACATATCTGTTTTTTATATCCGGGTTGAAAATTCCACGTATGTCTTTGTGCTGTTTCCGAGACTACCTACTCCCCGTTTAGCACGTTATGCACCGCATTTGCCTTGCTTCCGTTTCCGTGGGCGAAGCTATGGCAGGGGGTCGGAAAACAACCAAGATCGGAGCCCTTCGGGTTCAGACAAAAAAAATCAGCCGCAATGTACAAGTTGCGGCTGATTTTTTTTGTCCTGAAATCTTGTTTGTATTCCGCCCCTCTGAAATATAGCCCACGGAAACGGAAGCAAGGCAAACGCGGCCCATACGGCATAAAAAAAAGGTCGTAGTTATGAAACAGCACAAAGACATACGGGAAATTTTGAAACGGAGCGGCACCGCTCCCACCGGCATCTGCGGGTTTTGGAGGTCTGCGGCAAGTTTCGCGGCTGCGCTTTTCGGCGCGTTTGCGGCGTTCAAATTTCTCGCGGGCATCTATCTCGGTGCGGGCGGTTTTTTGGGTTTCTGCCTCTCGTTATGGCTCTTGCGGCGGTGGCGGGACATCGTGCGTCTCGTCCTTTCCCCCGTGGTTGTCCTCGTGCGGTTTCTTCTGCGGCTGTTTTACTAACATTCAACACCTTACAACTATGGGAAAAGTCACATTGTTATTCGCAGGAAAGAGTTACGACACCGACGTACAGAACGTGCGGGAGAATCAGATCGTCATTTTCGACGGCCCTTACAACATGCGTCAGCGCATGGTCGTGGCCGGAATCGCACACACACAATCCGGTTACAATTACCGATTGATCGACCCCGAAACCGCCGAGGAGCACACTGCCGATCTGATTCGCCCCTTGCGGGACAAATTCGGTATCGGGCACTATTACGACGACGAGCACCCCGAATTTATGGATGCCGCCGAGGTCGCGGCGCTCCGCACTCGTGCCGACGCCCTCAAAGCCGAGCAAGAAGCCGCCCGACGTGCGGCGGCGGAAGACGCGGAACGGTTACGCACCATCGGCGCGGAGCGTCTGCGGCAGATCGTTCCCGACGATGCCGTGGCCGTCATCATCGGCGAACAGCATGAAAGCGAATGCGACCCCTATACGGACTATTTCGGTTCGCGTATCGTGCGCATGGTGCTTCTCGGATTCTCGACCCACACGCGCGATCTGTTTCCCGAAATGCGCAAGGCCGCGGCACGGTTCGAGGGCACGGCACACCTGGCCGAGCGTAATGCCGAGTACGAACACCGCGAAAAGTACAGCATGGGGCACGGCTATTACCTTGGCACGCACCGCTATTCGGGCTGGCAGGTCAGCAAGGAATCGTGCCGCGACAAAGAGGGCATTATCAAGCGTTTCGCCGTCGTGGCCGGAAATTCCGACAATGTATGCATCGAGAACCCTGCACCCGTGCAGACCGCCGCCCCCGAAACCGTGGCCGACGCACGTGTCGAGATCGTGGAATACTCCGAAAAGTCGATCGCCGTATTCGGCGATACGAAACCCCTGCGTGACACGCTCCGCGATCTGAACGGGCTGTTCCGCGCCTACCTTACGCACGACGGCACCCGGTGTGCCGGGTGGATTTTCTCCAAACGCCGAGAACAAGAGGTGCGCAGCGCATTGGCTGCCTATCTCAAATAACATTCAATCCGGGGCGGGCATCCGCCCGCCCCACAACACCCGAGAGCATGAACGAACAGATAACTGCTATCGCCGCGCTCCTGCTGGAGATCAACGGCAAAGAAAAATACACCGCCTTTTTCGATTTCAGCGGCCATGTACGCACTTTCAGCATCCGGATTTATTCCGGCAAATGGTCGCAGGGGAAAGCCCCTCTTTTCAACCTCTCGTTACAAAACAAGGACGGACAGCAATGGCGGAATTGGGACAACGCGCATGCCATGTCCGGCGATTCGATCCTCTCATTCTTAACGACCTTATTATGAAATCATACGAAGAAATCATACAGCGCACGGCGGATTTCGACTACATGATGCGCACCCGGTTGCCGGAAAAATACATGCCGGAGGTGTTCGGCGTCACGGCCGGGGAAGATCCCGATCTGCGGCAACTCCTTCACAACGCATCGCGCAACGGCATAGGCATTACCTACCTGCTGTTCAAAATACCGTACGACCGCCACAAGCAACTGATTAAATACCTTTCAAAATAATCTTAAAACCATCATGCCATGAAAACGAACGAAAACAACACCACGACCGCAACCGCCGATCAGAGCACGAAATCGACCGTTCTGCTCGCTATCGACAAAATCCGCCCCAATCCCAACAATCCGCGGCGGAGTTACGACGAAAATGCCCTCGCGGAACTGGCCGCCTCCATTGCCACGCACGGCCTTATTCAGCCCATCCGGGTGCGAGCCGCAGAACAAGGCTGTTATATCATCGTCTGCGGAGAACGCCGCTACCGTGCCGTGCAACTGCTCGGCCAGACCGAAATCGAGGCCATCGTCGATGCCGCCCCCGCGGACGAACGGGTGATCTTCGACCTCGCGCTCTCGGAGAATATTCAGCGCGAGGAGATGCCGCCGCTCGACGAGGCCGAAGCCTACAAAGCCGCCATGCAGACCCTCGGCGGGGATGCCGCCGCCGTGGCCGCACGCTTCGGCAAGAGCGAGCAGTATATCTACTACCGGATGAAACTCAACGAACTGATCCCCGACGTAAAAAAACTCCTGCGCGAAAACTCTATTACATTGGGTCTCGCTATGGAGTTGGCACGATACGGGAAAGACTTGCAAAAGACGATCTGCAAAGACCGCCTCAAAGACGAGGAGGGGTGGCGGAAATACTCCGTAAAGGAGTTCAAGCGGATGGTGGACGCCCATTATACGAACGATCTGGCCCGGTATCGCTTCGACCAGACGGCGTGTGCCGCATGCAAGTACAACGCAAATACCTACGATATGTTCGCTACGGGGGCCGGACGATGCACGAACCGGGAATGCCTCGAAGCCAAGAACCGCAAGTTCATCGAGCGAAAAAGCGGAGAACTGCTCGCGCAAAACCCGAAATTCATCCTTTGCAAAGACCGTTACGGATGCGACGACCATGATAAGGCCATAGAGCATATGACCGAAAACGGGGTCGAATGCAAGGCGTTCGAATACGGGCAGGTGCAGGAAATGCCCGCTATGCCCGCGGAACCAAGTCCGGCGGATTATGCCACCGATGCCGATTATACCGCGGCGATGCAGATCTATGAACAGCAGAAAAAGGCTGCCGAGGAAAAGACCGCCGACCTGCTGGCCAAGCACGACGCCGGGGCGATCCGTATCTTCGTCAAAACCTCGCGCGACGACGCCCGGCTGGTCTATGTGAACCAAGCCGCCAAAGGCAGGGAATCGACCGGGGAACTGATCGCCCGCCTTGAGGAGAAGAAAATCCGCAACACGGAACTCGCACACGAAAAAACCGTCGAAGCCGTCCGGCAGATCGTCCGCGACGAGGAGATCGCCCCGACGCCGTTTACCCAGCTGGAAGACAACATTCTCTATTACATCATGCTCAGAAGCCTGCGGCGCGAACACCTCGCCGCCGTGGGATTCCCCGAAGCGTATTATTTGACATCCGAACAGAAAATCTCCGTCATCAATGCGCTGACCGACGAACAACGCGATCTCATCACCCGTGATTTTCTTGTAAAAAGTCTTACATCCGACATCGGTTTCGACAAAACGGGGAAGCAACTGCTGATGGAATTTGCAGCCTTGCACCACAAAGAGAAATGCGAGGTTGTGAAAGCGCAGTTCGACGAGGAATACACGAAACGCAACGACCGTCTCGACGAGCGTATTGCCGTGGCCGAAGCGCAGGAGAAAGCCAAGACCAAAGCCGCCAAGAAAGAGGGCAAAACGGGTAAGAGCACCAAGAGAACGACAAAGAAAGCCGCCTAAAGTCTGATCGGGGACGGCCCGCAGGCCGTCCCCATAAAACCGAATGAATCATGTTGAAAGAATTTATCGACGCTCTTCGCCGTCATGGAATCGCCGTTTTCGATCTGATCCATGTAGGTGCGGGAAATCACATTTTTTTCGCACGCCGAAACGGCCATACTTGGGGTATCCGGATTTCCCGGGAGCGAGCGGCACGCCGCTATACCGTGCATATCTTCTCCGAAGAATCGGACATAAGGGGCACTTATTCCTGTCCGCCGGGATTGTTGCTGACAACTATCGAACTGCGATTCAACGACCTTGCGACACCATAAATAAGTCCCGGTTTCCGTCTGCGGCAGTCATGCCGCAGACGCGAACGGGCGGACGCCCGCGGCTCCCGCCATACCGCCACCCCGAATTGTGTCAAAACATCATCTGACGAACCTATGAAATCTTATATACGTATCGCTCCCGATGTGGAATATTTCACCGATTACGACCGTTTCCGCGAGGCGCAAATCTGCTGCGCCGTCGCCGAAGACGGCACAAGCCTGTTCAGCCGCATCGAGAACCGCCGCTTCATGCACACGGTGCGGCACGATCTTTCCGAACGGGTTATCGAACTGCTATGCCGGCAGATACATCGTGAAATATGCACATTGCACTATGGCGGACAAATCGTGGAATGACCTGCCCGCCACACCAGAGAATTGTAAGTTGTGAAATATTAAAAGTGCCCGGTAAAACCGGGCACTTTTAATTGGGTTCAATCCCGGATCAATATCTATGTTTCGGATACTCCGGAAAGAGGATCAACCAACATAGTCCGATGGCGACCAATACCGACAATATTCCCATTGTCAGGCAAATAGCCGTTAGAAAGTGTACGAACATCGAATCTTATTTTTCCCGTTACAGCAGTTTTGCTTCTAACAACTCTTTGGCTGGTATTTCCACCGTCTGATGCCGGGCTCCGTTTTTCTCGATGATTTCCAGCAAAAGCACCTTGTCATCGGAGATCGTCAGTTTAGGCAGAGCGAATACCGTCCGCTGGCGCTGGTGTCCCCTCACGACTGCCGGATCGTTGCATACGCGCAGGATTTCGAGCGGCGTCTGCTGCTGTGCCGTGCGCTTGGCGAGTTTGCGATCCGCTACGATGAATCGCCGCGCATCCACCTCGAAAGAGATATTCGTGTCGTTCGAGATACAGGTGTGCATGTATATCACGTCATTGAACACGTAAATTCCCAGCACTTCGACCCCGATACCGTACTTTTTCGTGCGAATGCCTTTCACATCCGTGCGGTTCTGCCGGTATATGTCGCTCAACATGCGCTTTACGGTCGCGGGTTTCTCGCGCCCTACCTCGCGCAGCAGCACCCGGCCTTCGGATGCTGGGGCCGTCGGCTGCGGATAGCCCACGGCAGCCGGTTTCTTCATACTTTCCGGTTGCGGTTCCTGCACTGTAAGATTGAGGGTCGAGACAGCCGGATTCTCGGCATAATAGACATCGAAAGTGAAAAATCCGCCGTCCTCGGTGATGACCGTCAGGTTTGTTTCTGCTGCGAAATTCCGCACGGCGGCTTTCACGCGCACGACGTTCTCGGCTCTGTCGGCCTTGCCGGCGATGATGTCCATCGAGCCGATGTCGATATACGTGACGGGCGACGGGAAGAGGATGTGTACAGTCTTGGTGAATCCCGCTTCGATCTTTCGGGGTTCGATCTGTTGCGGCCCGTCCTGCATGGCCTTCGCCGTAGCGTGTGCTGCCCAGATTGCGGAGACGATCAGGGGCAGATAAATAAGGTCTCTTTTCATTTTACTGCTGTTTTGAAATCAATAATAGCTGATGATTGGCTTTGAGGGTTATCTTCACCTCGCGGAGCTTCCCGGCGACATACTGCGACGAAGCCTGCAATCCTCCGCGGGCCAGCTCGGACAACACCTGCTGCCCGGCCGAACGGGTGACGTTTACACTCGTCCCGGCAGTCTGTCCTACGGACGCCAGCGCCTCTTTGAGGGCCGTCCGTTCGCGGGAGTTCGGGACGTTCAGCCCCGGCTGGCCGTCGAGGTCGTAAGCCACGGCTTCGACAGCGAAGATCCGTCCGCCGTATTCGACGGACGACACTGTGACTTGCAGCCGCATTCCGGAGATCGTCGCAAGACCGTATAGCGGCGTATTACGGGGAATGGTCACTCCGTCGATACGCACGGCTTCCAGCAACCGCAGTTGCACGGTGCTTCCGGCACGTATGACCTGTGTCTGAGCTACGCAGGCTTTGACGGTCGGAGTATCGGCATGCGCGACGCCACCTGCCGCCGTGAGAAATCCCAAGTTGCGCTCGACGGCGAAATCCGCCCGCGGATCGAGCGTCGAGGCTTCGACCTCGCCTTCCCGAACGGGCCGCATTACGGACAGGCGCGAATCCCGCCATTGCTTTGTCGGCTCAACTGCTTCTTCACCCGGGGGTGCTCCTCCGCCGAGATATTTCCGGGCGAGCTTGTACTGCTCCTCGGCCAGCTCCAGCGGGTCGGGCTGCTGCCGCTCGGCGTCGAGCTGGGATTGCAGGGCCGCGACCTGCTCTTTCAGCGCTTCGACTTCGGTATTGTCGCAAGAAGGGGCCGGGGTGTAGAAAGCCGCCATTTCACCCGATATCCTCCGGTAGGCAGCATCCGATTCGTCGATCGCCGTCGGTGCTGCCGGAACTGTAGCATCCGCCATTTCCCCGGTCACAGACAAGCGGTCGTCCATAACATCACCCAACGATTGTAGTTTCTCGCGCCGCTGCTGCTCGTACTGCTCCTGTTCGTAGACCTTACGCTTGTCCGTTTCCGCCGGCTTTACCGTCGCTTCCGGAATCGTAACATTGTATCCGCCCGTTCCCGCCTGCTGCGGAGCCGGTTTCGGGGCGAACAGGTACCATAGGAAAATGCCGCACAGCAGTGTCATCACCGTCACGACACCTACGAACTTAAGTTGCCGGAGATGCTGCGATGTGAGAAGTTGCGACAGCTTTTCAACTGCTCCGTTATCGCTCCTGCGTGTCATCTTCACTCGTGTTTAGAGGTAACAGGCTCCTTTCCGGCAGTAGTGGCTGCCGGAGGTGTTCGACGGCGGGAATCGACGTCTCCCAACGCTGCATTCCACCGAACAGAATCATCAGGGCGACCGCCGCATAGACGAGCAGCAGCATAGTAACCAGCCCGAGCCGCTGGCGCGGTGTAAGACGTTTCATGCGGGCCTTCAGCCACGCTTCGGCCCGCGTCTGTAAATCCTTAGCGTTCATAACTTCCGAGGTCTTTGTTTTCGAGAATACGCAGGTCTTCGATCAGGAATCCCTGCGGGTTGTTGTCCGAGCGTACGGCATTTCGCAGGCGGCATGTCGTGACGAGCGTCCGTTCCGTGACGTTGCTTTCACGGACGATCTTCTGCCGTGCGAAGGTCTCGACAGCATAGGGATAGCGGTCGAAATCGCATCGGATGCTGTCCACGACGACATTTTGCGATACGTTCGAGGCGATGATGCGGTTGAAATATCCCTTCTCTGCGAGGCTCTGGTAATAGGCGATGGCGCTTCCGTCCGCAAGGTACAGTGCCCTGCGGACATTGCCTTCGATGGCCTCGCGGTCGGGAGAGAGGGTGAAGAAGAGCTCGTGGAAGCGCCGCACGTGTTCGCGGGCTTCGACGGGACGGTTCTGGGCCATATCCTGCGAGAGGGCCAATATCAGCGACTTGCCCTGATCGAGTACGTAGATCTTCTGCCGCTGGGCTTCCGCGAAGCGGTAAGATGTCCACACTGCCGCCACCGAGATCAGCGTGCAGGCTCCCAGAAAGAGCATGCTGAAGAGCCGCAGGTGGCGAAAGGACGATTCTATATTCTTCAATGTTTTGAATTCCATATTTTATTACGTTTTATCGTTTCTTCAAAGCCCCTTTTATACGGCCTCCGACATTTCCGACCGCCGCTCCGGCGACTCCGGCAGCGCCCATCGCCACGGCACGTCCTGCGCCTGCGACTTTATCGCCGTAACTTCCGGCACCTCCGGCCTGAATGATCCACGACGCAACGGTCGGCACGCAGAAATATCCGACGATTCCGATAATCATAAAAATGCAATAGACCGTATTGCTTCCGTCGGGTATGAACGTCGGGTCTTGCAGTCGTTCGATGTCCTGCTGGAGCATCAGAATCTGGATGCGCGAAAGGATCGCACCGAACAGGTCGCTGACGGGCAGCCACAAATAGATGCAGATATAGCGTGCCAACCAAGACGCCAGCGTATTGTGAAAGCCGTCGTACACGGAGAAGGCGAAGGCCACGGGCCCCAGCAACGCCAGGACGATCAGGAAAAACGTCCGCACGGTGTCGATGGTCAGCGATGCCGCCTGGAAGAGCGTTTCCAGAAACGTCCGGAATGCCTCACGGACTTTCTGACCGAATTGATACCCGGCTCGCTCGGCATACATCCCGGCAATCGCCATGAGGTCTTTAGGCTTCCAGCCCAATTCGTCAAGCCGTTTGTCGAACTCTTCGTTACTGATAAGATAGGCTTTCTCCGGATCGCGGAGCATCGCCTGACGCTGCAATTCATCCTTCTGTGTCTGGTATTTCTCCAGATCGAACGCCTGTCGATCGACCAAATGCGATGTGGCATTGCTGATGGGTGACAATAGGCCGTTCAAAGGCCCCAGCACGAGGGTCGGGAAAGCCATGATGCACAGCCCCAGCACAAAGGGCCGCAGTAGCGGGAATACCTCGATCGGCTCCGCGGCGGCGAGGGATTTCCAGACCCGGTATGCGATGAAAAACAAGGCGCCCAATCCGGCGAGTCCTTTGGCAATGCCCATCATATCGCTGCACAACGGCAACATATCGGCGTACAACGAGCGGAGAATCTGATGCAGGTTCGTCCACTCTACGGCTAACGGCATCGTCATAGGTTACCAATATCTGTCGTTATGGCCGCCGTACAAGGCCCGCACACGCTCCGAATCCCCGCGCTGACGGCTGCGCAGGAACGACACGGAGATATTCTTGCGCGTATAGTATTCCGTAAGATTGCGGTATTCGAGCATCTCGTAATAGATCCTGTCGATAATATCCAGCCGCTCCTTGTCGGTCATCGAAAGCCCCGACGGAGTGATGATCTGCTTCAGGTCGTTCAGCAGGTCGGCACTCGCCGACAGCAGCTTCGTATAGCCTGCGGCCATTGCCGTGAGTTCCTCGGCCGAATAGTTCGTATCGTTAAGCATCGACCGGAAGTTTGAGACGTATATGTCGGAGATGTCGCCCACGAGCAGCATCGTCTGCTGCGCGCGACGGGCGCTTTTGACGAGGTTATGCACCGACCGCAGCGCATCGTAATATTTCTTCGACTGCTCGTAAATCTTTACCGTCTGCTGAAAACTCTGAAGCAGCGTACTTCCGTTCCGGGACGCTTCGACGACCTGCCTGGTGGAATTCACGATACCCTGCGCCAGATTCGAGGGGTCGCTCACGACCCATTGCGCCCGGAGCGGATGGCCTGCCAGCAGCATCGCTGCCAGCAGGCCGAAGCCTATTCGCCGTCCCATCGCACCGGAGCCTGAAGGATTACTTCCGTCCCTATACGCTGCGGCCGGTCGTCGCGGACGAAAAGCCCGAAACATCCGATATGCAGAATATCGTTGGTCGTGTGATGAACGACGCATCCGCCGGTTTGTCCGTACAAGACATGGAGCCACAGACTGTCATCGCGTTTGAGAATGACCATGTCCCGCACGGGACGTTCGCCGCAGAAAAGCGTCGCGGCATATCCCGGAGCCGTTTTGCGGATCGTGATCCGCTCTCCGTATTCGTTCTTTCAGCAGCCGCAGATACGGTCATCGGCAACCTCGGATTGCAACTCCCGGATGGTCTGTTTCAGCGACTCGATCTCTTCCTGCGCCCGGCGCAGCCGTTCGTCTCGCGCGGCGAGTTCTTTTTTGGATATGAACATGATTTTCGGATTTTAGGTTAATGATCTTCATTGCGTTTTTGCTCGGCCAACTGGCGTATGGCCAGCTCGATATTGCCGCCGAGCTTCTCCGTGAGACGTTGCAACTCCAGTTTTTCAGTCTCTTCGGTGGTATAGCAGAGGTATTCCTCAAGACTCGTTTCGGTAGCATAGACAGCAGAGTGCACGCCTCCGAGTCCGATCCACACCTCTTTGTAGCGGCGCTTGGGGTCATTGGCCCGATTGATCGACAACACCTGATTGCGTTCCTTATCACTCAATCCCAACAACTCCTGAATCTCGTCGAACTTGTTAGCATACTTACGCATGTCCAAAAGGATGCGGCAGTCGCAGTTGGCGATGACGCTCTCCTTGAGGACGGGCGACGACAGCAGGTCGTCCAACTCCTGCGTTACGCACATACACTCGCCGAAATACTTGCGGCAGGTTTTATGTAGGCTAAGCACCCGGCGCCTTACCGTATTTCTACGGCAGGTTTCCAAGAACTC
>ERZ772875.931-NODE-931-length-30401-cov-5.441442_pt1 | contig 30401 bp, 33 predicted proteins | sample MGYA00580585_ERZ772875 | MGnify/ENA primary metagenome ERZ772875 (study PRJEB29015, sample SAMEA2737736) | human gut metagenome | biome: human gut; feature: human-associated habitat; material: faeces | place: China | collected 2012 ... | reverse complement strand
AAGTTCAATGCCAGAGTTTTGCTGGCATGATCACTCAAGATTCCGAGAGATCATTAAAAAAGTATCATTTGTATTATCTATTATAATACAAACGATACTTTTGTCAATCTATACGCCGCATCCATTCTAATATTGATTGAAGATATTTCGAATCTGTTTTACATCTTTTGTGATCGTCAGTGCAAGCATCAAAAGAACCCTCGCTTTCTGCCCGGACAACGTATTCGCTCCAATGCAGACATCCATCGGATCAAACACTCTGTCATCAAATACAATTCCCTGTGACACTCTGGATGCCCTGACAAACACTGTTCCTTTTTCTGCCAGTTTCTCCATCGTTTTCATCCATTTCCGGTTATAATTACCGCTGCCGGATCCCACGATCACGATCCCTTCATGGGTCTCTGCCAGATAATCCAGGATTTTCTCATCTGCGCCTGCATAAAAATAAACCACGGCTACTTTCGCCAGACTTTCCAGCCTGCGCAGAGCAAAAATAGACTGCATGGTATGTGTCTTAAAGCTTCTGGAAAAGAAATACGCAGTCTCATCCTGCATATATCCCAGGCAGCCGAATGCGTTCTGATCAAATGCATCTGTCTTGTAATTATTTACTTTCTGAATATCTCTTCCGGAATAGATTGTGTTGGAAAACACAGCCATCACACCCTGTCCTCTGGCATCATCGCTGGCCGCCAGACAGACTGCCTGATACAGATTAAACGGTCCGTCTGCACTGGTGGCTGTGGCCGGACGCATTGCTCCTGTAAGTACTACGGGCTTCTGTGTATATACTGTCAGATTTAAAAAATATGCGGTCTCATCCAGGGTATCTGTTCCATGTGTGACCACAATTCCATCGATATCCGGACGGGCTGCCAGCTCATTGAGCTGATTCGCCAGCGTGATCCACTTCTCTTCATCCATCTCATTGCTGTCCACATTAAACAACTGTACCGTCTCAATATCTGCAACATTCCGAATCATCGGGATTGTCTCCAGAATCGACTCCACATTCATCTCTCCCGCATGATAGACTGCCGTCTTTCCCGCTTCTCCGGTTCCGGCTATGGTCCCGCCGGTTGCTGCTATTGCAATTGTTTTTTTCTGTTTGATCGTCATTCTCTCTTTAGTCCTTCCTCTAGTGAAAATACTTTCTGTTCTGAGTATAACGTCAGTCAGAAAGATTTACAAGGAGGAAACAAAAACTGCAGTTTTAGAATATCACTGCATACGCAATATGAAATACGATTCCTGCTGCAAAAACAACAGATAAGGATCTGTGCAGAAACATCCAGACAGATTTTTTCATCCGGCTTTTCAGGCAGGTCGCAAGAAGCAGAACAAGCAATACCATCCATACCAGCTTGCCACTGATCATCCCCGGGTTCTTACCTGCCATAATCCCATGCATAAGTCCTATAACAAGCAGCAGCCAGCCATATAACACATGCGGCTTCAGCAGTATCCGAAGTCCTTTTATTTTCTGCCCTGCCTTTGTTTTTTCAGCGGAGCTGCCAGACACAATATGCACAGTAAAACTGCTGTTGTACTTAATACTTTACCCAATACAAACATTTTTCATCTCCTTGAAATTACTTTCATTTAACTTTTATTAGTTTTGGCTAACTTATTATGACAAAAAATATTTGTTTGTAAAGAAAAATAGAGAAAAAAATGAAATTCACTTCCACTTTTCCTCTATTTCCAAAGTTTCTTTATTTCACAATGTAGCCGAGTTCTCCTAACATCTGCATATCCCGCTCAATGGTGATTCCCGCAGTTGTCAGCATGTCTCCTGAAATTGCAGCATTTGCCCCGGATGTAAAGCAGGATCTTCCTTTATCCGGGAGAAGCCCTCTTCCTCCTGCAAGGCGAATCCATGCATCCGGAAGCAAAAACCGGAAAACTGCAACGATCCGACGCATTTCTTCTGTCGTAAGAACCGGATTATGCTCATAAGGTGTCCCCGGAATTGGATTCAGTAAATTTACAGGCATGGATTTGACTCCTAATTTTCGGACTTCCAATGCAAGATCGATCCGGTCCTCCACGGTCTCTCCCAGTCCCATAATCCCTCCGCTGCATACTTCTATTCCGGCTTTCCAAGCTGCGCGGATCGCTGCGATCTTGTCTTCATAAGTATGAGTGGTACAGACATTCGGAAAATTCTGTCGGGATGTCTCCAGATTATTATGCACTCTTGTGACGCCTGCCTGTTTTAATTTTCGAAACTGAGTTTCATTCAAAAGGCCGCCGGACACACAGACCTTGATCTTTGATTCTTTGTGGATTTCCCGGACGCTTTCGCAGACATGTTCCACTTCCGTGTCATTCAATGCTTTTCCGGAAGTTACGATCGAATAACGCAGGACTCCTCTTTCTTCATTGTATTTCGCCTGCTCTTTGATCTTCTCCACTGCAAGCAGCGGATATTCTTCAATTTCTGTATGGTAACAGGCTGACTGTGCACAATATTTACAGTTTTCTGAACATCTGCCGCTCTTTCCATTAATGATCGTACAAAGATCAAATCGATTTCCACAAAACTGGTAACGGATCTCGTCTGCCGCAAGGCATAATTCCTCCAATGGTTCCCCATATAACTGCAAGGCCTCTGCCTTTGCAATCTGATTTCCCCGCAATACCTGTTCCTTTATTTCCTGTATCAAACTCATTGTTCTGCCTCCATGCTGATTTCTTTTTTTCAGTATAGTGCATGGATGCTTGATTGTAAACTTATTTTTAATTTAAGTTTACAATCTTCTCTACTTTTCTCAAAGAAACATGATATACAGAGAACAATACAAAACAGAAAACTGCAATCAGTAACAGAAGAATTCCAAGCGCTTTGATTTCGATTGCTGTTATCCTCCCATCATTTGTATAATCCATATCGACGATGTCAGTCTTTGTACACTGTTTGCCAACACACTGGACAATGCGATTGAAGCATGTCAAAAAATAGAAGCTCCGGACAGACGAAAACTGGAATTGAAATGCCGCTACACGGAAAACGGATATTTTAGTCTGGAACTGATCAATTCTAAAATCAATGAAATTGTAGTCCAAAAAAATCAGTATATTTCTGATAAAGAAGACAAATCTGCTCATGGAATCGGAATTTCTTCTATTCGGGATATTGTCGAAAAATATGAGGGGACACTGGATATTTCTTATGATGATACATCATTTAAGGTTGTAATCCTGATTGGAGGATGAGATCGTTTATTGGGGGAAACATATTATTTCCCCTATTTTGCTACCTAAAACGCGCTGATTGGAAAACTATAAAACAGGAATAAATCCCCCATATTTCCTCACCATCTCATATGCCTGCTTATATTGGCGTCTGTCTGTATACCACTCCAGTACATACGGCACATGAAATACCGCAAAACCAACAGGCAGTCTTGCTTTCATTTTCTCAAAACAAGGAAACAAAAGTTTTTCATATTCCTCTTCCTTCAGATAATTCTCATGTTCCAAACGATAGCGGACCAGTCGACACATTTCCACTTCCAACTGCTTCTCATCATCTGGATCATCCCCGAATTCTCCCATCCTCTCTGCGCGTTTTACAGCTTCTATCCCCTCCGCTTTTCTTCCATACGCTTCACAACAGATTGCAAGCTTATGCAAATCTAATATCGCGGGTTCTTCTACTTTTGAAAAATAGTCGTACGCTTTCTTATAGCTTCCAAGCGCCACCCATGTAGATGCCCGATTATAGTTGATCACCTTTAATATTTCTGTCTGATGCAGGTCTCTTGCCAGACGCGAAGCAATTTGATACTCTCTCTCCATATTTTCCAGTTCCTGCTGATTACTGTAGCAATTTCCGATGATAATGCGGCACTGCAGCATCAGCATCGCCATCCCTTCCTGGGCTGCCAGATTATAGCCCATTTGCAGATAAGAAATAGCTGATGCGTAATTCTGGCCTGTCTCATAAAGAATCTCCCCTGCCCGCATATACATAAACGGAATTGGAAGCAATGTGATTGCCTCATCCAGCCTTCCCTGCAGCATACGCAGAACAGCAAGCTGCCTGAAATCCAGGTAACGTTCCAATCCCTCTTCTATTTCATCTTTACGACTCTCATATACTGCTTCCAAAATGCAGGCATCTGCGATCAACGAACTGGAATACAACTTTTCCTTTTTCTCTTGAAATATTTCTTTTTGTTTTAAAAATTCTTGTATAGGATGCGTAAATAGAAATTCATACTGTGCTTCCACAAAACTTTCTAAATCCTTTGTTTCTTTGTCATCAATCCACGGTAACTCTAACCGTTCCAGCAAAAGCTTCAAAATCTCTTCTGATACTTCCATCTTTCCCTGTTCAATTTTGGAAAGATAAGATACTGCACATATCCCATAACACAGACCTGACTGACTCCAGTTTCTTTTGATACGTTCCCGGCGAATTCGCATCCCTATCATTTTCCATACATTTTTTTGTTCGTGCTCTAACATGTTCCTATTCTCCGTTCATTTGCTAGCTCCATTATATCATTCTGTACAAAGAATGGATTCTTTTTTCAACATCTCTTTCTTTTCGTCTTTTACCTGAAAACTTTCATAAAATTTTCTCAATTTTCCCTTATTTTCTTTCTTTCATTCTTCCTGTATACTAAAAAACAGGAGGTGATATCACGATATGAAGAATCCCTTATGGACCAGAAATTTTTCTCTGTTGATTGCAGCTACAACTTTTGGATGTATGGGAGGAATTGTGGGCAATTTCGCATTGTCATTTCTTGTTTTTGATGAAACTGGAAGCACCTTTGCATCTGCTCTTGTAATCGCAATCCAATTGATCCCCAATTTTTTAATCCCACTGTTGGTTGCTCCCTGGATGGACCGCTTTCCCAGAAAACCATTTCTTGTATTTGGAGATTTCATCAATGGAATCTTTTATGCTCTTATGGGAATCTATTTGCTGTTTTTCGACTTTTCATACGTTGGTTATCTTGGATATTCTTTGCTTCTTGCTACACTGGGAAGTCTGGATGAACTGGCATATAACAGTATTTTTCCAAAGATCATACCAAGTGGAATGGAACAAAAAGGATATGCCATTTCTTCCATGTTATATCCCCTACTGCGTGTGATCATGCTGCCTCTGGCTGCAGTACTTATGGATACGATCGGTATGCCGTGGCTTTTTATCGGACAAGGATTATTTTCCATATGTGCTGCACTCATTGAAAACACAATTCAGTTGACGGAAGAAACACGTGTGTGTGAAAAAACATTTTCTTTTCAGGTATGGAAAGAAGATCTTCAAGAAGTTCTCCGCTATTTTAAAAAAGAACGTGGATTACAGGCTATTTACTACTATATGGCAGCCACAAATGGGGTCGCTTCCGGATATGCTCCCATTCTGGTCGCATTTTTCCGTACCGCCCCCGGAATGTCCGCCGCACTTTATTCTTTATTTTCCATTGCTGAATTTTTAGGACGCACCATCGGCGGAGTGGTGCAGTACCGGATTGAAATTCCAAAAAAGAAAAAATTCTACGTTACTTTTGCAGTCTATACCTTTTACGAATGCATGGATCTTATTCTGCTTTGGCTTCCATATCCTCTTATGCTCGTAAACCGTGCCTTTGCCGGTTTTCTCGGAACAAACAGCGCCACCTTACGTGTTGCCGCCGTCCAGTCTTACATTCCGGAATCCATGCGCGCCAGAATCAATGCATTTGAAAATATGATTCTGATGGCTGTCAGCAGCATCCTTTCTGTAATTGTAGGAGCTACTGCTGAAATCTTGGATTATCGGCTCTGCATGTCTTTTTTTGCTGCATGCTCTCTTCTCATCTGTTTCTGCACAATTTTCAGATGCCGGGCTGATGTAAAAAAGGTCTATGAAACAGACAAAAACCTCTCAGGAGCCGACTGACTCCCAAGAGGTTCTTTGTTTCGTTTTATTTTAGTATGTAGTAAATCCACCATCACTTGCAACAATGGAACCTGTAATGTGTCTTGCCTCATCACTTGCAAAATACAAAATCGTTGCTGCCTGCTCTTCCGGTGTCGCATTTTTCTTCTGCAACGTCTCTGTCTTTCCAGACAACATAGAATTCTTCAGCCATTCCATCGGATCTTTTCCCTGTGCTGCAATCTCTGCCATTCTCGTCTTAATATCTGCTGAACTTCTCTCTGTAAGCGGAGTATCTGTTCCTGCAGGGCAAATCGCATTACACGTAATTCCTTTTGTAGCATAGTCCACTGCCACTGCTTTTGTCAGTCCACTGACTGCATGCTTACTTGCAACATAAGCTGCTGCGGAAGGGAATCCACGCATTCCCGCAACACTGGACACGTTCACGATGGCTCCACCTGATGGCTGCATCAGCTTTACTTCTTCTCTGCAGCAGAAGAAACAAGAATTTAAATTTGCATCAATTACCTGGAACCAGTCATCATCCTCCAGTTCTTCTACCGTCTTAGAAGCACCAACGATTCCCGCATTATTCACTGCAACATCAAGTTTTCCGTATTTTTCCTGGATTTCTGCAAAAAGTGCCTTTACTGCATCTTTGTTGCTGACGTCACATTTCATGAATTCTCCTTTTCCACCAGCTTCTTCCATTGCTGCTACAACAGCCGCTCCACGCTCTTCGTTGCGCCCCACCGCAATGACTGTTGCACCTTCTTTTGCTGCACGAATTGCAACCGCTCTTCCAATTCCGGAAGTTGCTCCGGTTACCAGCATAATTTTCTCATCAAAACGTCCCATAATAAAACCTCCAAAATTTATTCAATAGTGCTACTATATCACAATCCGGCAACACTTTCTATGAAATTTGTATAAAATTTTGTATTTTTGGGTTTTTTAGTTTGTCGTTTTGACGATTACCATAAATTCAGCAGATGCTGCATACTGAGCGTTACCACGGTAATGCCAAGCCAACATGCCATTCCCATTAAAATTGGCTTTCCGCCACCTTTGATCAATTTCACTACATCCGTATGAAATCCAATTGCTCCCATTGCCATAATGATGAAAAACTTGGAGAGCTCTTTTAATGGCTGAAAAACTTCTGTCGGTACTCCTGCTGCTGTTGCTGCTGTCGTAATCAGACTTGCTCCGATAAAAAACAGGATAAAAAATGGAAACACTTTCTTCAGAGACACTTTTTCTCCGCTTTCTGTTTCAGCCTTCCGCGCCCTGCGTAATGCAAGTATCAATGTGATGGGAATAATCGCCAATGTTCTGGTCAATTTAACCGTCACTGCCTTATCCAGTGTCTGGCTTCCCAGATGATACATGCTGTCCCACGTAGAAGCCGCTGCAGTTACAGAAGAGGTATCATTCACCGCAGTACCTGCAAAAATTCCAAATGCTTCCCCGGATGTTGTTGAAAATCCAAGCGCTGTTCCCAGTACCGGAAAAATCAATGCTGCCAGAATATTAAACAAAAAAATCACCGAAATTGCCTGTGCTACTTCTTCTTCATCCGCATCGATAACCGGAGCTGTTGCTGCGATCGCTGATCCCCCACAAATCGAAGATCCCACCCCAACCAGTGTAGAGATTTTTTCCGGAATGTTCATTGTGCGATGCAAAATATAAGAAATCACCAATGATGTTGTAATGGTGCACACAATAATCGGCAAAGACTGTTTTCCCGTCTCCATCACAACCTCCAAATTGAGTCCGAATCCAAGAAGTACAACGGCATATTGCAATATTTTCTTCGAAGTATATTTTATGCCACATTCCAGTGAATCCCGTTTTTTAATCACCAATGCAAGTATCATTCCAATTAAAATCGCAAACACTGGTCCACCGACGACCGGAAACAATTTTCCCAAAACAGCTGAAGGCACTGCCAAAGCCAGACAAAAAAGTAATCCCTTCCCGTTTTTCTTTATAAAGTCCATATTTGCCTCCTATCGTGCTGCATGAATTGCTGCAATGGTTCCATCTGCTACTGCTGTAGATACTTGTCGTACCTGTTTTACACGAATGTCACCAACTGCATATACACCGGGTATTTCCGTCTGCATATTTTCATCTGTCGGAAGAAATCCATTGTCCAACCTGATCTCATTATATAATTCTGTATTCGGAACCGTACCTGCATACACAAAAATTCCACATCCCGAATCTTCAATTATCTCAATTGCTCCTGTTTTCTCATCCAAGATTTCCAATGACTCTACTTTTTCCACTCCGTACACAGCATGAAGTCTGGCGTGAAGCCGTAATTCAATGTTTGGGGTATGTGCTACTTTTTCCTGAAATTGTGCAATGCATCCCAACGTTTCTTCAAAATGGATGATTGTTACTTTTTCTGCAACCCCCGCCAGATACAGTGCTTCTTTTACCGCTCCATCTGCACCTCCGATCACATATACATGTTTTCCACGATACTTCATTGCATCTTTTGCTGCATTCATTCCGATTCCTCGTCCTGCCAGTTCTATTTCTCCCGGAATCCCCAGTTTTCTTGGTGATGTACCATTCGCTAAAATTACCTTCTTCGCACAATAACATTCTTTCTCTGTATAAATCCTTTTTTCCACCCCGGTCAATTCTACTTTTTTCACCTCGGTCTTCAGGATTTCTACCCCTGCATTTTCCGCCTGTTTCCTCAGGCGCTTTGCAAAGCTTTCCCCGGTTTCCCCCTCTACAATTGCCGCATAATGTGTGACAGCGGACACTCTTCGAATCAGTCCTCCGACCTGATTTTTTTCTAAAATTAGTGTTTTTTGTCCTCTGCTCACTGCATAAATTCCTGCACTGATTCCTGCCGGTCCTGCTCCTATGATTATAACATCATACATTTTCATATCCTCCTGTTTTTCGCCTTCCTCATTTTACTTTTCCCTGTTTTCATATATACTATAAATCGCTCCTATTATTTTGTAAAATTATAAGTATTGATTATATAATAAATATTTGTTATGGTTTAAGTATAAACACATCTGAAAAAGGAGAAACAATTATGTTGGATTTTCGCATGGAAACATTTCTGACTGTATGCAACGATATGAACTTTACACATGCTGCCGAGCACCTGAATCTGACACAGCCCGCAGTTTCCCAGCATATTAAACATCTGGAAAAGACCTACGGTACCGAACTTTTTATAAGAGATAAGAAAAAGCTCAGACTAACTCCTGCCGGAGAAATCTTACGTTCTGCTCTGGAGACTATGAGAAATGATGAAAATACGTTAAAAAAACGGATGCAGGAAAGTATAGAAGAAAAAAAAAGTTCTGACCTTTGGCGTAACAATGACCATTGGCGAATATGCGATCGTACCTGCTCTTTCCCGTTTTATCAAAACACATCCGGATATGGATTTTCACATCCGATATGGCAACACGCAGACCCTTCTCACCTATCTTCACGAAGGAACGATCGATTTTGCAATTGTGGAAGGATATTTTAGCGGTGATCATTACGAGACACGTGTCTACAAAACAGAAGAATACATTGCTGTTTCCTCCGCCCATCACACATTTTCAAAACCAGTACACAATCTCCGAGACCTGACATCTGAACGTCTCCTGATTCGAGAACACGGCTCTGGTACTCGGGCAATCCTGACCAAAACACTGGCATTGAAAAATATGTCTGTCAAAGACTTCCGACATCTTGTGGAAATCGAAAACATCCACACGATCGTCACTCTGTTAAAAGAAGATTGTGGAATTTCTTTTCTCTATAAATCTGCAGTGGAACAAGAATTAAATGAAGGAATGTTAGTACAGATCCCACTATCTGATTTCATGATTATGCACGACTTCACCTTTCTGTGGAATAAAAACAGTATCTTTTCGCAGGAATATGATGCTGTTTTTAAAGAATTGAGAGGGGCTGTTGCAAAATAGATGAGTAAACATCTATGGAGCAATAGCTCCCTTTTTATGCCTAAAAGTAAAAAACGGACTCCGAAGAGTCCGCAATCCATGGTATAATTAAGTATGACAAAATACATAAAATACCATAAAAATTATACCGAATTTGGCGAGCCTTATCAACTGGTTTTGCCATTAAATTTGGAAGGTCTAGTTCCTGATGATGATTCTGTGGAAGATCAACGGTTTTTCAACATTTCTGACACGTTTTGCTTTTTCAACACATTCCACTACATGGGATGCCTCCAGCGTCTCACTCAACACCCAGGAAATGATTTTTCTTGAATACAGATCCATCACACTGGTAAAACCTTCTGAAATTGTACATCCCTTAACATTTAAGTAACTGGAAATACTTAATTTCACCAGATTCTCAAATGTTGGTGCTGTAAATACATTATAAATACAAGGCTTCACATTACTCCGCATTACACTTTAAAGCTACATATGTTCAATATAAAATTCATCCTGACAACTTCGCCCCTCATTTTTTAATAGTAATTTATGCTCATCATATGAACGCATTCCATTCACACGAAGTATTTCCCCTATATTCTGTCTGCTACTTGGAATGATTCTACTCTGTACCCAACGCATACTCCAATCTGAATTCATGGTTCGGATACCTTTTTTCAAAAGTAACGACATCATAAACGGAGCTTCCTTTGGCGTAACATTTTCCGGAATCTCAATTGTGTATTTCTTTGCTTTCTCATCATAATTTAATATTCCGACAATTTTATTTCTATTATTTCTCCTGATTGCGTACCTGTTCAAAAAAACACCACCTTTTCCAAATCATCTCCCATATTTTATTCCTATGACCCTCCGATAAAACATGCTTTATACCACTAAAAATATAATCCTGATCTTCTTTTTTTAATTTCCAAATCTGTAAATCGTATCCTTTTGGTATCAATGACAGATTATACTCTAAAGATTTTGATCCAATATAATTATTAACCGGAAAATCTCTCATCACGTCCGTTTCTTCCAGAAGTTTTTCATTACCATATGTTGAAAACAATAACGATACTCCCTGATCAAACAAAGGAGCTATTCTCACACTATCGTCTTCATCATTTCTTAACACTTCCAGATTGCTTCCATGACGGTCTCTATTGGCAATCAAATAATCAATGCAAAACATCTGGTACATATATAATTCCCAATTGTTTCTTATTGCAAATTCTAACGGAGATTCATTTCCTTCTTTTTGCAAATCATAATACAAATCATATGCCAACTTTTCTTCATTATCCTTACGAAAGTTTTCCGAAACAGAAAGCCATGTTTCCTGTTCTTTTCCATCTATGATAATCTGCGCATGTATCAATTTATATTTCACATGGGGAATTCTCAAAATATCCATTACTCGACTTACAATCAATTCATTTACACATTCATGCCCAAATACACCGCGATAACTATCATAATTCGATAGTTTATAATATAATCTTTTTCCATTCACTTCTTCATATGCTTTCAGAAAACATCCCGGGGTTCCCGGTGACATTCATCAATGCTGACACAAATTCACATTGCCTGTTTTCTAATACCTATATAGATTATACCATTATCTTCTAATAAAATACACATCAAAAACTCCCCAAGACCGAAGTCCTGAGGAGTCGAAAAATCTTTTTTGAAATTGTACGTTCCGAAACGTATGATTAACGTTTGGAGAACTGTGGTGCTCTACGAGCAGCTTTGAGACCGTATTTCTTACGTTCTTTCATACGTGGGTCACGTGTCAGGTATCCAGCGCTCTTTAATACTGGTCTGTACTCAGCATCAGCTTCAAGAAGTGCTCTGGAGATTCCGTGACGGATTGCTCCAGCCTGTCCTGTGTATCCACCACCATGTACGTTTACGATTACATCAAATTTGTCTGTTGTTCCTGTAGCAACGAGTGGCTGACGAACAACAACTTTTAATGTTTCCAGTCCAAGATACTCATCGATATCTCTTTTATTGATTGTGATCTTTCCTGTTCCCGGTACAAGATATACTCTTGCAACAGATTTTTTTCTTCTTCCTGTTCCGTAATATTTTGCGTTAGCCAATGTAATGTCCTCCTTTCAACCTTTCCTTAAAATGTCAGTACTTCTGGTTTCTGAGCCTGGTTGTTGTGCTCTGGTCCAGCGTATACATGAAGTTTCTTGATCATTGCTCTTCCCAAAGGTCCTTTTGGAAGCATTCCTTTTACAGCAAGTTCAACAACTTTTTCTGGTTTTTTTGCAAGCATCTCAGCCAGTGTTGTCTCTCTCATTCCACCTACATAATCAGAGTGATTGTAGTAGATTTTCTGCTGTAATTTCTTTCCTGTTACTTTCACTTTATCAGCGTTTACAACGATTACGTAATCTCCTGTATCAACGTGTGGTGTGTACTCTGGTTTATTTTTTCCTCTTAACACTTTAGCGATCTCTGAAGACAGACGTCCTAATGTACATCCTTCAGCGTCAACCACATACCATTTTCTTTCGATCTTGTCTGGGTTAGCCATATAAGTTTTCATGGGTGTTCCTCCTACTTACTAATTATCATAGATTATTTACTTTAACTCTTCTATATGAAATCAGCATACTCCGGGGCTTTGGTGTAAGCTGTTTCTCCTTATGTCATACTGCTTTATTATATTCTTTTTGTCCTTGATTGTCAATGTTTTTTTCTCCAAAAACAACAGTAAAAATCACTCTGCAACTGTACACAGTAACATACTCCGGACATAAAAATAAGACAGCCTTTATGACTGTCTTACAAGCTACGGATAGAGGACTCGAACCTCTACTAACAGAGTCAGAGTCTGCTGTGCTGCCATTACACCAATCCGCATCATTTCTCTTTCTGTCAGACTCAACATTTACATTATATCGCAATTTTCCAAAAAGTCAAGCACTTTTTTTATTTTTTAAGCAAAGTTCGTTACCGTTCATCTCAGGTATTGATAGTAACCGGAGATAAACCGTAACGAACGCCCTGCCTCTTTTTCTATTATGCCTTCCACACTCCGTCAAAAACAACCTCTGCCGGTCCTGTCATATAGATTTTATTCTGTTCACGATCCCATTCGATCAGCAGATCTCCTCCGAGCAGCTTAACCGTCACTTTGTTTTCTGTATATCCTCCGAGAATACATGCCACTGCCACTGCACAGGCTCCGGTTCCACAGGCAAGTGTCTCCCCGGATCCCCTCTCCCAGACACGCATACTTGCCGTGTGTCTGTCTAAGACTTTCACGAATTCTGTATTCACTCTGTTCGGAAATCGTTCATGATGCTCGAATTTCGGTCCGATCTTCTCAATCTCCAGATGTTCGATATCATCCATAAATATGACTGCATGAGGATTTCCCATAGAAACACAAGTCATCTGGTATTCTGTTTCGTCCACAAGGATCGGAACAGCAACCGCTTCCGCCTCATCTGCGATGACCGGAATCTGCGCCGGTGTCAGGATCGGACTTCCCATGTCCACTCTTACCAGAACCACTTTTCCATCCTCTACAGTCAGATCCAGATATTTAATCCCGCCCAGTGTCTCCACAGAAATATGTGTCTTATCGGTAAGACCATAATCATAAACATATTTTGCCACACAACGAATTCCGTTTCCACACATCTCTCCCCTGGAACCGTCTGCATTATACATCTCCATCTCAAAATCTGCTTTCTCGGACGGATTGATCAGAATCAGTCCATCCGAACCGACTCCAAAATTCCGGTTGCTCACTTTTACAGCCATTTCAGAAGGATTTTCAATCCGTTCTTCAAAACCATTCACATAGACATAATCATTGCCCAATCCCTGCATTTTTGTAAATTTCATCCTGCTCTCTCCTTTCTTTTTCGAAAAAGGGTATCTCCCATCCACTGGAAAATACCCTTATGTTATCGATGTATACATACTTTAAACAAGAAATTTCTTGATCAATTCTTTCAATTCTTCTGCATCCCCATTAAACACCTGCAGTTCCATCTCTTCCTCTATATTCATACTGCAGATTCCCAGAAGAGACTTCGCATCAATCGTAATTCTCCCCTGTTTCAGATCAACATCTCCATCAAACTGATTCACTGCTTTTGCAAATTCCTGTATTTCATCGATGTTTCTAAACTTCACACACAATTCTTCTGCTACTGCTTCCGGCATTGTATATTCCTCCCATATCTTCATGTACTGCGCTTCATTGTACACTATTTATCGGGAAAAAGAAAGCAGTTTTTTATTTTTGCAGAAATTCCAGAACCTCTTCCTTCTCCGGCATGGAACGAATCGCTCCTTTTCTGGTTGTAATCAGCGCTGCTGCTGTATTTGCAAATGTGAGCATTTCTCCCAGCTGTTCTTCCGTCAGATTTTCAAAATCATGCTCCAGAATATAATTTAAAGAGCTTCCGCAGAATGTATCTCCGGCTCCTGTCGTTTCGATCGCCTTCACTGATTTTCCGGCTCTTTCTACACGCATTCCCTTGTAGTACGCACGGCTTCCGTCTTTCCCCATTGTCAGAAGAATCAACGGAATCTGATATTTCTCCTGAAGATACCGGATTCCCTCATCGTAATCTTCTTTTCCTGATACAAACTGAATCTCATTATCAGAAATTTTCAGAATATCACAGTACTGGAATCCGTACTCCATCTGTTCTTTCGCCAGATCCAGAGAACTCCACAGCGGCGGGCGCAGATTCGGATCAAAGGATACTAAAAGTCCATTGTCCTTCGCTGCCTTAAGCGCTTTTTTTGTTGCCTTTCTGACTTCTTCATGTGTCATGGACAGAGTTCCGAAATGGAACAGTCTTGCCTGACGGATAAAGTCTTCCTCAACTTCCTCCTCACGAAGCATCATATCTGCCCCCGGATTTCTATAGAAAGAAAATTCTCGGTCTCCATCCGGGAAAGTATGTACAAATGCAAGCGTCGTGTTCACTTCATCATCAGTCAGAAGATTAGATGCATCAATCCCTGCACTGCTGATCGTATCCCGCAGCAGTCTTCCAAACTGATCATCTCCTACTTTTCCCAGAAATGCAGTCTTTTTACCAAGCTTGTTCAGCATTGCCAGCACATTACACGGCGCTCCTCCCGGGCAGGCTTCGAACAGGTTATTTCCCTGTTCGCTCTGTCCGTTCATTGTAAAATCAATCAAAAGTTCTCCCATTGCGATTACGTCAAATCTTTTTTCCATCTTGTCTCTCCCTCACTCTTTTTAGTTAAAGTAAACCAGCTCTTCGATTGGTTCGGCTTCTTCAATATGCTCTGCCTCCAGAATCGGTCCGGTACCTTTATACACTGATACATGTCCATACTGTACTTTTGCGCGCACCTTCACCCATTCTCCTGCCTGCAGCTTCGGTGCGTAGGCGCTCTTGCAGATATATCCTAAAAATGTAGTGTCATCCGCACAACAGGTCATCGCCATCCGTCCCGGAAGAAATACCTTGGACGGAAATCCTTTCGGCTTTAATACTTTTGCGGTAAATTCAATCACTTTTCCCTTGTATCTGTCCGGATTTTCCATTACGTCCACATACCAGATTCCATAATCCTCTCTTGGAATCTCAATCACAGGCGCGTTCAGATCATACGGCACATCATCCCCGAAAATATTCTCGATTTCACCCTTTTCATCCTCAAAAATCACTTCTGCCTGCGGGCTGACTACTTTCACACTTCTGCGGTATCCTGCCAGAGGTTCAATATCTGTACAACGATTAAACAGCACCAGTTCCGCCCCGCGTACCATTTCGACAAACAACGGCTTCAGGTTGTTCAGATACATCTGGAATGTACTGGCATCCACTGTTGTCAGCTTCTGTTCGATCTCCCATCCTTCAGGAAGATTTAACGCTTCAAAGTCACTGACTTTCCACATCCCGTTGTATTCAATCACCACACGCTCCGGCGAATATTTTTCGTTCAGCTCATTTAAAAATGCTTCTGTCAACTCTTCCTGGTCTTCTATTTTGATGATCTTCACACCATGCTTTGCCATTTCCAACGGATCAAACTCTTCCTCACCTTCCTCGCAGAGAATCAGAAGCGTTGTTCCATCAATCTGAAAATAATCCTGTGTCAGCGTGAACTTTAAAAACTGGGATTTTCCACTGTCTAAAAATCCAGTCATCAGATAAACCATTACATCCGGTTCATTCATTGTTCTCTCTCCTGTCTGTAGTTTCTATTTTTTCAGTCCAAATAATTCTTCCAGCTTGTCTTCTTCCAGCCTGGAACCGATCACACAGATTCTTCCCGTATATTCTGCTGCCCCGCTTCTGACTTCATGCTCCTGCGGAACCATATCAAAATAAATCCACTCTCCGTCTGCACCTGCCACCATTCCTTTTGCACGAAGAACAGTTCCATATGTCCCATCCTCTTCCAGCGTCTTTAAGATCCTGCTGATATCTTCTCTGCTGTAGGTTTTGATCGTCTCTCGTCCCCAGCTTGTAAACACTTCATCTGCATGATGGTGGTGATGATGATCATGGTCATGATCGTGTCCGCAGCCACAACCGCACTCCCCATCATGATGATGTTCATGCTCGTGATGGTGCTCATGGTGATGGCCATGTCCGCAGCCACACTCCTCTCCATGATGATGGTGATGCTCATGATGATCGTGTTCTTCATGGCAATGGTGATGATGTGCGTGATCATGCACATGTCCGCATTCCGGGCAGATTTCCTCTTCCAGGAGCAGCTCTTCTTCCAGAGATTTGCTGTGCTCCATTGTCTCCAGAATCTTCTCTCCTGACAACTGCTCGATCGGAGTTGTGATGATCGGAGCCTTTTCATTTAACTCACGAAGCAGCTCAACACTTTCTTCCACTTTCTCCGGTTTCGCCTTATCTGTACGGCTTAAGATGATCGCACCTGCATATTCAATTTGATTGCTGAAAAATTCTCCGAAATTCTTCTTATATAATCTGCATTTTGTCACGTCTACAACTGTTGTAAAACTGTTCAGCTCTGCTTCGATCTCATCCTGCACATCCTGCACTGCTTTGATCACGTCGGAAAGTTTTCCAACACCGGATGGCTCGATCAGAATCCGATCCGGATGATACGTATCTACCACTTCTTTTAAGGATTTTCCAAAGTCTCCGACTAACGAACAACAGATACATCCTGAATTCATCTCCCGGATTTCAATTCCCGCTTCCTTAAGAAATCCTCCGTCAATCCCGATCTCTCCGAATTCGTTCTCGATGAGTACAACCTGCTCTCCCGAAAATGCTTCTTTGAGCATTTTTTTTATAAATGTTGTTTTTCCGGCTCCTAAAAATCCGGAAATAATATCAATCTTTGTCATGTTCATTCTCTCCTTTTTATTTTAAATCCAGCTCGATCGGACAATGGTCAGATCCCATGACATCTGTCAGGATCTTTGCATCCGCAAGCCGGTCTTTCAAACATTCTGAAACGCAAAAATAATCGATCCGCCACCCTGCATTCTTTGCTCTGGCACTGAACCGATAAGACCACCAGGAATAAATCCCTTCCTGATCCGGATAGAAATACCGGAATGTATCAATAAATCCCGCATCTAACATCTCGGTAAACTTTCCTCTTTCTTCATCCGTAAATCCGGCGTTTTTCCGGTTCGTCTTCGGATTTTTCAAGTCAATTTCTTTGTGTGCCACGTTCAGATCACCACAAAAAATCACAGGCTTTTTCTCTTCCAGTTTCTTCAAATACGCCAGAAAATCAGATTCCCACTTCATGCGGTAATCCAGCCTGGCAAGCTCGTTCTGAGAATTCGGCGTGTACACAGTCACAAAATAAAATTCTTCAAATTCCAGTGTGATGACACGACCTTCCTGATCGTGCTCCTCGATTCCGATTCCATAAGTCATATTCAATGGTTTCTTTTTTGTAAATACAGCCGTTCCGGAATATCCTTTTTTCACGGCATAATTCCAGTACTGCTCATATCCTTCCAGATCCAGCTCGATCTGACCTGCCTGCAGTTTTGTTTCCTGCAAACAGAAAATATCTGCATCTGCTTCTCGAAAGAAATCCAGAAACCCTTTCTGTACGCAGGCACGGATTCCATTTACATTCCATGATATCAGCTTCATAAATCCTCCTGTTTTCTTTAGAAAAACCCAAAAAGGGACCGTCTACTTTCGTACCCGCCCCCAATCTAATAATACACTTCTTTTAATGTCAGCCCTCTTGCAGGTGCAAGAAATCCGGCATCTGCCCTATCTCTGCCTGCCAGTGCAGCCTTCACCGATTCCGGCGTCCTTCTTCCGTCTCCTACTTCCAACAGAGTTCCTGTCAGGATCCTCACCATATGATACATAAAACCGCTGCCCCGGTATTCGATCCTCAACTTGTCCCCCTGTACCTCCACGATTATAGCATAAATTGTGCGAATTGTGGACTTTTCCTCTTTTTTGTCCGTAAATGCGGCAAAATCATACCGTCCAATCAGATCATCCGCTGCTCTTTGCATCGCCTTTATATTCAGCTCTTTCGGATAATGATAGGTATACTTTCGCATAAACACATCCGGTTTTTCCCGCATATCGATCCAGTATTCATAACATTTTCCAACTGCACTGAGTCTCGCGTGAAATCCGTTCTTTACCAGTTCCATTTTGATCACCCGGATATCCAAAGGAAGCAGCCGGTTCATATTTTGTAAAAACTCAGACTCCTGTACTTTTCCGCGCAGGATCACACTGGTCGTCTGCCCCTTCGCATGGACACCGCCATCTGTGCGTCCTGATCCCTGTACTTCCACCGGATATCCTGCTGCCTCAGACGCTGCCTGCTCTAAAAGCCCTTGGATCGTCTTGTCTGTATTGCTCTGTCTCTGCCAACCCTGATACCGACTTCCATCATAAGCGATCGTCAATTTATAGGTTCGCATACGGCTACTCCAGAATCTTTTTCAATTCGGACATAAATGTGTTCACATCCTTAAACTCTCTGTATACAGATGCAAAACGGACATATGCGACCGGATCCAGATCTTTGAGACGGTCCATCACGATCTCCCCGATCAATTTACTTGGGATCTCTTTGTCCTCTCTTTTAAATATCTGGAGCTCGATATCATCGATCGTCTGCTGGATCTGCTGTGCTGAGACAGGACGCTTATAGCATGCCCGCAAAACTCCGGCTTCAATCTTAGATCTGTCATACTGCTCTCTGTTATTGTCTTTTTTGATCACGATCAGGGGAATCGTCTCTACTTTTTCATAGGTTGTAAAGCGTTTCCCGCATTCATCGCAGGATCTTCTTCTTCGGATGGCGTTGTTGTCTTCCGCCGGTCTGGAATCGATCACCCGCGTATCCGGATGACCACAATACGGACATTTCATACTCGTTTCCGCCTTTCTTTTTCCTTTGCATTTGGCTTCTTTTCCCCATTATAACCAACATCTAGTACTTTTGCAAAAACTTTTCTTCACAGATTTCCACCAAAATGATATCCGGCCCGATTTTTTTAATACAACCGAACGGAATCACATATTCTCCGTCACTGCCAAGTATCCCACAGATCTTCCCGGGAACCGGAATAATGATCGCCAGAACCTTTCCATCGCAGACATCAATATCCACATCCACCACACAGCCAAGTCTTCTGCAGTTACATATATTGATCACTTCTTTCTCCCTCAGTTCACAGAGCCTCACACCTCACACCCGCTTCCCGAAATCCGTTCTGCCGCTATAAAAAGCGCCTGCATACAGCAGCCTTCTTACTGTTACTATATGCAGGCACCTTCTCTTTGTGAAATGCTCTGTCTGAAACAACTTCTATTTTGCCATTACCTTTTCGCTTTCAAATGCTTTTGCGATTACCGTGATCAGTATCACTCCCAGGATCAATGTCTCTGCCAGTGTCACCGCATACTGCATCACACTCACATCCCCTGTAAGAATACCCTGCAGCGCCAGCGCTGTATTAAACACCGGTACTGCATAATACCAGTTTTCAATATTATGCGTCGTAAACATTGTCGCAATCCCCAAAACCAGAATCAGCATATAAACCGGCATAATATAGCTGCTTGCCTCTTTTGTATCTTTTGCAAAGACAGAAATCAGAACGATGATTCCGGAATACAGGAATGCAATCGCGATCAGCAAAAATGCCATCATCAGCACCTGACCCACTTCCAAACTCAGTCCCAGACCTTCACTTCCATAGGACCTCATCATCTGTGGCAGGAAACCTACCATAACCGCAACATATACAACCGAACTGATTCCCGAAATGATCATCAGCGCAAATACTTTTCCGAGTACGATCGAGCTTCTTTTGATCGGCGCTACCAGCATACTTGCCATGGTACCGCGCTCTTTTTCGCCTGCCACCATATCGGTTCCAAGTCCCATTGCTCCCGCAAAAAGTAAGATCGTCACAAAATACGGAAGCATCATGCCAAGTGCTTTGCCGCCGGCTTTCTGTTCATCCTGGATTACCATGTCCGGATTGTCTGAATTCACCGTAAATACTGTCAAAGACTGCATATCTCCGACACGCTCTGACAACAGTGCCTGCCGGTAAACCTCCAGACATCCGCCTGCCACACCTTCATAGGCAGCCTGCGAATACTCTTCGGACGGATTGTAATAAACTTTAATCTGAGGAATCTCATCCCCTGTCTTATAAACTTCTATCTGCTCCAGAAAATCCTGCGGAAAAGCAATCCACAAATCGGCTGATCCATCTCGAATTTCCTCTGTCACTTTCTGTTCGTCATCCACCGTGCGCAGATCCATCTTCTCATTATACGCTTTCAAGTACTGCTCCACACCTTCCGGGGCATTCTGCAGATAAACGATGGGCGCATGAGATTTGACATCATTCTCCAAATTTTCCGAAAAACTGGTCATTACATTCATTACGACCACCATGATGATCGCCGGCAGAAGAAATATGGAAAATAACATCTTTCTGTCTGTCAGCACTCTGGATAATTCTTTTTTACAGATCAATCGAATCTCACGCATCTTCCCCGCCTCCTTTTACCTGACTGTACAATTCAAAAAACGCATCCTCCAGATCTTCTGTCTGTGTCGCTCTTAAGATGTCCTCCAGATGCCCTTCCATCACTTTTCTTCCGTCAATGATCACTCCGATCCGGTCACACAGCTTTTCTGCCTCTGACATGATATGTGTAGAAATGATGACCAGCTTTCCCTCCTCTTTCAGGCGCTTCAGATAGTCTGTCACACTCCTTGCCGTCACGACATCCAGACCGTTTGTCGGTTCATCAAAAATAACAATATCCGGATCATGTACCAGGCTGACTGCAATTGCAGCCTTCTGCCCCATTCCGGTTGACAGCTCTTTCATCTTTTTGTGCGCAAAATCCTTGATCCCAAAATAAGTAAACAGTTCCTCTTTTCGTTCTTTGAGCTTCTCCGGCTTCACTCCATGGATCTTCCCGAAAAAGTCAAACATATAATCCGGGGAAAACTGTGGATCCAGCTTGATATCTCCGGTCAGAAATCCGATCTTTTCCCGCACTTTCTCCGGCTCTTTGCGCACCTCATGCCCATCTACATAAATCTCGCCCTTTGTCGGCTTGATGATCGTGGAAATACAGCGCAGCGTAGTCGTCTTCCCTGCTCCATTGGGTCCCAAAAGGCCATAAATCTCACCTGTTTTCGCAGTCAGCGTAAGATCATTGACTGCCGTCTTGATCGGATTTGTGGTTCTGGATTCTTTCATCTGCTTTTTATTCAACTTATACGTCTTTGTCAGATTCTTAATCTCAATCATACTTTTCCTCCCGGCTGTGCCTGGTGTGCTGTACACCTGTCGTATTATTGTATTATCTTCTTAATACAGCTATTATATTTCTTTTCCCTGTACCCGTCAATAGATTTTTTATAATCTGCCCTTTCCTTACAAGATAAAATCTATTACAATAAATGCAAAAAGATAGATAGGAGATTTCATCTGTATGAGAGAAAGTATTTTATTATTCCATATATCAGACAAAGAAGTAAAAATGAAAGTGGAACGTGCACTGCTTCCGCTTCGTGTGCGCATCCGCCACATTGCACTCAAAGATTACAGCCAGCCTCTCGGTGTGCTTGCAGGCCTGCCGGACATGACCCCTTCTGAAGAAATTTATGACGGAGAAGAGCTCTCCGATGCAATGCTTGTATTCTGCGGACTTTCCAACCAGAAGCTGGATCAGGCACTTCTTGCTTTGAAAAAAAGCGGTGCGGGATCATTTCCGTACAAAGCGATCCTCACACCGACCAATCAGCACTGGCTCGCAAAAGACTGTCTTGCAGAATTAAAACGCGAGCATGAATATATGACCGCCCGGGGAAATGCATGATCTCCCCGGGCTTTTTTCTAAGACGCAAACTGGCTTTCATACAGATTTTTATAAAATCCGCCTTTTTCTAACAACTCCTCATGGCTGCCCTGTTCAATAATATTTCCATCCTTCATCACAAGGATCACATCTGCCTCCCGAATAGTAGAAAGCCGATGTGCCACAATAAAGCTGGTACGTCCCCTCATCATACTCTGAAACGCTTCCTGAATCTTCATTTCTGTACGGGTATCGATCGAAGAGGTTGCCTCGTCCAGAATCAACATATCCGGAATTCTGAGCATAACTCTGGCAATACACAAAAGCTGCTTCTGCCCCTGTGACAGGTTTCCGCCCTCTTCTTGAATCAGCGTATCATACCCCTGCTCCATTCTCCGGATAAACCCATGCGCATGAGCCGCCTTTGCCGCCGCAATGATTTCTTCCCTTGTGGCATCTTCTTTTCCATACGCAATATTCTCTGCGATCGTTCCTGCTTTCAGCCAGGTCTCCTGCAGAACCATTCCAAAGTTGGCCCGCAAACTGTCTCTTGTAATATTCTGAATTCCGGTATTGCCGACACGGATCTCTCCACTTTGAATATCATAAAAACGCATCAGAAGATTGATCAGCGTCGTCTTTCCGCATCCCGTCGGTCCTACAATCGCAATTTTCTGACCCGGCTTTACATTCAGGTTCAGATCCTGTAAAAGCTTAATCTCCGGATTATAAGAAAAACTGACATGTTCCAGTGTCATACTGCCGTCTGGATTTTTCAGTTCGATCGCCGATGCCGCATCCGGCTCTTCCGGTTGTTCCTCAATAAAGTCAAATACCCGCCGTGCGCATGCCAGTGCATTCTGAAGCTCTGTGACCACACTTGAGATTTCGTTAAACGGCTTTGTATACTGGTTTGCATAGCTTAAAAAGCAAGACAGCTGCCCCACCGTGATCCCGCCTCCGATTGCGGTAAACGCACCTGCAATACTAACCCCTGTATACACCAGTCCGTTGACAAACCGGGTACTCGGATTCGTAATGGACGAAAAGAAAATCGCCTGCAGGCTGACTTTCTGGAGCTTTTTGTTGATCGTATCAAACCTCTCCACTGCCCGGTCACCGTATCCAAATGCCTGCACAACCTTCTGATTTCCCACCATTTCATCGACAAGGGATGTCATCTGTGCTCTGGTCTCTGACTGTGCTTTAAAAAACACATAGGTTCTCTTCGCAATAAAGCTTGCCACAAACAAAGATACCGGCGTGATCAGGATTACAACCAACGCAATCTTCACATTGATCAGGAGCATAAATACCAGGGTTCCCAAAATCGTCACCACACCGGTAAAGAACTGAGTAAATCCCATGAGGAGTCCATCCGAAAACTGCTCCACATCGGTGATGATCCGGCTGATGGTCTCTCCATATGCATGGCTGTCTACATATTTCAGAGGAAGCTTCTGCAGCTTTGCAAATGCCTTTGTACGGACATCCTTAACTACCCGATACGTAATGTGGTTGTTGCACAGATTCATCAGCCACTGCGCAGCGCTTGTTATAACAATAATCCCTGCCAGCCTGAACAGAATCCTGCCGATCGCGTCAAAATCCACACTTCCTTTTCCAATAATCAGATCCACAGCATTACCGATCAGAATCGGAGCATACAATGTCAGCAACGCAGAAATACCCGCAAATACGAATGATAGCATCAAAAAATGCAGATAGGGCCGAATCAGCCAGAGTATCTTTTTCCATACACTTTTTTTCTTTTTATGCATACTGAACCCCCTCCTCTTTCGAAAACTGAGACCGACAGATTTCCTGATAGACACCGCACGCTCCAAGCAGCTCTTCATGATTGCCGTATCCCACCATCTTTCCGTCATCCAATACCAGGATCTTATCGGCATGCATGACAGAGGATGCTCTCTGCGATACCAGAAATACGGTCATATTTTCCGTATCCTGGGACAATGCTTTTCGAAGTGCCGCATCTGTAGCGAAATCAAGCGCAGATGCACTGTCATCCAGAATCAGGATCTGTGGATTTTTCACCAGTGCTCTTGCGATCGTCAGCCTCTGTCTCTGCCCTCCCGACAGGTTTTTTCCGCCTTCGCTGACAGGAGCATTCAGCCTTCCCGGCTTCTCCTCCACAAACTCCAAAGCCTGTGCGGTTTTTAATGCCGCATACATCTCCTGTTCGGATGCCTGCTCATTTCCCATTTGAAGATTACTCTTTATAGTACCGGAAAACAGCACTGCCTTCTGCGGAACCACTCCAATCTGTTTTCGCAGAGCCTCTGTCCGGTATTTTGAAATCTCCAGTCCATCGATTTCGGCTTTTCCCTCTGTCACATCATAAAACCGGGGAATGAGATTGACCAGAGTTGTCTTGCCGGAACCTGTCCCTCCAATGATTCCAATCGTCTCTCCTGCTTTCGCGGTAAAAGAAATATCCTCCAGCGCCGACTCCTGACTGCCCGGATAGCAGAATGTCACGTGTTCCATCTTTACTTTCACGGCTTCCACTTTCGCCTCTGCTTTCTCCCACTCTCCGTCCACAAGCTCGGATTTGAGTGCAAACACCTCATTCAGGCGGGCTGCAGATGCTACTGCTTTTGTAAAGGAAACAATCAGATTCGCCAGAGCCACCAGCGCCAGAAGAATCTGGGACATATAATTGACCAGAGCGATTACCTCTCCCTGTGTCAGCAGCCCTTCATATACCTGTCCGCCCCCATACCAGACAACCGCAATAATCCCGGCGTTGACAATAATATATGTCATCGGATTCAACAGCGCTGAAATCCGTCCGGTCAGAAACTGCAGCTTCATCAGTATCTCACTCTTTGTATCAAACTCTTCCTGCTCTTTCTTCTGTGTACAAAACGCACGGATCACACGGATTCCCGCCAGATTTTCTCTGGTAGAGACAAGCACCTGATCCAGTGCTTTCTGCACTTTTTTATACAGAGGGATCGTCACGATCATAATACCGTAGATCACAAGCGCCAGAAGCGGAACTGTCACGACAAAGATCAATGCGGTCTTTACATTGATCGTAAATGCCATAACCATTGCGCCTACCACAATAAACGGCGATCGCAGAAACAGACGAAGCACCAGATTGACGCCGGACTGTACCTGATTGATATCACTTGTGATCCTGACAACCAGCGTGGCGCTGCCAGCCTTATCCACTGCAGCATAAGAAAGCTGTTCAATGTGGCAGAACAGATCATGCCGAAGTTCTGTTCCGAAACCGACAGCTGCTTTTGCCGCAAAATACTGCGCCAGCAGGGAACACAAAAGTCCCATTACACCAAACGCCACCAGCAATGCCGCCATCTTCCAGATATACGGGATATCCCGGTTCTGAATTCCGATATCAACAATTCTTGCAGTGACTAATGGCACAATCAATTCAAATACCGCCTCTAAAAGTTTAAACAGCGGTCCGATAATACTTTCCTTTTTATAGTTTTTCAAATAAGGAATCAATTTTCTCAACTTTTCATCCTCCTTGTTCTATGGTTGCTGTTCACAGCAATCTAAATTTTAGCAGATTTCAGGTTCTATTGACAAGGTGCAAATCTTCTTTGACAGTCTGCCGTGAAGCAACTATAATAGGTCTATCATCAGAATCGGAGGAATCCTGTTATGTGGACAAGAAAACATCTGAAACATCAGGCAAAAAAATCACTAAAGAGCAACTATCAGAAAATGGTATCTGTCTGTTTTCTGATCGCATTTTTAACGACCTCATTTGCATCTTCCACTTTTATTTTCCGGCAGTTTCGCCCGGGACTGCAAACAATTTTTGTTCAGACACATCTGAATTTTCCGGATGCCTCCAATTCGTCGATCGCAGCAGACACGCTGCACCACGTATTCCAGATTTCACTTTCCGGTACACCGCTGGCAAGTCTGTTCGAACACATGCTCAATATATATACCAGTGGAAGATCTTTTATCTTTGCCACTTTAAAGACTGTCAACGAGGCCTTCCTTGATCCGTTTTCCACCTCGTTTTTTCTGCTTCTCCTGGGGGTATTGCTCTCTTTTCTCTACACCGTCTTCATTCAAAACGTGCTGCTTGTCGGAGAAGCCCGTTTCTTTCTGGAGGCACGCACTTATCAGCAGACAACGATCAGTAAGCTCTTCTTTCTTTACAAAGTGAACTTCTTTTCCCACCCTGCATGGATCATGACCTGCCGTTGTGTTTTTCAGACTTTCTGGAACCTGACGTTCATCGGCGGCATCATCAAAAAGTACGAATATAGTATGATTCCTTATATACTGGCTGAGAACCCGACGATGGGACGAAAGGATGCATTCTTTTTATCCAGACAGCTGATGCGCGGAAACAAATGGCGGATGTTTCTTCTGCATCTGTCTTTTATCGGATGGAGCATTCTTTCTCTCCTTACATTCGGTATTCTGGATTTTCTGTTTGTCAATCCTTATCAGACAGCCACCGATGCCGAATTATATATGACCCTGCGAAAAAATTATATCCGGTCCCGCGCTCCCCGTTACGAGCTGTTTAATGATCCACTTCTGGAACAGGAGCTTTCTGATGACGAGCTACTGATCCGCAAAGCGCTTTATGACGATTCCGAAGGACCTTATACAAAGATTGCCTATTTTGAGCCACATCAGTATCCGGCCTTTCTGTTTTCTGTCCAGCCGCCGGTCCGTGCTGTGCATCAGCCTATGGCTCCGACCGGTTCCTATCACCCGCTGACACTGGCCTCGCTGTTCTTTCTGTTTTCCATTCTTGGATGGATTCTGGAAACACTGAGCTATCTCACAATGGAAGGGGTCTTTTTGAACCGTAGTATTCTGCTTGGTCCATGGATTCCTCTTTATGGAATTTGCGGTGTTCTCAGCGTAATGATGCTGCACCGATTTGCAAAAAATCCGATTCTGGCATTCTGTATGAACGGGTTATTATACTCTGTGATTGGATACCTTTCAGATTTTACAGTCCAGATGATCTGGCACGCAGACCTGCACAAAATTTCTCAATACTTTTGTCCTTCTCTGCTGCCTCCGTTTTTTGCGGATACCATGTTCCTTGGACTAATCGGATGCGCCTGCCAGTACTTCATCGCACCAAAATGGAAGCAGATTACCAGAAAAATCCCCCTCTGGTTCCTGCTTTGCGTATGTGTTCTGCTGGGAATGCTGATGTTGCTGGATGTCTTCTTTGCCTTTTATCGATAATCCACAACTTCTGCGTGGAATAACGTTGCTTTTTTGTACGAAAAATAATATAATTTACTCATCACAATTATTTAACGAAAGGGATATGACTATGAAGAAAAGAGTTGTCGTTGCACTGGGACACCGTGCTCTTGGAACTACATTACCGGAGCAGAAAGTCGCAGTAAAAAATACATCAAAAGTAATCGCAAATTTAATTGAAGCCGGATTTCAGGTTGCGATCACACACAGCAATGCTCCACAGGTAGGGATGATCCACACTGCCATGAATGAATTCGGACAGCGCCATGAAAATTATACAGCTGCACCGATGTCTGTATGTTCTGCCATGAGCCAGGGCTATATCGGATACGATCTCCAGAACGGAATCCGGGAAGAACTGATGAACCGCGGAATCTACCGTACAGTCAGCACTGTATTGACACAGGTTATCGTAGATCCTTATGACGAGGCTTTCTATACACCAACCAAAGTTCTCGGACGTTACATGAGCGCAGAAGAAGCCAACGAAGAGCGTAAAAAAGGAAATTATGTGATTGAAGAAGCCGGAAAAGGATTCCGACGAGTCGTTTCCGCTCCGCATCCTGTGAAGATCGTGGAACTGGATGCAGTCAACGCACTTCTGGATGCTGATCAGGTCGTAATCGCTGCCGGTGGAGGCGGAATTCCTGTACTGGAACAGGATAATCACTTAAAAGGCGCCAGCGCAGTCATTGAAAAAGACCTGACTGCCGGAAAACTTGCAGAAGGTGTGGATGCCGATCAGTTGATCATCCTGACAAGTGTAGAGCAGGTATGTATCAATCTCGGAAAAGACAACGAAGAAAAACTGGGAGAAATCTCAGCTGCACAGGCAAAAGAATATATGGAACAGGGACATTTCGGAGTCTACAACATGCTCCCGAAATTCCAGGCTGCCGTTGAATTTGTAGAAGAAAGGGAAGGACGTACCGCTCTGATCACATCTTATGACAAGATCAATGATGCACTCAAGGGTAAGACCGGAACTACGATTCATGCTTAAGTAAAATAACCCCCAGGAGAATCATGTTGATTGAGATTCTCCTGGGGGTTTTGATTTTGAGACTCATCTTCTCCCAGATATTATCTTCCACACAGTCGGAAAATATGTTTTCATAAATAATTCCATAAAATAACAAAATACTACTACCACAACAGGTATGAACAGAAATATAATTCCACCTACATACATACTATTTCCAAAAAGCAAATTGGTTAGTTTATTAATAAAAAGTGCCATTATCTGATGAACTGCGTAAATAACAAATGTATTTTTCATCCATCCCGGAGCTTGTGCCAACTCTATTGCTGAAATGAAGTACCATAAAAAAGCAGCCCCACACATTTTATATATATAAATCCATCCATTCTCCCCGTAGACAAAAGATAATACAAAGCTGAAACACATACCAATCCCCAAAATCACTACAGGTAAATACTTCTTCTTTGGCATTATAATTTCTGTCCAGTGAATTCCAATATAGCCACCTGTCAAATAGTAGAAACTCCATCCCAAAATGTCACCTGTTTTCACTGGAATATAAGATACAAGTACTCCGGAAAAATTGATAACCAGAACCAGTATTACTACAAATAATCCCACCCATTTCTGCCGCAAAACCCCATAAATAATGGGACTCATAAATGAAAACAAAATCAAATATAACATAAACCAAAATACTGGATTATATTTGTAACAGAATACTGCATTTATGAATTCCTGTAACGAAAACGGTACTGCGGTATCGAACAATTGTCCAAAATACGGAATTCGCCGTGCTACAAAATGCAAAATATAGTATAAAAAATTCCATATCAAAAACGGAATGACAAGGCTAAACACTCTTTGTTTCAGTTTTTCTGTAACTTTTTTCCATGTCAAATTCCTATAAAACAGATATCCTGAACACATAAAAAATCCCGGAACTGCCAGACAGGCAATTCTCTCAACCAAAAACCAGATTGCATGATTAATCCACGCTACTGGTTCTATAAAAATATGCATATTCTGTGCATGAATGCACACAACAAGAATGCATAAAGTAAAATTGTACCATAAAACGTTATTCTTAAACTTTTCTTCTTTCATTTTTCTATCCCAGAATTATTCTCACTACTGCTGATATGAAGAAAGATCTATTTCTTCAATTTTATAGTTATCTTTCAGACTTGCTATCTCCTGTGTGTAGAATGAATCGAAATAGGCATATCCATTTGAAAATTTCATAGTTCCTATATCAAATTGTAAGTCTCCATCTTTCGTTAATATCAAATCTTCACAGGCAATGCGAATATAACAGTTCTGGTAATCTTCTTTCGGACCAAACACGTGCATTCCCGTCACGTTAAAAGAATACGTGATATACATCTTATTCTTAGTTTCCCACAAGGATGTAATCCCGTCTTTCATATGGCAAAAATATGACTTCTCTAATTGTGGCTCACTAATTGAATCAAACCGTTCCATTGTACCAGCCAGTTCATTCCCTTTGTAAAAGGACGTACTTAATTTACCGGTTTTTAAATTAGCTTCTACCATATCTTTTGCCTGATTCATTATTTTCTTTAAATCTTCTTCTGGCAAATCTTCAAACTTTTGCACATAGGAGTCTACTTTTTCCACCTTATATTCTTTGCTTGTATTCTCAAATACATATCCCTGCTCTTCCAATTCGCTTGGAATTGTTGCGGTCACAGTAACCGTGTCTCCTTTTTGTATATCACTTGTTTTATCTGCCTGAAAGCTTATTTCTGACAAAATCTTGTCTTTAGACATATTTCTGATTTGTACTGCGGCATCTGGTGATGCACCTGTAAATTCTACAATCACATCCTTAAATAACTCTTCTTGACTGATAACAATTGCTGTCTGCAATCCACTGACTTCCTTTTTTATTTCACTAAATTTAAATTGAACAAAATCGCTGCGCGATGGCCTGCCAAGGCTGTGGCATAGCGATTTTC
>ERZ772875.918-NODE-918-length-30694-cov-10.996801_pt1 | contig 30694 bp, 29 predicted proteins | sample MGYA00580585_ERZ772875 | MGnify/ENA primary metagenome ERZ772875 (study PRJEB29015, sample SAMEA2737736) | human gut metagenome | biome: human gut; feature: human-associated habitat; material: faeces | place: China | collected 2012 ... | reverse complement strand
CAGGAAACTTGTAAATAAAATGTAGTGAAATACTCGCATGTCTGGCATCCTAGCGCGGGGTGTCAGATTTCATTTATAGGGTACGCCCTAAAACTGGTGCTAGAATATAAATAGTACAAGCCAAAATGAGAAATTCCAAATACACATAAGCATGATACAATAGAGGCATGCTGAAGGAGGATCTCATATGGCAAAGCAACATGACAAACAATTTAAACTTGATGCAGTCCAGTACTATCAGGATCACAAAGATCTCGGAGTACGTGGATGTGCAGAAAATCTTGGCATCGGATACAGCACATTAACAAAATGGCTGAAAGACTTCCGGGAATCAGGTGATATTCCTGTTCGTGGTTCTGGTAATTATGCATCTGATGAGCAGAAGGAAATTGCCCGTCTCAGACGTGAATTACGTGATGCCCAAGATGCACTTGATGTGTTAAAAAAAGCAATCAACATTCTGGGAAAATGACGGAAGCCATTTATCTTGAAGTGTCTGAGAAGACGGAAGCTGCCAAAAAGGCTGGACGCCGGGTTTCCGTCTCCGGAATGTTGAAATTTTTAGGTGTCTCTCTCTCAGGATATCTTGCATGGCTCCACCACGTACCTTCTGATACAGAAAAACATCGTAAAGCTGTAAAAACAAAAATACAGGATATTTATGATGATTCCAAGCAGAACTACGGTGCTCCGAAAATCACTGTAGAACTTCGAAAAACTGGTGAAGTCATTTCGGAAAGAACCGTTGGTACATATATGCGTCAAATGGGAATCCGTGCTCAGTGGAGCAAACCATGGACGATCACCACAAAAGATTCCGATTTCAGCACTGAATTACAAAATATCCTTGATGAGCAATTTAATCCTGATCGTCCGAATGCAGTCTGGTGTTCGGATATTACCTACATCTGGACAATAGATGGATTTGTCTATCTGACCAGTGTTATGGATTTATTTTCCAGAAAAATCATAGCCTGGACGCTTTCAGAAACACTGGAAGTATCCTGCGTGATTGATACTATAAACAAAGCCAAAGCTCGCCGAAATATCGATCAACCATTAATTATCCATTCGGATCGTGGCAGCCAATATGTTGCAAAGGAATATAAAAAAGCAACCGAAAATATGCAGCGCAGTTATTCGAAGAAAGCTTTTCCGTGGGATAATGCATGCATTGAATCCTTTCATTCTATTATCAAACGTGAATGGCTCAAGCGCTTTAAAATTCGCGACTATAAGCAGGCATACCAGTTGATTTTTGAATATCTGGAAGCTTTCTACAATACGAAACGAATTCATAGCCATTGCAACTATATGTCGCCAAACGAATTCGAACAAGTGTATGAAAAAACGAACACTGAGGCTGAGCTTCTGGCAGGTTAAAATGGGGAGAAATTTTTCATTTTAACTTGTACTAAATCTTGACATAGAACCAATATCTCCACATAAAATTTCGATAGTAGTCTGTGCAATCGTTAGTGTAACCGCTTTTTTATACACATTACCCATTATCCAATAATAAGCACCTGTTAATAAGAGCATAGATACCACAACGATACCAAGTCTAATTTCCAATGTTGTATTACATATATCCTTTAGAGACACACCTAAAATCGTAAATAACGTTGAAACCATTCCTATCAGAGAAACAGAAAACAGAACACTATCCTGCAATCGCTTAGGCAACCGTTTAAACCATCTAAATATATCTTTCATCTTTTGTTCAAAATCCTTCCTTGATTATTCTTTATATCATAAATGGAATAATTTTCCCTTGCACAATATCTCTCATTGGTTTGAACGAATCTAATATATCATTCGTAGGTAATACTCTATCATAGAAACTAGTATAATATTTTTCAGTTTTATGCTTTGTATAAAAATTTCCTATTTCCCAAGAACACCATTGCCGAATAAAATTATAATTACCAGGCATATGTAATTCACTATTAGTCGTACGTAATAACAATAACTGTTCACTTTCTGCTAATGCCTTTTCCAACATATTCTTTGTTATAGTTCCATTTGAGTTGGCTCCCTCCCACATCCAATCAACATACAAAAATCCATATTTTTTCCAAAAGAAATAAAATAGCGCTAATGATAATCCCTTATCAGAATATGCATACGATAAAAAGGTTTGGGGTTTTCTTTCTTTTAACTCTCTATATTGCATTGTTGGATGAAAATATTCACTAATTTTTCTATCCTGATATTCAGCAAGCGCCTTCAATAGACACATCCAAAAAGATTTATATGTTTTCACGGTTTTCTTTTCTCGTTGTTTCCGTAGTTTTTCTGTAATTGCATACTGAAATTCACTGTCATTATGAATTCTATCCATATTTGTCAAAAAAAGTTCTTCAAATTCATCTATTAGAACTTCATCACTTTGAATTATTCGCTCCTCAAAACCTTGTATTAACACCGCCGAATTATTAAATAATCTTTTTAATTCACTATAATCATCGACATTTAAAAAATCTACTTCGTCAATTGTTCGATAAGCATCTTCATATAAATGGTATCTTGTAAAATTGCTATATCCCATTGCATTTCCCCTTTCTACTATAGTATATCATAGGGACTATTGCTCATATAGAGAACTCAGAAATTTGACGTTGCCTCTTCTTTTGCCTTACCATATGCTTCATATACCCTGAAATAAGCATATTTTTCAAGTATATAGTCCACCTCCGCTTCTCTCCTTAATTCTTTATGTCCCCCCAAAAATTAATATCTACACCTCTTCCCCAAACGTATCCGGTCTCTCCCTATCAAACACCTCATTACACGTCATCACCGTAACCAGATTCTCCGTCTCGCTCAAATTCACAATCTTATGCGTCCACCCCGGAATCATATAGACCGCCTCGATCTTATCCCCACTGACCTCAAACTCCACCATCTCCCCAGTATTAATATTTCGTTCCTGAATCAATCCGTGCCCTGCCACGACAATAAAAAGCTCCCACTTACTGTTATGCCAATGCTGCCCCTTGGTGATCCCCGGCTTACTGATATTGATTGAAACCTGTCCACAATCCTGCGTATGCACAAGTTCCGTAAAGGATCCTCGATCATCCACATTCATTTTCAAAGGATATGCGAACTTGTCCTTCGGCAGATAGGTCAAATACAGGCTGAAAAGTTTCTTTGCAAACGATCCATCCGGCATCTTCGGCATCATAAGCGTCTGCGGCTGCGTCTTGAACTGCTCCAACAGATCCACAATTTCGCCGAGCGTCACCTTATGCGTCACCGGTACACAGCAATACTGCCCCTGCGCATTCAAAACCGTCTCGACTCCGTCAAACATACAATGCTGTTCCTTTCCCTCCAGCAGATCAAACATCCCCTCTACCAGATCATCAATATAGAGAAGTTCCAACTCTGTGGAACGGTCATTCACCGTATACGCTTCATCATTGGCAACCGCCCAGCAGAACGTCGAGACCGCCGAATTGTACTTCGGTCGGCTATGCCCCATAAGATTCGGGAAACGATAGACCGCTATCTTCGCCCCTGTTTCCTTCCCATAATCAAAAAGAAGCTGCTCCCCCGCGAGCTTGCTTCTTCCATATTCCGAATCACCGAATCGTCCCGACAACGTTACCTGTATCGAGGACGAAAGCATGATTGTCGCTTTATTATGCTGTTTTTTCAGACACGCAAGCAACTCCGACGTAAAGCCGAAATTTCCCTTCATGAAATCAGCCGGATTCTCCGGACGATTTACGCCAGCCAGATGAAAAACAAAATCTGCCCGCGCGCAATAACGCTCCAAATCCTCACTCGAAGAATCCACATCGTATGCATAGATTTCATCAATCTGAATGCCCGGTCTTGTCTGATTCTTATGATTTCTTATATTTTTTAAATTGTTCACAAGAGCGGTTCCAACCATCCCCCTTGCGCCCGTAACCAAAATATTCATCCACAACCTCCGCTCCTACTGCTTCACACAACTACAGCTCCTTGCGCCATACCATTTTATTTACAACGCCAGTATAGCTCTGGATAATCTTCACTACCTTATCTGAAACATTCTCATCTACATAATCAGGAACCGGAATTCCCAAATCCCGATTTGCATTCATTTCAACAGCTACATCTACCGCCTGTAATAAGCCTCTTTCATCAATTCCGGACAAAATGAAATCACCTTTGTCCAAAGCCTCCGGTCTCTCTGTCGAAGTACGAATACAAACAGCAGGAAAAGGATGTCCCACTGATGTGAAAAAGGATGATTCCTCCGGCAAAGTTCCGGAATCCGAAACCACACAGAAAGCATTCATCTGCAAACAATTGTAATCATGAAAACCTAACGGCTCATGCTGAATCACCCTCGGATCCAACTGAAATCCTGTAGCTTCAATTCTTTTACGCGAGCGTGGATGACACGAATAAAGAATTGGCATATCATACTTATCTGCCATCTTATTGATTGCATTAAACAATGATGTAAAGTTTTTCTCCGTGTCAATATTCTCTTCTCTGTGTGCAGATAACAGAATATACTTTCCTTTTTTCAGGCCAAGCTTTGCCTGAATATCTGATGCTTCAATTTCTTCCAAATTATTATGTAACACTTCTGCCATAGGCGATCCCGTCACATAAGTACGCTCTTTTGGAAGTCCCGTGTCAGCCAGATAACGTCTCGCATGTTCCGAATAAGCCATATTAACATCGGAAATAATATCCACAATTCTACGATTTGTTTCTTCCGGAAGGCACTCATCCTTGCAACGGTTTCCTGCTTCCATGTGAAAAATCGGAATATGTAAACGTTTCGCTCCGATCACGGAAAGACAGGAATTCGTATCTCCGAGAACCAGCACCGCATCCGGCTTCAATTCCGCCATCACCTTATAAGACTCTGATATAATATTTCCCATCGTCTCACCAAGGTCTTGTCCGACTGCATTCAGATATATTTCCGGATCCTCAAGTTTCAGATCCTTGAAAAAAACACCATTTAGATTATAGTCATAGTTCTGTCCCGTATGCACCAACAATACATCAAAGTATTTTCTGGTCTTATTGATTACTGCCGCAAGGCGTATAATCTCCGGACGAGTTCCGACGATAATCATAAGTTTCAGTTTGCCATTTTCTTTCCATTTTACATCACTATATTTACTCATTATTAATCCCCAGCCAATCTTTCCTGTATATATGTAAGCTTTGCAATCGTTTCTTTTGTTTCCTCAAGATTCAATCTTCTCGTATTGTTACTGTTAAACTCGGTCAGAGTATTTCTCTTCTCATCGCCTTCTTTGAAATACTTATCATAGTTTAACCCACGATTATCCGCTGGCACTCGATAGAAATTTCCCAAATCAATTGCCTTCGCACATTCCTCATTGGTAAGCAATGTTTCATACATTTTCTCACCATGACGAATGCCAATCACTTTAATATCTTCTTTTTTTCCACCAAAAAGTTCACATACTGCCTCTGCCTGTGTCTGAATTGTACACGCAGGAGCTTTCATAATAAGAAGATCTCCATTCTCTCCTTTTTCAAAGGCAAACAAAACAAGATCAACCGCTTCTTCCAGGCTCATGATAAAACGCGTCATAGACGGTTCTGTTACCGTAATTGGATTACCTGCCTTAATCTGATCGATCCAAAGTGGAATAACCGAGCCTCTGGAACACATAACATTACCATATCTTGTACAACAGATTTTCGTTTTCCCTGACATACGCGATTTGGCAACCGCCACTTTCTCCTCGATTGCTTTCGTAATACCCATTGCATTGATTGGATAGGCAGCCTTATCCGTCGACAAACAAATTACAGAGTCTACTCCTGCTTCAATCGCAGCTGTCAAGACGTTATCTGTTCCAATTACATTCGTACGTACAGCTTCCATTGGGAAGAACTCACATGAAGGTACCTGCTTCAAAGCAGCAGCATGAAAGACATAATCTACGCCCTGCATAGCCCCCCTTACTGAAGACAAATCTCTTACATCTCCTATGTAAAATTTAATCTTGTCCGCCACTTCCGGCATCTTTGCCTGAAACTCATGGCGCATATCATCTTGTTTTTTTTCATCCCTGGAGAAAATTCTAATTTCTCCAATATCCGTTTTGAGGAAGCGATTCAATACTGCATTTCCAAAAGAACCGGTTCCCCCTGTAATCATTAAAGTTTTTCTATTAAATAATGACATTTTTTCCTCTTTTTATATAATTTTAGTTACTTGCCAAACGACATAAATTTCATAAATGTATTATTTTGCTCGCCAAAGTACAACTCCCATCACTAGGTACATCAAATAATTATTAATGATTATATTTAAATTGCAACGACTTTTCTACAGATATTTCATCCAATTGATATGTCTAATAATAAACAACTAGTTCAAGTCTAACTTCAGCAAAATACTTATAAATAAAAGCTTTAAATCCCGCTTATAGAGAAATATGAATTTCCTTTAGCCTCTATTTCTGGATCATTTTGTCTATAAAATGTCTATAAAATTTAACCATGATTCATGGTTTGGTATAAAAGCAAAATTAGAACGCCCTTCCGATAAATATTCTGTCCCATGAAAGCGACCATTCCAGTATTGAGTGAGCCAGTATTCCGACTGGAATTAATGCACTTTGGTTTTGCTTAGGTGCTATTTATGAGAGTGGTCATGCCCTGACTGTAGCAAAAACAATTGCAAATAAAGCGGCTCACTTTACACCGGACAGTTTGATCAATTAGAACCAGATTATTCACTTCCGACATAGCAAGATAGTTTTCATCTCTTTTGACTTATGTGCTAAATAACTATCACTGACTAATAGAACAACAATTCTAATTAGAAAATCGATATCTGCATGTAAAGCCATGATCCTTAAACGTTTATACTCATTTTCTCAAATTGCATGAACACCTACTTATATACAACACTTTTTTCAAAATCGAAATCTCATTTTTCACAATAATACTTAATACTAGATATGACATAATACAGTTACCTAAAAAACAATTATCAATTGCGGAACTCTACACAATTAGACCTTCTGAGTTTTTCTAGAATATTTCACCAATCTCATGCATAGAATTAACAAGTCTATATCCAATACTCTCTCCTCTATGAAATCCAAACCCATAAGTTACACCAATAAAATCCATTCCCATTTTTTGCGCCCCTTCTAAGTCAAAAATACTATCACCTATATATATTGCTTCATTTGGATTTACATATAATACCTCTAAACACTTTTTTATGATATCAGCTTTTTTTAATTTTCCTTCTAAATCTGATCCCATCGCAAAATCACAATACTTTGCCACCCCAAAATGTTCTAAAATAGCCATTGCATTTTCATGGCTCTTATTAGTTGCTACAGCCATGTGATATCCCTTTTGACTAAGTTTCTTCAATACTGTTAATGTTTCTGGATATAATTCTGCAATAAACAATGATTCATTTTTATAATGTGCTCTAAATCTATTTGCCGCAAACAAAGCATTCTTCTCATCCATCAAATAATATTGTTGAAATGAGAGTTGCATAGGCGGGCCAACAAATTTATCTAATATCATTTCGTCCAATGGTTCTAATCCCAATTCAGTAATAGTGTTTTTTACAGCAATTTTTACCCCCTCGGTTGTATTTAATAATGTACCATCTAAATCCCAAACAATAGCCTTATACATTATATTCCCCCTTAAAACATTCTTTATAAATACTATCTGTAATAAAATTAAGGTTAAATTGTGAACACTCAGTTTGAATATCTTTTAACATGCTTATATTATCATTCGTATTATTAATCATATCATTTATTGACAAATTCATATCAAGTTCCCTTGTGTAAAATGCTTGTTTCTTACCTGAATATCCATCCAGCCCCGCAACTGAAATATTATAAACACCACACTTTACCAATAATCTAAAAAGCAATATTGCAGAACTATCAATATTTATCCAACCAAATTTTATAAGAGATTTATAATCAATTACCATTTCATTATAGTCTGCCAATTGTTTTATATTAGAAGTAACAATAATTTTAGGAGATCCCGCATTTCTATAACTTTGATATTGCAGATTTTTGTATCGTAACGCACCACTATAAAAAACATAATCAAATCTATAACCCTCAATTATGTTATTTACTCCAATCACAATGGGATTACATTTTTCAATATAATTCATAATCAATTCTTTATCTTTGATAACACTTGGACCTGGAGCTAGCACAAGAATATTTTTTCCCTTTAAATTATTTGTAAGTGTAATAATTACTTCCTTATCATCAACCGAATTATCAAAATAATCCACGTATAACTTCTCTAACAACGCATAATCATAAGCTTTCTTCTGAACACTATCCAATTGTTCTATTATTCCTCTCAGGTCTTTTGACTTAATATTATGTCGTCTCAATAAATGATTTACATTAAAAGTATGTGCATTATACATTCCAGCAATAAAATATGGAATACTGTACCCCCATGTTGCTTTTTCCTTTGCTGCTGAAATAACCACATCAATCAAATCCAAAAGTTCATCTATATCATATTGGCATCCAAAATTTGAATTAAGATATTGAGTTATCAGCTCAGTATGAGCATTCCCCGCACTTCTTCCGCAACCATACAGTGAAGAATCAATAATAATTTCTCTATGATTTCCAATTTCTTCTACAAAACGTTGTGCATTAGAATCTGCCAACATCAAGTTATTGTGACCATGAAATCCTAATTTTATGTGATCATCAAGCTTTTCATCCACTAATTTAGCAATCCTAATCATGTCTTTTTGATACATAGCACCAAAAGTATCCACAATCGAATATGCAAACGGCATAAACTTATTTACTCTATTTATAAAATCTACAATTTCTGTTTCAGAGTAGCCTAATGTATCCACATGCTGTATACACACTTTATACCCTTTATCTACAATTTTTTGAGCATACTCTAATACCTGATTAATTTCACTATGTTTAAAGCACACACGAATAGCATCTATTGATGTACCATCATATGGTGACAAATAATCCAAATTATATCTACCATAATCCACTAATGCTACATAAATAACATCTTTCTTTTTTGGTTTTATAAACTCCTTTATCTCCTCTACTTTTTGAAAAGATGTACTTCCCGATTTATAAGTATTATTTTTTAAAAATCCAACCTCTATTATTTCAACCCCAGCCAATTCAAGTCCATGTATGGTTTTCATAATTGAAAGTTTACCCCACATTAAATCATCTATTGGAGCCTCTCTTAATGTGCAGTCCAATACACATACTGTATTTTTCATTATGTCTACCCCTCTTTATTTATCTTTTTTCCTATAATAGAGCGTACTTTTTCTAAGTCATTCTTTGTATCTACTGATAATGACTCTGAATCTGTAAGTCGAATCAAAACATTTTTTCCATACTCAATAAATCTAAGATGATCAATATCCTCTATCCTTTCCAGTTCTCCCATCTGAGTATTAACATAAAAATCCAATGCAGCCTTGTTGAAACATTCAACACCAATTAATTTTTTATATGTGACATTAATAGTTCCCTTCGGATATGGAATTGGTGAACGGCTCATATAAATACACTTACCATTACTTAAAACGGATAATTTAATATTTGATGGATCTAACGTTTCCGCTGGGTCGCTAAGATTTCTCATAAGATATCCCGCATATACCTCATCACTAATTAATGTATCTGGTAACACATTTTTAATATTTTCTGGAAGAATCAATGGTTCATCACCATTTACGCATACATAATAATCCGCTTTAACTTTATCTGAAACTTCTGCTAATCTTGTAACGTGATTGACATGATCATTTCTAGTCATAACATAAGGTATATCATTTTTCTTGCATACTTCAGCAATTCGATCGTCATCTGTGGCTACAAAGACCTTTGATAAACCATCTACTTGTATAACCTGTTGATAAACCCACCAAATCATTGGATGTCCACAAATATCCATTAATGGCTTTCCTGGAAGTCTAGTTGATGCATACCTTGCTGGAATAATTCCTACAATATTCATATTTTCTCTCCTTTATAAAAATTGTATTTAATTTGTAACTATTCATAATCCAATGATATCTTAATATCATTGGAAATTTGAACATATAATAAGCGTTCAATACTCCAACGCTAGATTTTTAATAATGCTTTCATCATTTTACTAGATGCAAGCATTTTAGCTTGTACAAACAGTTTAAATTTCTTTACTCCACAGAGTTCAAGCCTTCAAGCTGTTTATCCGACATATTCTCATTTAGACAATACTCCAACTGAGAATATGACAAGTACATAGCCTTGTCTAATCACAAGTTAACACCAATACTTGTGACCTAGTAGGCTTCTACTCCGTTCTTTTTCATCAATCAAACCTAAACATGTAGCACGACGAAACCACTAACTATTCTTGTGTTTTTTTGCTGTTGATGATCAATATGCAGTAGTTTTTTCATGCTATCATGAGTAACAACAGGCTACTAATACCTGAAAATATCTACACTTTTCATAAATCATTTGACACTCCTCATATAATTTAATTTTCTCCCCTCGCTCTAATTAAAATATTTTTTATTTTTTTATTATTTCCCCATACAGCTTTAGAATCATAAGGTCTATCTGGAAAAGCTCCATATTCAAGTTCTATATCATATCCATTATCCTTAATAAATCGTTCTACTCTATCCGCCAGCTTTTCTGGTCTGCCCGAACATATATTTATAATTCCATTTATCTCATTCTGACTGACTACCATTGCCACCTGTCGACAAAACTCATCATAATCAAGAAAATCAAATTGATTCAATCCCATAGTAAATGGAAATGTTTTCTTTCCTTCATTTACGGCTTCTGTAATTTTTGAAAAAATTGATGATCCAAACTGAGTATTTCCTACAATATAATAGCCCCTCAGCCATTGAAAATTCTTATTATTTTGCTGTGTTAATATTTTAGTTATTTCACGTAATGCATTTTTTGCGATACCATAAAAGCTTTCTGGTTTGCATGCTGTATCTTCATCAATACTGCCTTCATAAAATCCTATCTCATGCATGCTTCCCATTACTGCAATAGTTTTCACATCAGATTTTGCCATTTTCTTAATAAATTCATAATGTTTTGGCAAATCTTCCATATGAGCATCTGAATAATGAATAAAACCATCTCTCCATGCTAAATGTAATAATACATCCGGTTTCCCGAAAAACTCATATGGATCCATTATATCAAATAAATTCGCATTTATTCTTTCAGCCCTTTTGTCCACATATTCTGTTGTAATTCCTGTAGCAATAACATTATTGCCTGTCTCAAGAATAGCTTTTACGATTCCTTGACCTAGATATCCATTTGCTCCTGTAACTAATATCTTCATAATTTCATCTTCCTTGTATTTTTACTAATTTTCGTGCTGGAATACCGACCACTGTCACCCCCTCTTCCACATCATTTGTGACAACTGCATTTGCACCTATAACGGCATTATTGCCTATTACAATATCCTTTCCATTAGCCATTATTCTAGCTCCCATACCAATTTGAACATACTTTCCAATAGTTACACTTCCAACGACTATCCCTGTTTCACACAAAGACTTGTTTTTTTGACTTATATGCTTAATATCTGTAATAAGAACATCTGGCAAGATATTTGTTCCTTCGCCTATTATAATTTTATTAGCAGCCGTAAAATGACAGTTTTGACCGATAATTACATGATTTTCAATATGTATTTCTGGGCAATTAGGCATTTCGTCACCATTCCATTTTGGAACAGCCTCAAGCCTAATTCCATTCATAATATCACAATAATCTCCTATAGATATATACTTCCTTCCCAAAATACGAAGAGGCTTTCTAAAAATTGTTTTTTTCCCAATCTTTTTTAACCCTTTAGGGCAACATAAATGTCTTAATTCTAAATACATCTCCTTTAAAATTATTTTTATTACTAACATAATTAAAATATTTACTCCTTTTTCCGAATCAGCTTCACTACATTAATAAATTTCTTTTTAAATAAAATTACCATTATAATTACCCCCCCCATAATTAAATACCTTATTAATATAAAATTATAACTAAATGTCAAACCTATTGATATCACACTTATTCCCAGCGATATAAATATGATAAATTTCAAGTCATATATCTTCTTTACCTTATTGCTTATCAAACATTTTTTCATAAATAAATAATGAACAACCGCCAACACTATATAACAGATAAATGTTGTATATCCAGCCGCTACAAAGCCAAATAAAGGGATGAAAATAGCATTAAGTATAATGTTAGCAAATGCGGCAATAACTGAAGCTATCGTTACATATACACTCTTCCCATAATAAAGCTCTATATTAGCAAAAAGAGAATAAACCATGGAAAAAAAACAACTAAGTATAACTGGAGGAATAATCCACATTGCCTTTAAATATTCCTCTGTTCCTAAAAACATAACCAATTCAGGGGCAATCAACACACATAAAAGAACCATTATGGCAAGCATTAAAAGAACCTTATTGGATACTTTCTCTACAGACTTAATATCACCATTCTTTATCTTTTGATAAGTCCATGGTGATAGCGTTGAAGAAACTGCATTTACGACAATACTAAGCATTAAAGAGACTGTGTATGAGAGTGAATAAATTCCAACAACTCCAGCCCCACAATAATAATTAATCATAATCCTATCTGCCTGTCCCAATATAATAAATGATAAATAATGTGGAATCAGCACAATATTAAATTTGAGTGCAAATAACCAATACCTTTTATTATATAACTTTTTACCAACTAACAGATTTTTTATGTAAAAAACTCCCCCCCATATAATCTGTGTTATAACTGTTCCAAATATCACGGCATATTTCTTATCAGGAATTATATATATTAAAACAATGCTAAGTCCAGAACTTACTATCGCAAATAAAACTGTCCATATAATCATTGGGCGATAATTAAAAATATATCTATTATACTGTGCCCAATAATCAAACGACGGATAAAGCAAAAAAGATATAAACATTGCTATCAATACAACTATATCTAACCCCATTAATTCTATTAATGATCTTGACAAAAATAGCACAATACTAAATACAACCAATGTACATACATTTGCCAATCCTTGCATCGATGATATAAATGCCGGTCTGTCATCCTCATATTTCAACATTCCGTTATAAAACCCTCCTGCACCTAAATTAAGAGTTGCAAAAATCATGAGAATACTTTGCCATGTTACGTATACAGAATAATAACCATATTCCTCCGTTGTAAGAAGTCTTGTATATATAGGAGTTATCAGAAATTGAATTCCTTTCTGCATAATACTCATAAGAATAAACCAAAATGAAGCTTTAGCCGGCAATGTTAAATTTTTGTAAGCAGATAAAATTTTTTCTTTTTGCATCATCTATAATACACCAATTTTCATATACGCCCTACGGTAATTGTTTTTTACATTACCTAAAACATTTAGGTATGCATTCTGTCGTTTCATAACATTTTCATAACCGTTTTCAATCATCAATACATGTTTTTCAAGATCTTTTGCATCAATGAATTTCAGTTCATCTGTACCACGAAATTTTTTATGATCAAATCCTTTTCTAACAAATAATAATGTCGGCTTATTTTTGCTTAATGTTGTCTTAACAACCGTTGATGTTGAAACAATTGCTACATCTATTCTATCTATAAAATCATCAATTGAAACATCTTTAAAATATTGTCCCTTTACAACCTTTTCATCAATTAAGTTTTTATATTTTTCAGCTTTATCTGCTGGATGATACTTGATATACATTATTTTCCCTGCGTTTTCACAATATTCTTGAACAACTCTTAACATTTCGAAATTATCTTCGATAGGATCAGCACTACTATTCATAATAATTCCAAAAACATCTGTTTTGTAAGGTCCTATAACTTTTATTTCTGGATTATTAAACTGAAACGGTGAACCAACAGCAATAATATGACCTGCATATCCAACCTTTCTTGCATCATCACATGATGCTTCACTATCTGCCAAAAAATAATTGCTTTTTGCTTTTTCATATGCCCATGCATTATTTTCTACTTGGAAAGCCCCATGATGAAATGTAATAACATTACATTTTCTTTTTTTATACTTTTGTGTCAAAAAACAATCAACAGGCATCACGTCACAATATACTAGTAAATTTTCTACACTAATGTTTCTTTTCCTTACCTCTTTATCAATAAGCGTCCAATCTTTATATGCTTCAAACAAATCTCTGCAAAGACACATTCTTTCTCCATAAGAAAAGCCTACCCTTTTCATTTGATAATTCCATCTTAAAACTATGAATATTTTTTTCAATCCTCTTAAATCAAATTTTGGCTCAACACATTCAAAGCTTATTCTGTCATCTATTATAGAAGTCACATCTTTATATGCCTTATAATGGTCTTCTCTGCCTCTATATGAATTTGAAAATACTGTAAGATTTTTTCCATTACCATACTCTTTAATTCGATAATTTGATTTTAATGCCACTTTTATCACTAAACAAATTAGATCTTTAAACCCAGTCACAAAATTTTTCTGTTGAGTAATTGAATAATGAAGAACATCCCCTACTAAGACATCCTCGCATCCAACAAATTTTATTTTATTTAACTTTTCTTCCAAATGTTTCATCTCTATTTTATCCTTCTTTGTTTATAGTTTCTTATAAAACAAGTAATTTCTTTTACATTCTAAGCAGTATGTTCTTCTAACTGTTACATAATCCTCTATATTACTTGATAACTCTTATTAATCAGCCACATATGAACCATTGTATGCTTAATTTCGGACTGTTTTACATATATTTAAATATATATTTTTATAACTTTAAATCTTTCTAGGCCTTACATTTTCACTTTAAAACTCTATTTTTTTAATATCATACTTACCAAGATAGTTATTCAATGTAATTTCTCCCGTTAATGTTTTCACCCATGTATCAAGAGAGTATTTCTTATATATATCCGTATCTATTTCAATGTATGGTTTATCTAAAAACTTAGTATCAATTTTGGGTTGATCCCTATCTATGATACATATATTGTTTTCATTATAAAAGTCATAGTAACTAATATATGAATTTGTTGTTATTAGTTTATTTTTCATTCCCAAACTTTCTATTGTCCGCATAGTTAAACCTATTTGAGATGAAAATTGCACATCCAAAATTATCTTTGCCTTATTCATATTTGCATAATTCTCATTTTCATCAATAGGTTTAGAAATATAAATTATGTCACCATTATGATTTTTTTTAATTTCTTTTTGACGTTTAAGATATGTGTATCGTCCCAAGCATACATAAAATCGACATTTTTCATTCAATGCAGAGGCCTGTTGATCTATACTCTTTATAATTTTTTCTCTTTCCGAATGGCTAAACATCGCACTATATATATCAAAAACTTTATCACTCCTTTTATTTGGAAATTCATTAAAAAATAACGGAAGATGCTTAAATCCATAGTCTTTACAATCTTTTAAATCAAAACTATATATTTCATTGTAAACATCCTTTGTCTCTTCAAAATTTTCCACTCGCTTTACATCATCCCAAAGATACAATATATATCGAGCTCGTGGGCTATTTTTCTTAACCATATATAAAAAACCACTTGTCAACATTCTTCCCACTATAACGATTACTCTGTCAAAGGATTTTGGCATTATTCTTAACATTTTATTCTGATATTGAATCGTCTTTTTTTTAGCAAATGTTTCACCAAATATACGCTGATAAAAAGAAAAATGTTCATCTGTATCAAACATATAAAACACTTCATGTCCTTGCTTTTTTATAACATCAATTATTCTTTTCTCATAATTTCCAAAATTAATTCCTATTAATAAGATACGCATTATTACATCTTTTCCTTCTATAATCTTCTATCATTATCAACGCTAAAACACAACTCAAGACGGAACTTCCAGAAAACAAAACAGGATTTCCAAAGGCAAAAAAAATGAATCCTAGCATAGCCAAAGGCATACTATCATACGCATTACCTGATCTTGTTTTAAGAAGTTTCATTGCTTCTAACAGCATATAAGCATACACCCCGAAAATACCTACTGAAAAAAGCCCCAATTTATACATTAAATCCAAATAAATAACCTCAATTGCATAACCTTTACCTAAAACAGTATACTCACTTCCAAGTCCATGTCCACTTACCATAAAATTTTTTATTACATAATCAATTTGTACAAAGCGAGTCTGATTGCCTGAATCAAATTTTCCAAATATTATATATATAGGATTAATATTTAATAAAACCATCGCTGTACTTCCTATAAGTACACCTATAATGCATAACCCAAACCCTTTCTGATTCATTTTATTTCCAAGAAACGCAAATATCATTAACGCGGTTAACATTAATAATTCAAACTCCATCCCCCCTGTTCTCACGCAAAGCAAAATAACTAATAAATCATATATTACATAAAATAAATATTTACTAAAAATCTTTCCCAAAAACAAGATTTTATATAAACAATATAAGTAACCCACAAAAATCAAACTAGCATTATTCATTAATATTGAAATATAGCCTGTATCATCAAGATTTAATTCACAACTTGAAAGGATTGGAATGCTTTCCACTATCCCCCACATATTCATATGAAGAAACAAATATAAAGTTGGTATTATCAATGATTGAAAAAAAGAACACTGTAAAACAAACTTACAAATATGGTGTATGTCTATTGGCATATTCCTTAAGAGATAAACAACACTAAACAGCACTAATCCCGCAAAATTTCTAAAAATATATGTAATGTTATTGCCACTTATTATGCCAATCAAAACTCCATATATCCAAATAAATATCATAAACAAGCATATTTTTTCAGTTGTATTTTGAGCCCAAACAAACCTCTTTTCATGAGTAAAAATTATAAGTAAAAAAAAGAAAACTGTAGCAATATAAAGTATATCTTGACTTCCATTGGATACAAAAACCCCCCATAATACGCAAAAAAAATATATATACGATATTACTTTTGATAATTCAATTCTCATTCATAACCTTTCCTTCTAATACTTCTCTATTTATATATTCATTTTAATATTTATTAACCGTTTTCTTAATTGTTTATATAATATCCACCGATTTTTTATCACTTTATACCATGGATTTCTCGTCTTCGGAGTCTCGTTATTATCATGCAATCTATGTAATATTAAACACTCTGGTATCATAATAACTTTTCCCTTTTTTTCAACTAAAATTGCTGCAAATATATCATGTGGAAAATCGTTTGTCACATCTGGAAATGGTAATACATATTTCATCGTTTCTCTTCGAAAAGCCATACAACATCCTAAAAATCTTCCTTTATAGAAATTCAACAACGGATTAATTGTAGCATTGTTTAGTTCAAATAAAGTTCTAGGATTCTTGTTTAATAATTTATCTGTCAAATATCCATCATGAATGACTAAATCAGCATTGTATTTTTCTAATGCATTAACCATAATATTAATCTTATCACCAAGCCATACATCATCTTGATCACTAAAAAAAATATATTTTCCTCTACAATTTTCAGCAGCATTTGTGAAATTTCCACTAACCCCTGGCTTATGTTTGTTCACAATGCAATGGATATTTGAATATTTCTTTTCATATTCAGATATAATTTTGAAAGTTGAATCACTTGATTTGTCATATGATATAACTAATTCATCTTTTTCTCCCAACATTGGAAGGATCGAATCAATTTGTTCTTTAATATATTTTTCTGCATTATATACGGCCATCGCAACTGATGCTCTTATTTCATTCATTTTTCTACTCTCTTTGTATTTGATTTTTTATGTTTCCATTTAAGTGAAGAAAAATACAACTTTTCAGCCATATTTTTTGCTTGAATTAATCCTGGAATTGCTGATTCAATTGTAGCATAAGTTACTTCTTCTGATCCAAACTTTCGTTTATAGTCCCTTACCCCTACCATGTCAAACCATTCTGCACCTCTATCTCTCCAATATTTTATTGCATTCCAAAGCATATACTCATTTGGTCTATAATGTTGTCCTGATCTATAACTAGCGCCACCCCAAAAGAAAAATTTATTATTAAACCCTGGATATATAGATGTAGCAATACTATTTCCCTCTGGATCTCTTACTCTTAAACATAATACCATATTATCTTTCGACAAACATCTTAATAATCTTTTAACTTTTTCGACCGAATAAGTTGGAACCAAATTTTGTTTGTCAAACACATCAATAAGTTGCAAATAAAATTCTTCAGCAAATTCATCATTAGGTTCAGCATACTCCAAAACCGCGCCTCTGCGTTCAAACTGTCTAATAAAATTACGACAATCAGTTTTAAAAACCTTAAATAATTCTTCATCCGAACGATCAATTCTCAATTCCAAAGTATCTGTATTCATTGTCTTAAAATACTTTTTACTTTTTTCTACCGATAAATTTCTATCAGAAATAGACAAATACTGGCACCTATATTCTTTCCGAATATATGGAATAAGTTCTTCATATATACAAATACGTTCATCTTCTGTCACATTATTTGTATCTATTCCCATAAAGCATGTACTCCACCCTCTAAATGGACTTCCTACTATAGATATTCCCATCTTCTTTATTTTCATGGCAGAAAAATAGCCAACTAACTTACCCTTCTTTTTTATCCGAATCACAATTGGTATTGCTCCCGGATTATCTTCAATAATAAAATCCATCCACGGTATCGTAGTAAAAATACTTTTATTGTCAAACTCGTAAAATTCTTTTGTATCTATTCCTACATACTCAACTTTTTCAAAACTGTACATTTTTTTCTCCTTAAACTTCAATAACCTTTAATGTTCCTTTCTCCTTGCAACTTTGTGGACAAACAAAAATTCCCTCTGTGCTTTCTGGAAATAGTGCATTTCCAAATTGAAATAACCACATTGGTAATTTATCTTTTATCATATAACCAATTTCTTGCACATTACCGTAGATATCGCAACTAAAAATATGTACTTTTCTATCTCTAACACCTTTACCCAGTTTATTCGACATTCTATATCTCCACTTTCCCAATGCTGGATTTCCCTCTACTGAAGTAGCCAAATATAAAATATTATTGTACACACGTCCATATATACAAGGTCCTGGCATTGAACATATTTCTTTTAAGCCATTTTTATAGTCATAAAAATATAACCTATTTTCTTCTAAGGGTGTATCTGTAGCATAATAGATACCATCCGAATTTGGCAACGCCATACAAGCTCTATATTTCTGGCTTCCTCCTACAATTTTGTGAATTTCTTTGAATTCTTCATCTATATCCCATATAGCAGATTCCGAATCATCATCTCCCGTCATAACAATATATCTATTTTTATATGAATCATATATTATATTGTGAATATGCGTAATTGTTTTTTCTGGAAAGGAATAAACTTCTTTCCAACCTTTAAAATCGTATCTAAAAATTGAGACTTTCCCTTTTTCAGTATTCCAAATGTATTCACCATAAACAACCTCTTTTACCCTTCCATCATTATCTCTTCTAACACAAAATGAAAGTGGATTATTCATGCCTTTTGAAAAAGAACGAATTTTTTTTACTATATTTTCTTCTATTCTATATTCATATATTGCTCCATGATCTGTATACCAAAAAACCATATCATCCACACTAATCGCAATACGAGGTTCATATCTCAATAAACGTTCGAACCACTTTACTGATTTTATACGATTATGAATCCTATTTGTCTTTATTATTTTTTTATTTTGCGAATCTCTGACAATTAAACATCCTTTTTGATAACCCAATATACATTTATCATTTTTCGCCAGCATTCTCTCTTTCATGTAATGTTCTAATCTCATCTTCTGCATCCTACTCATCTTTCATTGTTATTGAATCCATAATAATATAATATGATTTTTCCACAGAGTAATATTTTAATAAATATTCAAACTCCTTATCTTTCATATTAATCGTTTTAAAATCACAATCAAAAAATTTTTCAACCGTGTGAACATCATTGCTTTCACACCACCACCCAAACTCACCATCCATAATAGTTTTTCCAACATCCGTGTTTGAATCAGTGCACGCAAGTACAGGAATCTTCGCTTGCATATAACTTAACAATCGACTAGGAAAATTCGGAATTGTAAAACGATGATCCAAAAAAATCATACCCACATCACACGCCGCTACCATTGTGTCATAATCTTCCTTAGGTATCCTTTTCATGAGCTTAACATTGCAAGGTTTGTCCACATTTATATATTCTTGAATTTTTCTATATTCTGTCCCGTCCCCTACAATCAAAAAGAAAACGTTTTTATTTCTCACCTGGCATTTCAAACACTCTATTAGAAAATCAATTCCCTGTGGTTTGCCTAAGTTTCCACCATAAACAAAAATCATTTTATTTAATGGTATCCCATATTTATTTCTTATCTTTATTTTAGTTTTCTGGTCAACGCTTTTATCTATTACTTCCACACTATTAGGACATATCTCAACTCTTTCAGACGCAATATTTGGATTATGTTTCAACACATAATCAACATTAGCCTGACTCATGCATCCTATGTGATCAGATATTTGATACAATCTTTTTTCTTTTTTTCTAAAATATTTATATATAATGCCTTTCCAACCTGATTTACTCAACATTCCAATGTCTACAGCATTTTGTGGAAAAATGTCTTTAAGCAACAAATAACTTTTTGCCCCATCTCTTTTTTTTACATATTCTATTGCATTACAAAAGGTTATAGGAGGTGTAGAATAAAGAACCAAATCAAATTTTATGTCTGAAAAATACTTTTTTATTCCACTTATGAATTGTGGTTCTATTTTTAAAGTAGAAATTCCTTTTTCTAAGACATTTGTTTTTTGTACATTTCCAATTTTTAATTTCAAAATTGTTACATTTTTGTTTTTTATAAGTTTTGTATCTTGATTTTTTCTTTTTTCAACAGGTGAAATTGCATAAATTTTATGATCATGCTTTACAAATTCTCGCAACAAATCTGTATAAATATTATGTTCCTCTATTGAATCAAAATCTAATAACGTAAGGAATAAAACATTCATTTTTATCAACCTATCTTCTTTACAGGGCATCCAACATAAGTCCCTCTTTCATCTATATTTTTCACTACAACAGCACCTGCGCCTATAATTGTATTTGGAACTATTGTTTTCCCTTGAATAATCTGCATCCCGGTACCAAGTTCACAGCACTCCCCAACTATCACATTTCCCGAAACATTCACACTTGGATAAATTGTCACAAAATCTTCAATCACATCATCATGTCCCAATGTACAGTCCAAATTAATAATCACATGCTTTCCAATACTGATATCTACTGTAGCAATTGTACCTGCACATATAATAGTTCCCTCGCCAATTGAAACTCTCTTTGATAAGATGACAGATGGATCTACAATTGTTGCAAATCGCACGCCACTATTTGATAATTTTTCAATTATTTGCTTGCGTACTTTAGCATTTCCAACCGCGCAAACTGCATAAGCATTTTCCTGCTGTTTCAGATACTCACAATCACCAAGTACAATATACCCATCCTCTTTTGTTTTCCACTTTGTTTCATTATCATCAATAAAACCTTTAAGGTTCCATGTCGGTGTCACATCATTGATTCTCTCAACGCACCATGCAACTTCTCGACCAAAACCGCCTGAGCCAATAATGTACAAATCTTTCATAGCTTTTCTCCCTTATGCAATTTTTACATTAGGGATTGATACATTATATAATCTAAGGGTTATCCCCCCGAAAATATGTTCGTTTTTCATTTTTTTCACCGGAACTCCTATATAGGTTCCATTCTCCTTTATATTTTTTATTACTAATGCACCAGCACCGATCATACATTCACCACATATCTCAATATTGTTACTCACTGTAGCTCCTGCACCGATCCAAGTTCCATTTCCAATGATTACAGTGCCTGCAACATGTGCTCCTACCGAAACATGTACAAAGTCTCCAATATTACAATCATGGTCAACAGATGCACCAGTATTTATGATACATCCCTCTCCAATATTTGTATCAGAGTTAATTATTGCACCTGCCATAATCACGGTACCTTTTCCAATCGTAACTCTTCTGCTGATTACCGATTGAGGATGAATCAAAGTGGTCAGTCTGTCTTCTCCTACTTTTTGTTGCATTTTCTTGCGAATAGAGGCATTTCCTATCGCAACAATAATATCATAATCTGGATATTTTGCTGCATCTTCTGTTGTTCCAACAACTGGAAATCCAGCACATTCTTTTAATTCAGGATTATCATCCAGAAATACTATTTCTTCATATCCGTTTTTGACAGCAATATCAGCAATCACTTTTCCATGACCACTTGCACCTATGATAGCTAATCTTTTCATTTATTTGTTTCCCATAAACTCTTCCATTGTCGCTGATGTATCTGACGAAATTCCTTCTTTTTTCACTACAGTTTTTACTGTATCAAAAATAACCTTAATATCCGTTTTCATCGAAACATGATTCACATACCATACATCCATTGCGAACTTTTCTTCCCATGACACTGCGTTTCTTCCATGTGCCTGTGCATACCCGGTAAGTCCCGGTCTGACATCATGCCTGTGATGCTGTTCTTCATTATATCTTGGCAAATACTGTACCAATAATGGTCTCGGACCAATAAGGCTCATATCACCTTTCAGAATATTGAAAATCTCCGGCAATTCATCCAAAGAGGTTGCCCGAAGCGTTTTTCCAAACCCGGTCAATCGAGCTTCATCCGGCAACAATTCTCCATTCTCATCCCTTGCATCCGTCATAGTCCGGAATTTATACATATTGAAAATTTTCTCGTTTTTACCCGGTCGTTGTTGTTTAAACAGCACCGGAGATCCTAGTTTTACACGAACCAGAATTGCTAGAATTATGTACAACCACCAGAATATTGCCAGAACAACCAATGAACACACAATGTCTACCAGTCGTTTTACATATTTCTCATAATATCCCTGTTTATGTTGCATCGTAAACTCCTACCTATGCAAAACATTCTTTAATTACTTCTATAATTCGATCCTGCTGCTCCGCCGTCATTTTATTATCACTCGGCAGACACAATCCGCGATGAAAGATATCCATTCCCACATCAAGCGGCTTCCCATCTTTTCCAAGCGATCCCCCACTGATGTACGCATTGGTTTTCGCTCTCCCGTTACCTTCTCTTGTAACAAATGCATTCATACGATAAATCGGCTGCATGTGCATCGGTTTCCAGATTGGGCGTCCTTCCGCATTGATACTTGCGATCGCATCCAGAATTTCTGTCGGACAGCTCTTTCCTGCCTCACCGATATAGAGTGCTTCTAGTCCGCCGCGGACTTGCTTACACATAGCCCTTGGCTCGATGATCATACAGCTTAACCAGAAATTCGGTTCGCTGTTGGTCGCATCATATGGATTCATATGTACCGGAAGTTCCTTCAGCCCGTCTTTATATCGTTCATAAATTGCTTTCTTCTGTGCAATATGCTCTTCCAGATAAGGGAACTGCCCCCTTACAACACCTGCGATCACATTGCTCATACGATAATTGTAGCCCAATTCCTCATGCTGATACCACGGTGCATTCTCTCTCGATTGTGTAGACCATTTCCGCACTTTCTTTGCCGCTTCTTCACCATCCGTAAGAAACATTCCTCCTGCGGAACCGGTTATGATCTTATTTCCGTTAAACGAGATGGCATTATACGTTCCAAACTGACCGGTCTGTTTGCCTTTATAAGTTGCACCAAGTGATTCCGCCGCATCTTCGATCAGTATTGCACCGTGCGCATCACATACTTTCCTGATTTCATCGACTTTTCCCGGTGTGCCATACAGATGCGCTGTGACAACCACTTTTACCTCCGGATACATCGCAAATGCTTTCTCCAAGGCTACCGGGTCCATGTTCCAAGTATCATATTCCGTATCGATAAATACCGGAACTCCACCTTCATAAACGACCGGATTGACCGTTGCATCAAAAGTCATATCCGAACAAAATACTTTCTTGCCTTCTAATGTGCCATGTCCCACGTCCGGCATGCCATACGCATCCATCCCAGCCAGCTTCACTGCCATATGAAGTGCTGCAGTTCCTGCTGATAAAGCGACTGCATATTTACATCCTACCTTTTCACTGGCTAATCGCTCCACTTCATTGATATTTGCACCAACCGTTGACATCCAGTTGGTTTCATAGGCTTCTTTTATGTATTCCAATTCCGGTCCATGCATGGTGGGGGAACTGAGCCATACTTTATTTTCAAATGCTTCTCTTTCTTTTGTGAAGTCAAACATTTGTTTTCCTCTTTTCTAACTGTATTGAACACTTCGTCTCATAAACTAGTTTATTATATCATATATATACAGATTTTTCAAAAATATCTTCTCCTCTGACATCAATAAATTGTGTAAATCGCATCTCTCTATGATTTTCCCAATCACACACATATCCATCCATGATTCCAAAGTCACGGCAATTCTCCTGTGCCAAAATTACAAGCATAGGACTAGAGGTTCCATATAACATAACCTCTGCCACAAGCCTGTCCTCTGTCCATGTAATGATTACTGTATGTCTCCAGACGCCAAAACCTTTTGCATTTCCTAAACTTTCCAACACTTCCGTGTGCTTTTTATCTCTCTCTTGAAAGGCGTCTCCATTCTGATACATCCAAGACTATACATACCATTTTCATTCGATTTCATCACGGAGACAATCTTACTGGCTCCTCCTCGTCTCTTGTGGTTATGACTTCCACGTTTTCCTGAACCTACAAACATACGTGGAAGTGCAGTTCTAATGTCGAAAACAAAGTATTCACTTCATCTTTGAGTCGACTCGCTAACTAAAATCATCTCATAAATTTCATTACTTCCCCTAAGTTTTTGAACACTCTGATTTTCTTATTGCATTTTGCCATAATCCCCCATTAACTTCAAAAAGGTTGTCCTTTTTGGACAACCTTTCTTTATCTTTTGATGCTGATTTTTCTGTTGTCTGCCAACCGTCCACCTCTCTATATGCGACCTAACTGTGGAGTTTTTCTGTTGCTCCCCAACCTGCCAGCCTATGAACTGGCTAAAATGTCAGATTTTTATGGTGTCAGCTCACCCAGACAAACTAATCTGTCTTTGTACTACTATTATATGAATTTGCTTCTTGTATGTCAAGAATGTAATTTCATTAATTATTTACCCCATCATATCACGTATTTCCAACATCTCTGCCTGCTCACTTTCCGCAAAGCTTCCACGCCCGAATGTTCCTTTCTGCACCAGCGGAACGATCAATCTTCCTTGTTCACTTTTCTTACTGGTTATTTGCTTTTTTCCACCTGATACGAAGGCACTAACCGTTTCACCACCAGCTTCATCTGTGGATCATCTTCATATGCCGTCTTCTTCAGATCTTTCAAATGTTCAAAAAACTCTTCCCTGTCAAATTCAATCGGTTTTCCGATAAAAATCAGATCATTCTCCGTTTTCTGAAGTCCTTCCTCTTCTTTCAGACACTCTTCAAACATCTTTTCCCCCGGTCGAAGCCCTGTGTACACAATCGGGATATCCACATCCGGTTCAAATCCGGATAACTTGATCAGATTTCTTGCCATATCATCGATCTTTACCGGCTCTCCCATATCCAGCACAAAGATTTCTCCGCCCTTTGCGTAAGCCCCTGCCTGTAAAACAAGCGATACTGCTTCCGGAATCGTCATAAAATAACGAATAATATTTTTATCGGTAACGGTAACCGGTCCGCCCTCTGCGATCTGCTTTTTGAAAAGAGGAATCACACTTCCGTTACTTCCCAGTACATTTCCGAAGCGAACCGCTACATAATTGGTTTTCGGAAAACGATGCTGCATTCCCTGAATAATCATCTCACAGATACGTTTGGATGCTCCCATGATATTGGTCGGATTTACGGCTTTATCCGTAGAAATCAATACCATGCGCTCCGTTCCGTTTCTTCCTGCTGCCATAGCCACATTATAAGTACCGAATACATTGTTTTTAATTGCCTCATTCGGACTGTCCTCCATGAGTGGCACATGCTTATGTGCAGCTGCATGAAAAACAATCGCCGGTTTATAATCCGAAAATACGGTATCCACACGATGGGTATTTCTCACAGATCCAATCAGCACAACCAAATTCAGATTCGGGAATTTCTTTTTCAGTTCCTGCTGAAGATCATACGTGGTATTTTCATAAATATCAAATATCACCAGCTGCGAAGGATGATGCGCCGCGATCTGGCGGCAGAGTTCACTTCCGATGGAACCACCGCCACCGGTTACAAGTACAGCCTTTCCCGCAATGTATCCCATAACCTCATCCAGATTTGTTTTCACTGGTTCCCGTCCCAGTAAATCTTCGATCTCCACCTCACGGAAATTTGAGACACTTACTTCGTCATTCACAATCTGCGCCATACTAGGCAGAATCTTAATCTTGCACCCTGTGTTTTTACACAATTCCAGGATCTTTTTCTTTCGATCTCCCGGCAGATTCGGGATGGCAATAAAGATTTCCTGCACTTCGTATTTTTCTGCTGCCCAGGGAATTTTGCTGTCATCTCCTACAATCGGAGCTCCCAGAATGGTGCTTCCAATCTTATTCTTGTCTGCATCAATCACGCATACCACACGATTGCGGATCAGCGGACTGTTCTCCATATTTTTTATCAGGAAATTTGCACTGTCTCCTGCTCCAATCACCATGGTAGCGATGGCATGTCTGGATGCGTCTCCCAGATAACTGTGTCGTATGATACGCAGTCCCCGGTATACAAAGCGGCTTCCGGACACCAGAGCCAGCAAAAAGAAAAAATACAAAATATAATAAGAACGCGGCATGTTCCATTGGAACATATGCATCCCCAGACTCTGTATTGCAGCACTGAGCAGACACGCAATCACTACATTTAACAGTTCCTGCACACTCGCGTATTCCCACAGACTATTATACAGATGCATAATAAAAAATATCACGATGGTTACAATCATATTTACCCAGAAATATTGCAATGCTGTCTCTAAAAAAGGAATTCCCTGCTCACTCTTTAAACTGAAATCAAAACGTGTCCAGATAGAAAGAATTTCTGCCAGAAAGATTGCCAATATATCGTAAATTACCAACAATACGATTCGTATATATTTTGCCGTTTCCCCCCGAAACCGGTTTTTCATTTGTTGCATGCCAAAATTACTCCCTATAATGTGCTCATTTTCATGACTTGTTTGATTTTCTCTGTTTTCTTGACTGTTTCTTTCCGGACTGCTTCTTTGCAGAAGTTTCTGTTGTCACTGCTTTTTCCGTTTTAAGGTCGTTCTGTTCCACGACAACATCATTTTTCTCAGAAACCGATTCATTTGCGAAAAGATTTTCTTTCTTAACCAGCATCCGGTTCACTGCAAGTCCCAGGCCAAACATGCCCCAGAATACCGGAGCGGTACATACATTGGAATCATTTGCGATACCTGCAATCATGTACACCAGCACTGCCGCAAATAATCCAAATCCAACCCAGCTGATACTTTCGTGCAGATCCACTCTGCGGTAAATTCGTACCGACTGTACCAGATACCAGAACAGAAATACCAGAAGTGCCAGGGTACCGATCAGTCCGGTTTCCACCCACTGCTGCAAATACCAGCAATGGGCTTTTACGTCATAGCTGTTTACACCGTAAACATAGTTCTGGCTGATATAATCTTCCTGTGGCACTTCAAACATATAGGTATTTGCCCCACTCCCCATAAAAGCATGCTTTCCAAGAAGCGGAATCGTTTTATTCCAGATATGTCCCCTGCTACTCATTGCATCATCCAAAAATACGTTTGAAACCTTCGGATTCTCAAACTTCACTAATTTTCCTGCTGGATTCAGATACTCATATCCATTCTCATCGGTATTTATGAAGTTCCACTGCACACCATCAATCGTTGCACAAATTCCAGGCAGGTTATCTCCAAAAGATACCGGTTGCAGCTGTACCCCAGAAAAACGGCTGTCATCCATCGTTGTCACCTGGTTATCTGCATCCACTATCGTCTGACTTAACTCATTTCCATCCGAATCTTTGCAACTGATCTGTGTTGTTCCATCCTCTCCCACGGTATAAGAAACACTCAGTTTATTCCCGTGAATGTCAAGCACAACATCATCCGTATTGGTTTCTACTCCATTCAGAGCCCATCTGTCACTCATCCGGTATGTACCAACAATTGTATTTTTTATATTTTCACCTGCTGAGGTGGTATTTCCAAGTACGATTGCTGCTATAATCCCAATTACCACTACAACAGCACCCACAACAAACAGTTTTTTCTTCCGGCTCAAAAGCACAAGTATAAGTACCACTGCTGCCAATGCAAGAGCCATCCATCCACTCGCACTGCCGCTTCCTTTCAAGCAGATGGCACAGCATACTACCGCTACTGCCAGCACTATCCGATGCCATATCTTTTTTGACGCAATAAACAGGCATACCGCCAGCACAATGAGCATACCAAAATAAAATGATAAAAAGTTCGGATTGTATAATGTCGTATAAGAAGTTTTCGGTGCAAAATTAAATGTCAGCTCTTTTAAATTCTTCCACCATCCAGGATTTGTGATCAAATGTTTTCCAAAATTTGACTGAAAGAAGTCCAGTCCAAAATACTGAAATACGCCGATCACTGTAACAATAGCCATGCCAATGCCCGAAATTTTCAAAATGAATTCCACATGTTTTTCTTCATTCACAAAATTATATACATAATAACACAGCAGCATATACGCAAAAACTACCCACACAGACTCAAAAAGTTCATAAGTTCCGCCGGATACCCAATGCTTATGCTTTGAAAAAAGTGCTGACATCAGAACAAAAAGTCCATATACCATCAGAAAATAAAAAGAATTTTCAAACTGCAGGGTCTCTTTCTTCACATAATGCCGATACAACAGAATTGCAGCCATCACCACTCCAATGATTACAATCGCAATCATCTTCCATGCAAAAAAGAAATCTGTCTGTGTATCTGAATTGACCGGAAACCATTCAAACTGCGACAGATTTGAATTATAGGAATACATATGTACAAGCAATGGCACAAACCCCATCATCAAAATGACGGGAATCATCAGCTTATTCGTCTTTTTTAAATTTCGATATTCATTCTCACTCAAAGTTTTCTCTCCTTAGTAAACAATTTTTCTAGAATATAATACCCCTAAACCTTCGTTTTTTCAACACGTAAAATATATATAATATGTAAAAACACTTTTTTGTTACTTGTGTGTTACTTAAAAATTTTACAAATAAATGTGTATGATTGACACGATAATATAAATTTTTACACACGAAAGGAAGAAAAATGAGATTACCAAACGGATACGGCGGAGTCGTAAAACTCTCCGGCAACAGAAGAAGACCCTACGCAGCGCGCATCACTACGGGCTGGCACATAAATGACATCACGGGAAAGCGCATCCAGCACTACCAGATTCTGGGGTACGCTCCTACCCGGTCGGAAGCTCTGCAGATTCTGGCACGTTACAATAATTATCCCATCGATGGGGAAACGCTGAAATTAACCTTCCGGGAAATTTATCTCCGATGGTCCGAAGAAAAGTTTCCTACCATCTCCCACTCCAACATCAAAGGCTATCGGGCGGCCTTTGCCACTTGTGAAAACATTGCTGATATGCCATTTCACAATTTGAGACTCAATGATTTACAGCAGGTGATTGATCACAGCGGCAAGAACTATCCTACCCTGAAAAAAATCCGTGTTCTCTTTAACCAGCTCTATTCTTATGCCATGAAACACGAAATTGTCTCAAAAGATTATTCTGCCTATGTAAATATCTCGAAATACAAAGACCGGAATCCAAATAAAAACATACGAAGCTGTTTTTCCACCTCTGAGATTGCTCTCCTGTGGAAGCACAAAAACAATCCCTATTGCCAGACAGTCCTCATGCTAATATACAATGGTGTGCGCGTCTCAGAGCTTTTGGATCTGAAAAAAGAAAACGTTCATCTGTCCGAACAATATTTTGATGTCATTGACAGCAAAACCGAAAACGGCATTCGAAAAGTTCCGATTGCTGACAAAGTACTCCCCTTTTACCAGCGCTGGCTTCATGACTGTTCCGATTGTGAATATCTCATCCATACCCTGGACAGCCAGCATTTTACCTATTATATGTATTACCACAATGTTTTCCAACCCCTGATGTTTCGTCTGCACATCGATCATACACCTCACTGCTGCCGGCACACCACGATTTCCCTGCTCGCCGAAGCTCATGTCGATCAGACTACCATCAAAAAAATTGTCGGTCATTCCGGCGCTATGTCCCTGACAGAACGGATTTACACGCATCTGGATGTGCCTGCGCTGGTCGAAGCCATTAATCAGATTTAATCGCTTCTTGTATGTTGCTTGCGTGTTACTTGTAGAAGTGATTTTGCCCCAAACTCTGTTTATAAATCCGGTATTTCCAACACTTCCGTGGAAAATACCATGCGTATTTCCGGTTAAGGTAACTTACAAGACTTCTACAAAGAAGAATGCTAAGGCAAA
>ERZ772875.916-NODE-916-length-30751-cov-4.639595_pt1 | contig 30751 bp, 31 predicted proteins | sample MGYA00580585_ERZ772875 | MGnify/ENA primary metagenome ERZ772875 (study PRJEB29015, sample SAMEA2737736) | human gut metagenome | biome: human gut; feature: human-associated habitat; material: faeces | place: China | collected 2012 ... | reverse complement strand
TACGTTTCGGCGCGATAACAGCCCATAATTTTTCAGGCGGAGCGTCTCCGCCTGTTTGGTATACACATTTTTTCAAACCCGCGGCAGTTGCGCACCCAGAAAGCTCTCCGCCTTGCTTCCTTCAGGGAATTATCGATTAACTTAATGGTATTACTCACGGTGAGACGTATTTTTTGATATAAAAAATCATTTGGAGGTAACACATGGCAGAAGAAAAAGCCCGCGACCCCACAAAGCAGGAAAGGAAACCGGTCAACATTCCGCTTTCTAAAATCCATGACTTGCCCGGCAGCGTCTTCGCACCGCCGAGCCAAAAAAGTCTCGAAGCGTTGACAAGCAGCATCGTCCTAAAAGGCGTACAGGAGCCGGTTATCCTGCGCCAGCGCGAGGACGGAGAGTATCAGATCGTCTCCGGCAATCGCCGCCGCAAAGCAAGCGAATTTGCAAAGAAAACGGAAATTCCCGCTTTTATCTACGACATGACCGAGAAAGAAGCAAAAGACTTCCGTTTCCGGAACAAAGGCGAAGGCACACCGCCCGGAAAGCTGCTGCCTGAGAGTGAAATCGGCAAAAAGCGCGACACGACCGAAAAGGCACCGGATAAAGCGGCAGACGGCAAAAAGCCAGACGTGCCGCTGAAATCTCCCGAGAAGCCAGCCGAGGTAAAACCTGCGCCAGCACCGGGACCGAAGAAACCGGAGGAAAAGCCGAAAGCGGCTCCATCTCCGGAAAAGGCAGATGCAGACGCAAAGAAACCAGATACACCACCGAAGCAGCCCGAAAAGCCGACCGAGGTAAAGCCTGTACCGGCATCGGAGCCGAAGAAACCGGAGGAAAAGCCGAAAACGGCTCCATCTCCGGAAAAGGCAGATGTAGACGCAAAGAAACCAGATACACCACCGAAGCAGCCCGAAAAGCCCGCTGCGGTCAAACCCGCACCGGCGTTTATGCCCGGTCCTGCTGCGCTGGGGCCTTCCGGTACGAAAATCACGAAGATTTTCGATGAGCGGCTGATGCCCCCGGACGAAAAGGCAATGAAAGATTTACCCGTTCCAAAGGACGGCGAATCCTACTTCATTACGCTCCACCCGGCATATCTGGAAAAATCCGAGTTCAACACTGTTTCCGTCGATGTAACCAGCGACGATTACAAGGAACTGAAAAAGTCTATCGAGCTGAACGGCGTAAAGGACCCGGTATTGACGCGCCTGAATCCCAAAGGCGGTTTGGAAATCCTCTCCGGACAGCGGCGGCACATGATCGCGCGGGAACTGAATTATCCCGTCCCCGCTATCATCCAGAAGATCGACGACAACGACGCGATGATTCTCGTTGCGGACAGCAACCTGCACCGCCCGCACATTTCTACCTACGATTTGTCGCGTACATTGCGGAACAAAATGACCGCGATGAAGCGCAAGGCAGGACGGAAAAAACGCGGTGAGCCCAGCGCGGATGAGCTGAACAGTGATGAAATGCTGGCAAAGGAAATGGGTATCAGCACAAGTAAGCTGAACCGTATCATCCGTCTTTCCGAAGCGTCCAAAGAGGTCTGCGAAGCAGTTGACAGCAATTCGCTGGAATTATCCATTGCGTCAGCACTGTCCTTCCTTAAACCTGAGAACCAGACTGCGGTCATTGATTTAATGGGGCTGAACCTCAAGCCAACAGTCAAACGGGTTCAGCGCCTGCGTGATGCAGAAAAAAGCGGCAAGCTGGACGACAAAACGATACGCGATATTCTGGAGGATAAAGACCTTCAACCGGTCAAGCCGCCTGAACCGCTGAAAAACGAACCGCCCAAGCCAGAGCCGACGCAGACAGCGCCGCCGTTTCCGGTTGCATCAATGGTAATGCCGAGTACGCCGACACCGCCCGCGCAGACCGCTAATACGCCGCCTGTCACGCCAACGCCGACACCACCCACGCAGCCCATCAATACACCGCCGGTCACTTCGACAACGACCGCACCGCCTGCGCCCCCGGAGATGAAACCGGTCATTCAGGAGCCGCCGAAGCAGGAGCCTGCGCCGCAGCCGCCTGTCATGCAGGCAGCAGAAAAACCGGATACAGCACCGGAGCCTGCCAGCAATGGTATTGCGCTCAACGCAGACGAAAAGAAGCAAGACGAGCCGAAAACGGCAGCGGATGAAGAACCGATTGAACACAATTCTCAACGCGACAATATGTACGCGACGAAAGTTACACTGGGCGGCGACCGGCTGCGCAGATATTTTCCGGATGTTACCATGACGCCGATGCAAATTGTAGAAAGCATCTATTCTGCGCTAGAGGATCGCCGCCAGCGCGAAGCACGGGCGAAGCAGAAAACGGAAATTCTGCACCCGAGCAAGCCGGTCCCCACACGTTAATATGCACCACCGCAAGCTACTATGACCGGCAGTCAACAAACGGTTTCTTGAATATTTCACTTCCGACAGGTGCCACAGCGACGATCAACGGCGGTGCGTCCTTTAGCGGTGAAAAGCAGCTCACCGTTACGCCACTGGTCGATTTTTACCGCTTGACCATCACCGCCGCAGATGGCACAACGGAAAAGAGTTATTATTTTGTTACGCGCTACTACCTCACCGGCGTTCCCATCGACCTCGTTCGCGCCATCGGCACATTCGTTTTCCTCCGGCTCGGCGCAGAACCGATGCTCGAAAAGCTCGACAGAATTAAGGTTAAATACGGCTTAGCGGAGTAAGCACAGAGTCCTTCTCCTGATTTCAGGAGGAGGACTTTGTGCTTTTCTTTTTCTCTATTTGCCATGTCGAACCATGTAAAGATAAATTTTTTTATAGGAAGTTTTTGCGCTTTGCGCGAAAAGTGGGTTTTTTATCTTTTTGCAGACTGTTAGGGAGTAGAGGGACATAAAAGGAGCAGCACATGAACGAGCGATTTGAACGCTACAACGAAATCACATTTGAAGCCTACTGCAAGGCGGCAATCGACAACGCCGTTCATCGCGGCGTCCGCAAAAAAGAACGCCGCGCGGAGTTGGAACCGCCCTTGACAGAGCTGAACGACGCGGTTCTTTTTCGCCTTGACCCGACCGACGCGCCGCAAGAAGCGGTGCTGGAAGAAGCCATAACCTTTGAAGTTTGCGACCAGCATATCACGGTTCACAACGCGGCGCTGGGGCAGGCACTTACATATCTCCCGCGCCGCAAACGGGAAATTACGCTGCTGTACTTTTTTGAGGATTTGACAGACGCAGAAATCGCAAAGAAGCTCGATATGAGCGTTAGCGCCGTTCAGCGGCAGCGCAACCGCGCGGTGTGCTGGCTGCGAGATTTTTTGATGGAGGTTCCATGAAAGAAATCCCTTATTCTGTGATCTGCGCCGCGCAAAACGGCGACACCGACGCGATTGCTTTGATTCGCCGCCACTTTGAGGGCTACATCGCCAGCAAGTGCCTTGTGACCTACGACGATGGAGACGGGCACAGCTGTACGTTCCCGGACGATGAGCTGCGCTATCTGGCAGAAGCTGCGCTTTACGCCGCCATTTTCGGGTTCAAATGTAAAGAGCCGCCGCCCGATTTTGTTATTTGACGCAGACGCGAAAAGCGGCGAAATACGTCTCACCGTGAGACGTATTTCGCCGCAGGAAAGGAGTAAGGCAAGCATGACATATCTTCAGGAAGAACGCTGCGTGATGTGCGGCGAGATCGTCCCGGAGGGGCGCATGGTGTGTTCGTGCTGCGAACGGACAGCTACAGAGCAGACAAAGGCGCCAGATTGCCGGTCTGTGAAAACACAGCATCGAAAGATACTGCGTTTTCCCCGGTTGACAATCAACCGCAGGTAAAAGTCTGATTTACAACTGAATACCTGGCCTTTGCGTCCCGGTTCCACAAGCAGAGCTTTGACAATATTCTGCTGGTCTACGCACAGGACGAGGATGTGACTATCCTTGCCACCAAAAAACAGTGGGCTGGCGTAGGCAGAAACCTGATCTCCCGTCCAAAAGGGATTGCCGTCTGCGTTTACAGCAACGCCCGCCTTACGCTTGACTATCTCTTTGATATAAGTCAAACTGTGGGCAAGGAGATTCATCCCACCAACTGGCAGCTTTCCGATGAGATGCAAAAGGCTCTGGGGGAAAGGCTTACCTTCTCACATGGGTTTCAGACACAGCCGTTCCCAGACCTCTTGTACGCCCTGGCGCGTGAGGCCGTCAATGACAACTACCGTGCTTTGGAACGGTTCGGGTTTGAGGGCGGCCCCGACCGCAGGATTCTTGACCCCGGCATGGGAACCGGCAATTTCTATTCCGTGCTGCCGGAGCAGTATCAGGGAAGCAAGCTGTACGGCGTGGAGTTGGACTCTATCACCGGGCGTATCGCAAAGCAGCTTTACCCAGAAGCGGATATTTCCGTTATGGGCTATGAGGCGGTTAAGTTTGAGGACAACAGCTTCGATGTGATCCTAGGCAACATCCCCTTCAACAGTGTCAAAATCTACGACCGCCGCTACAATGAGCTGAATCCCTATATCCACGACTACTTTTTCATCAAGTCCCTTGATCTTGCCAAGCCTGGCGGCATCATCGCCTTTATCACCAGCAAGGGCATCCTGGACCGGAAGGACGAGAGCCTGCGGGAGTATATCGCACGGCGGGCAGAGTTCATCGGCGCCATCCGCCTGCCCAATACGGCGTTCAAAATGCTGGCGGGAACCGAAGTGACTGCGGATATTGTCTTTTTGAAAAAGCGGGCGGTCCCCATGCAGCTTGACCAGACAAACAACCTATCATGGATACAGACGGACTTGGAACGGGGCAAATGGATTCCCTACAACCGCTACTTCATGGACCACCCGGAAATGCTCATGGGCAAGATGGAGAGCAGCCGGAATATGTACGGCAGCGAGGATGGCACGGCCTGTATCGCGCCGGAGGGTTTCGATCTGTATGAACACCTCTCCGACGCGGTGGAAAGCCTGTACGCCCGTTTCAGCGCGGAGCCGGATGTGGAACCGCTGGAGGAAGCGGAGGAAGAACAGCCGACCGATTATGAGGACGCCCCCGAAGGGACCCGGAATTTTACCTTTGTGGTGAAGGACGGCGAAATCTACTACTGCGAGAAGAACAAGCTGCTCCCACAGTCCTACACCGGAATGAAGGCCGCCCGAATCAAAGGCCTATGTGAAATCCGTACCGCGCTGCTGGAGGTCATCAGCATCCAGTCCCATGAGTATGCCCCTCTGGACCTCCGCAAAGCGCAGGATAAGCTCAATCAGGTCTATGACCGTTTCACCACCAAATATGGGGCCATCAACAGCAAGGGCAATATCCTCGCCTTTTCCGATGACGACCAATTCCCCCTGCTGCGCTCCATTGAGGACGAACGAAAGGATAAGAGCGGCTGGGATAAATCGGCCATCTTCCACAAGGCGACCATCCGGCCATTCCGGGAGGTCAACCACGCTGATACCGCCGAGGACGCCCTGCAAATCTGCCTGAACCGCAAACTGCGGGTGGATCTCTCCTATATGTCCTTCCTGACCGGGAAAACCACGCACGAACTGGCAGAGGAGCTGGGCGGCCGCATCTATCTCAATCCGCAGAAGTACTATGGGAACCCGGATGAGGGCTGGGAACTGGCGGAGGAATACCTGAGCGGCCATGTGCGGGATAAGCTGCTTTACGCAAGGCAGAGGGCGGCGGAGGAGCCGGAGCTGTTCGCCCGGAATGTGGAGGCGCTGGAGGCGGTTCAGCCGGAGCCTCTGACCCCTGCCGATATTGAGGTGAATCTGGGCGCCATCTGGGTGCCGGTTGAGTATTACCGCCAATTCATGTATGAAACCTTCCAGACCAGCGGCTATGCCAAAGTGATTGACGGCGGGGATAACCGGCGCCGCATTGATATTGAGTAGGTGCTTAGTAAAAGTCAGTTTATTCAGAGAGCAAGAATGATGGATGAAGCCTGCCGCCAATGGTGTGATCTTATTGAAGAATGTAGAGAGCGGGCAGACGGCCAGGGATTCACAGAGTTTTATCATGAAATATGCGACCAAAAATACGAGGAATATACCGAAAATCCCAGCATATATGGCTTTGATATGCCGAAACGGAGTCTACCTTTGACAAGAGGCGGATCGCTTCATTCGTTTGAGCTGGACCGATGGAGTGAACCGGATGAGAACCACCGGGTCAAACACATTGGTAAATACATTGGTGATCTGGTAAACGAGTATGCGGACGCCAAGTGCCAGCTTTCCATGCTCTATGACGCCGACCCTGCCCATGTGGAGGAACAGCGGCAGAAAGGAATCGCGGAGGCGGACAAGCTGATTGCCAACAAGGTATTAGAGGCCATACGCGCCATGCTCCGCAAGGATCGAGAAACCGGCTCTTTTGAGTATGCGGAGGCCCGAAAAGCCTACTATACAGAGCGGTTGATCTGTGAAATCCTGATGGCGTTGGAACAGAACGCCGTCAACATGGGTATGGAGTACGACGATTGCCAGAAGGCTATGGGAGGTGATCTTTCCAAGGCCGCCAAAAAGGAATGGTATTTACGGCACAAGGACAGGGGCATGGAACCATGACCAATGTGCGGCGCAAGAGAAAAACAGAAAAAGTTGATACTTGTCGATAAAAGTCACTCGAAAAAGTTTGCAGTTTGCGTCAAAACTCCCTTGAAAAAGTTGTTGTTTTCGGCTATACTGAAATAAAACAGAATAAGGGAGGCGAAACTGTCATGCTGAAAAGGAAAATTGAGCAGAAACTGATTGACTGGAAAAACACAGAAAATCGCAAGCCATTGATTATCAAGGGCTGCCGGCAGTGCGGCAAGACATTTTCTGTCCTTGACTTTGCAAAGAAAAATTATAAAAATGTTGTGTACCTGAATTTTTTTGAAAATCCAGACTATGCCTCTGTATTTGCCGGGTCCCTGGAAGTGGACACAATCGTGATGATGCTGTCCGCCCTGCTGGGTAGTGAGGCGGTGTTTGAAAGCGGAAGTACAGTCTTGATCCTGGACGAGATTCAGGAGTGCCCGGAGGCCCGGACCGCCCTGAAATTTTTCCGAATTGATGGGCGCTATGATGTGATAGGCACCGGCTCTCTGCTGGGTGTGAAGGGGTATGGAAAAGAACCGAAATCTGTTCCTGTCGGATCGGAAACGGTGATTGATATGTACCCTCTGGATTTTGAAGAATTTCTGTGGGCCAATGGGATTGCTGACCCTGTAATTGATATGTTAAAGAAATGCTTGCAGAAAGAGACGCCTGTCCCGGAGGCCCTGCACAACCGTATGAAGCAACTGCTCCTGCAATATGTGGTTGTCGGAGGTATGCCGGATGCCGTACAGACCTTTGTAGATACGAAGCAGATGGATGAGGTGCTGCAAATCCAGCGCGATATTGTCCGCTCCTATGAGGACGATATGGTGAAGTACGCCGAGAAGAAAGACAAATCACGAATCAAAGAGTGTTTTCAGTCTATCCCGAAGCAGCTCAGTAAGGAAAACAAGAAATTTCAATACTCCGTTGTCAAAAAAGGTTCTACCGCATCAAAATATGCCGGGAGCCTTCAATGGATTGAGGATGCCGGTATCATTGTCCGCTGCTATAATCTGAGCATTACGGAACTGCCTTTGGATGGGAACGCTGAAGAAGATATATTCAAGGTGTATATGCGGGACTGCGGCCTTTTTGTCAGTATGCTGGAGGATGGCACACAGTACGACATTCTGCAAGGAAATCTTTACGGCTATAAAGGCGCGATTTTTGAAAATCTGATTGCGGATGTTTTCGGTAAGATGGGACGAAAACTCTACTATTTCCACAAAGATAGCGGTTTGGAAGTGGACTTTGTGATCCGTTATAAAGGACAATGCACATTGGTGGAGGTCAAAGCGTCCACAGGGAATACGAAAAGCACCAGAACGATCCTGCGCCATCCTGAAAAGTACCATGTCAGCCAAGCAATCAAGCTGGGGGACTACAATGTAGGACGCACCGAACAGCTTCTCACACTCCCGCTGTATATGGCGTTCCTGCTGAAAGAACTGTGAGCGGATCGCTCAAACTTAAATATGTCCAATGCAAAAGGCAGTCCATCGAGGGCTGCCTTTTTTGCCGCCCTGCGGCGTCAAACAACCGGCCGCCCGGTTCGAGAAAGGAGTTTGGATGAACACAGTAACAACGAGTTATAAGCATAACGGGGTGCCGGTGTCTATCCCCAGAGGGTCCTATGGCGTGACCCGCCTGACGGCCCGGCTGTATGAGTACCCCAAAGGGCATCCCTGCCGGGGGTGCCCTTTTACTTTACGGACTTCCGTTCCATCCTGTATGTTCCCCAGCCGAAAGGACGGAGAGTGCCTCTGGTACGATCTGAAGCGGAAGAAGCGCCCGCCCCTGCCGCACACCTATCCCCAGAATCAGGCGGCGGCGGAACGGATTTTTGATTTCATTGAAGTTCTCAAAAAGGTGATGAAACAAAAAGGTTATCCACCTTAAAAGAGGGCGGTTTTCTCACAATGGACGATGATTTCTTTTTGCACCTGACGGATGTAGGCCGGGAGGTGGCGGAGCAAACCTATGAAAAACACTGTTTTTTTACTCGTTTGCTGATAGATGCCGGTGTTGATCCAGAGATGGCAGAACAGGATGCTTGCCGAATGGAGCATACCATCAGTGAGAATAGTTTCCAACAACTTAAAGCTGCTACCGTAAAATTTGAGAAATCCAAGGGGCAAGCTACGCAAAGGACACCAGCAAAAAAGTTCGCGCTTATATGTTGGCGAAAGGACAATCTGGAAAGAGTCTGAACGCGCTGCCGATTTATGGCTACAAGTACGCCGACGATGGCTCCAAACAGTGGGTCATTGACCCGGACGCTGCGGAGGTCGTATATCAAATCGGTATGGATGTGCTGAACGGTTTTGGTCCGAATCGGATTGCCGCACGGTTAGAGCAGGCAAGAATCCTGGCTCCCAACGCCTATTTCGCAAGCAAGGGCATGAGCTATCATGGCAAAGACGCTGTAGATTCTTACCACTGGTCGTCTGCTACGGTAGCACGAATGATGGATCACTATCTGGAATACAGTGGACATACGGTAAACTTCCGGACACACCGCAAATCCTATAAGATCAAGAAAAAGGTCAACAATCCACCGGAGCAATGGATGGTGTTTGAAGACACGCATGAAGCGATCTGGACGGAGGAAATGGCAAACGAAGCAAAGCGTGCCAGAGAATCCCGCCGTCGCGTCACGCGCCTTGGCGATACGGGAATCTTCTCTGGGCTGGTCTACTGCGCAGACTGCGGACAAAAGCTGTATCTGGGCAGAAGCGTCAAGTGGGAATACCGTCAAGAGAACTATACCTGTTCCACCTATCGCAGCCGAAAAGGGTGCAGCGCCCACTACATACGCACCGTGGTGCTGGAACAGCTGGTTTTGGAGAATCTGCAAAAGGTCATTTCCTTTGCACAATTCAATGAAGAAGCCTTTGTGGAAATGCTGATGGACGGACGGAAAAAGGCGTTGGATGCGAAGCAGGCAAGCGTGAAGCGCACGCTTGCTAAGCAGGAGCGCCGCATTACCGAGCTTGACACGATCATTCAAAAGCTCTATGAGGACAACGTATGCGGAAAGCTCACGGACGAGCGCTTTGCAAAGCTCTCAGCCGGTTATGAGCAGGAGCAGGCGGAATTAACAGCCAGTGTCCAAACGCTGCGGAAAGAGCTTGCAGCGGCGCAGGAGAGTACCGGCAATGCGGAAAAGTTTTTAAGGCTTGTTCGCAAATACACCGAGCCGAAAGAGTTGACCACTGTGATGGTGCATGAGCTGATTGACAAGATCATTGTCCACGCACCGGATAAATCCAGTGGAGAGCGCATACAACAAATTGACATCCGCTATAATTTCATCGGAGAGGTGGAGTTTTCCGCGGAGTACGCAACAAAAACAACAGCATGACACCGAAGCGTCATGCTATTGCACAGGGAGTGTTGAAAACTTCTTTATCAAACACTACCCTTGCGAGGCGATATGTATTTTTCCGGTCGGCAAAGCCGCCGGATAAAATGAATTTCCATTTTATTTCGCCCTGCGGGGCGAAACTCTACGAGGTTTTTTGACACACTGCAAAACTGGAAGACTTCCGTCTTCCGGTTTTCTTTTACCAATTCCGGCTTGTCCCGGCCTCCTGCACGCTCCAACGGAAGCTTCCCAGATCATACCCGCGCGGCACATAGAACCGCTTGACGCGCAGAGGGTCGTCCGAGGTATTGTAGAGCTGGCCGTTCATGAGAAGCCCATAGTCGTAGTACCGTCCGGCCACCTCGATGGAGAGCTCGCTCCTCGTCCCCTCCGGATAGCACACCGCGTAGGGAACCTGCCCTGTGAGCGCAGCGAGATACTTTTGGCTCTCCTCCATCTCAAAAACGAGCGTCTGCTCATCCATCGTGCTGAGGTTCCCGTGCGAATACGTGTGGCTCTGAATGGACACCAGGCCGGACCGCGAGAGCTCATAAATCTGCTCCGCTATCATCTTGTGCGGCGTGCCGATGGCTTTTGGAATGACGAAAATCGTCGCCTTGGCATTGTATTTTTGCAGCAGCGGGAAAAGCTCGGTGTAATTGTCATCATAGCCATCGTCGAAGGTCAGGATCACGGGCTTCTCGTAGTCTTCCACGTGTGACAGATCCTCGAACCAAATCGTATCAAATCCGTTTTCCTGCAAATAGAGAAGCTCTTCTTCTATTGTCTGTGGGCTCACGAACAGATCCCAGTAGCCCCACAGATCGTCGCTCACCGCATGGTACATCAGGACCGGCACATTGACGTTTTCCGCGGGCGGATCTAACGTCAGCTTCCTCGCAAAATACATCGTTCCGTCCTCCGCCTCGCCGGACACAACGCCCGGAAGCTCCAGAATCGCCTCCATCGGCACATATGCCGCGCCGTCCTGCAAAAATCCGTCACCCGCATGCAATTCATCCGACCGCACAAGAGAAACAACCGTCTCCTGCCCGTCAAGCCCCAGCGTCACCGCATCGTCCGCCGAAGCAATATCCACCCCCGCGAACTCCTCCAGCAGCGCGCAGTCCACAAAAAGCGTCTGCCCATCCGTCAGCGTCGAGGCCCTCGCGCCAAAGAGCAAAATTTCCTCCCCTTCCGGAAGCGGCTCCGGCTCCGGGATTTCTTCCGGTTCGGGTTCTACCGGTGAAGTCACCTCCGCCAGAACCACAGTCGCTTCTATGGCCTCCGGCTCCGGTTCCAGTACGGCGGCCTCCTGCGCCGTTTTGCCGCACCCGACGAGCATCAGCGCCAGAAGCGCCGCCGCACAGAACACCAACCATCCCTTTTTCATAGCGCGTCCTCCCTCTCCCGTTCTTTTTGCATGGCAAGCTGCTTCGACGCGTACAGATACGCCTGCTGGTAGTCTCCCAGCTCCCGGCAGCAAACCTCTAAGCCTTCGTAGAGCTCTCGCTCGAGCATCCTTCCGAGCGGAATTTCCTCCGCCTGATGAAAATAGAGCGCAGCATTTTCATACTGCTCACGCTTGGCCGCGATTTTTCCGCGGAAAATCAGATATTCCGCCCGGCTCGCCTCCGGCAGCTCGGCAATCGACCAGATTTCGCGCTCGGCCGCCTGAATGTGCTCCTGCTGCAGGTGAAAGCGCGCCATCGTAAAATGGTACCGCACAGCGTTCTGCCCCGCAAGATAACAGGCTTTGTACCGCTCGACGGCTTCGTCCGGATGCTTTTCCAGAATCGCGATTCTGGCCAATACATCGAGCGCTCCGGTCTGCACCTGCGCGCTTGCATAAAGGCTTTTCCGGTTCCACTCGAGCGCGCGCCCGGCAAGCTCCTTTGCCCGGGAAATAGTCTCGTCCAGAAGCATCTGTCCGGCAAGCGCTTCCGCCGCCATCGAGCAAAGCAGCAGCGTCTCGTCGTCTCCTGGCGCGTCCTGCTCGAAGAGCGCGAGGCATTCCTCGTATTTTCGCTCCCGGAACAGCGCCCGCGACCGCCGCATCCGCTCCATCACCGCGTCCGTCTGCTCGTCTGACAGCAGCCACCCCACGCTCACACCCAGCGCCTGCGCCAGATGCTCGAGCGTGCGCATGGAGGGCGACGCCTGATCGTTTTCGATCTGCGAAAGCATGTTCCGCGTCACGCAGTCCCCCGCCACCTGACTCTGGCTGAGGCCCTTGGAGAGCCTCGTCTGCCGGAGCTTTTGTCCAAGCGTCATGCGCGTCCCTCCCGTAAATATTATTTACACTATCGTACCAGATTCTTCCGTCTTTTGCAAGCGAAAAACCGTGCGTTCTCTCATTTTGCCCATTTTTTCTCAAAAATCCATGCGCTGTCTTGCAAACATTCGCGCATGATGCTATAATATAGTCGCTGAAAGCTGCCGCCCGTGCGCGGCATTTTCAAGCAGCTTTGGTTAGTTATCTCTAACTAGAAACTGCAATTTCTGACACGCGAAGGAAAACCCACCATGGAACGAAAAGAAGCCATTCAAAGCGCCTATCGCCTGACAGGCAGCAACCAATTTTACGACGGCATGATCACCTGTTCTACCCTTCCGGGAAAGGCTGTCTGCCGCCTCGTGTGGGCAATGAACAAGAAAGAATGTGACGCGTATCTGGCGGATGCCCTGTCCGGCATTCCGGAGGATTTTTCCGGCTCGCTTCTCGAGATTCCAGTCGGCACGGGCATTCTGACGATGCCGCTTTATAAAACGCTTCCGAACGCGCGCGTCACGTGCCTTGATTACTCGCCCGACATGATGGCGCAGGCGCGCGAAAAGGCTTCGCATCTGTCTCTTTCCAACGTCACGTTCGGTCAAGGTGACGTTGGCGCATTGCCGTTTGCGGACGAGAGCTTTGACATCGTTCTCTCACTCAACGGCTTTCATGCCTTCCCGGATAAACAGGCCGCCTACCGCGAAACCCTCCGCGTTTTAAAGCCCGGCGGCATATTCTGCGGCTGTTTCTATGTTTCCGGCGAGCATCGGCGCACCGACTGGTTCATCCGCCATGTCTATGAGCCCGCGAAATTTTTTACCCCGCCCTATGAAACCATGCCCTCGCTTCGGACCCGGCTCCAGAGTTTGTATGAAACCGTCCGCCTCGGAAATTTAAAATCCATCGCGTGGTTCGTCTGCAAAAAGAAGGAGGAAGTGACCCATGCCTGACCGTATTTCGCTCTCCGGCGTGCCGGAGACAATGCTGCAAACGCTCTATGCCCGCGCCGAAGAGAGCCGGACGCGCGGCGCGATTCACGACGAAGCTGCCGAAGCGCTTGTGTCGAAGCTCGACTACGATTTTTCCATCGCCAAACGAGACAAGGCCATGCGAAGCGGCGTTATTGCCCGCACGATTGTTCTCGACAAGCTCACAAAGGCTTTCCTCGCATCGCACCCCGGCGCGGTGGTTGTGAACATCGCGTGTGGTCTGGATACCCGCTGCTACCGGATGACAGGCTTTTCTCACTGGTATAACCTCGATCTGCCCGAGACGATGGCCGTACGGGAAAAGCTTTTACCTGAAAAGAACGAAACCATCTCGCAGCTCGCCATGTCGGCCATGGATGACTGGGGCGCAAAAATCGCCGAAACAAACGCGCCTGCGCTCATCATCATTGAAGGCCTCACCATGTATCTGGCGCAGACAGACATACAGCAAATCTTCCGCGTCATTTCGGGCCGCTTCCAAGACGCGACTGTCTTTGTCGAGACGATGAACCCCATGGTCGTCCGCCGCTTTCAGGAAAAGTCCATCGCGGCCAGCGGTGCGCGCTTTACCTGGGGCGTGAAGGATGGGGAAACGCTCGCCGCACTTCTTCCCGACTTCCGCTTCATGGAGGAGCACGGCTTAACCGAAGGCATGGCGGTCTTCGTTCCGATCTATAAACTGCTTGATAAAATCCCCGCCGTGCGGAGCATCTCTAACCGCATTGTCGTCTTGCAGCAGGAAGGAGCATAACCATGCACGAATACTATCAGAAATCGAGCGGCAAGCTGAAAAAGACCATGCGCGGCTTTCTTTCGCTTGTCCGCCTGGAATTGGAACGCATCACAAAGCAGCCCTATGAGACTGCCTTTGAGGAAATCTGGCGCATCTACGAGCACGACATGCTGGGGCGCTTCCCCTACATCGGCGGCGACAAGGCAAGCGGCACAAAAAATCTCACGCAGGCCTACATGCTCGTCGCAATGGGAGAGTATCTCAAGCGCTTTGGCTGCTCACTGGAGGAGATCGGCCGTCTTATGACGCTTGCCTACGAGCGCCGCATGCAGAAAACGCCGCCGATTGCCAAGGCGCTTATGGGAAAACTGTTCCGAAATCCGGGTTTACTCAACAAAATGTTCCGCAAAAAGGACGCGCAGAATGCCGCAAACGCGAAAGTCAATCCCGGAAGCTTTGAAACGAAGACGCAGGTCCCGCCCGAGCCGGGCTTTGACTTCAGCTATCATAACCTCGTCTGTCCGCTTTCCAATTTTGCGAAGCAGTACGGGTATGAGGCCTACATGCCCTACCTCTGCAACCTCGATTACGTGATGTTCGGCATGCTCGGCGCGCCGCTCTTCCGGTCGCGCACGTGCTTTGAAGACGATTTCTGCGACTTTAAACTAAAGCTCGGCGCGAAGCCGCTTTCCTACTGGCCGCCTGTTTTCTCGCAGGAAAATGGCTGCAAATAACTCCAAGGAGACCATCTATGCTTGTTCACTCGCTGGAAGACCGATACATAGAATCCATCGGCCACGCGTTCGGCTACTATGACTACGGCGAAGAAAAAGGTCTTGCCTCCGCCTTTAAAGACCGCGACAGGACCGCCGTCTACATCTGCGGCTTTGCCCGCGCCATGCTGCAAGCTGGCCTTCTTTCCGCCACAAGTCCCTGCCATGAGGGCTTCATCGCCTACAAGCTCCCCGGCCAGAAAATTCGCCCGTCGGCGTTTCTTACCCTGCTTCAGGGCGTGTTCCGCTCCATGACGCTCGCAGAGCTCCTGCGCTTTGCCCGCGCGATGAAACAGGGCGGCGCGAGCCTTCGCGACCAATACGACAAGCGGAAAGCGCCGTATATTTTTGTCGGCATGCTCTGCGTTCCGGAGGCATACCAGCATCTTGGCATGGAGCTTGCCGGGACGCGCGACGTTGGCGCATTTGGGAAGCTGTACGATCTCATCCGCTATCCGGAAAAGCCAGCTTCTAAGGAGGTCCTATGAAATACATCACGATTCTCGTGTTCTGTTTTTTCTACTGGGGCATGTGCGTCCTTGGTACCGGCGGCGACCGGAAAAATCTTCTCGGCCTGCGCTCGTATCCGGAGGATGTGCAGCGCATCGTCCGGCAGCGCCCGGAGCTTTCGCCGTATCTTCCGAAGGAAAAAAGCCTTCCCGCGATTTTATTGAGCAATCTGCTTTTGTTTATCGTCGTCTTTTCTGTCCTCGGTCGGGTCTTCAAAACCGTGCTTGGACTCACCAGCTACCGCGCGGCCTTCTTCTATTTTCTCGCGCTGGGCGAAGGACTCGGCCTTTTTGACCTTGTCGTGATCGATCTTCTCTGGTGGCGGAACACGAAGCGCATCCGCTTCTCCTTTCTGCCGGAAAAAGCGCCGTATCAGGACCCGCAAAAGCATATCGGCTCGTTTGTGCGCGGTATCCCGCTTTTTGCCGCTGTCGCGGCCATTTCCGCCGGAATCGTGAGCATCCTCTGAGCAGCATCAAAAAACGCACTGCGGAAATTGTCCACAGTGCGTTTTTGTTATGTAGGTTCAGCCCTTCACGGTTCCGTCGGCGTTGAAGGTAGGGAGCTTTTCCAGATATACAATATCCTCCCGCTTCTGCGCGTCACCCTCAGCAAGAACCGCCATGCGTCCGGCGACCTCACCGCCCGCCTGATGGACCAATTCTTCCAGCGCGTGCAGGCTCTCTCCGGTAGAAATCACGTCGTCGACGATGAGAACCTTCTTGCCCTTCATCTTCGCCGCGTCCTCGCCCGACAGGTAGAGGTCCTGATCGTGCTGCGTCGTAATCGAGTGCACCTGCACATGGATCGGGTTCGTCAGATAGACCTTCATGCCCTTGCGCGCGACAAAATACTCGCTCGCGCCGGACTGACGCGCCATCTCATGAATCAGCGGAATGCTCTTGGCCTCAGCCGTCAGCAGATAGTCATACTCCTTCGGCGCGCGCGCCAGAAGCTCTTTCGCGCAGGCCACGGTAATCTCCGCGTCGCCGAACATGATGAATGCACCGATGTAGAAATCGTCCGCCACCTTACACAGTGGCAGCTCGCGCCTGAGTCCCGCAATGGTCATCGGATATGTCATGCGTATCTCTCCTCGCATTTTCTTTTGCGTCAGCTGACGCAGTCTCACTCGATTATTATATCTGCCGAGCCCCGGAAAGTCAATTCTTTTCCGCCGCCAAGCGCTTTCCCCGTCCGTTTTTGCCCCAGTTCGTTCCATTATTTCGCCATTTTCGTACGCTGATCCTGTTTGTCGAAAACAGGCTAAAAATTGGTGAGTCTCCCAAAATATTTGTTTGCTTTTTTGTTGATTTCGTCCCATCCTCCCGCCTTGCCTTTTGTCCGCTTCTTTCCTATAATAAGGGCGGAATGGCGATGACACAGGGTCCTCGCCGCGTGAAAGAAAGGAAGGAATACCCCATGAGCAACTACTTCAAAGTGAAGGAACACGGCTCGACCGTGCGCACCGAAATTATGGCCGGTGTGACCACCTTCATGGCAATGGCCTACATTCTGATGGTCAATGCCGGCATGTTCGCAAGCCTCGGCACCGTGAGCTACGGCGCGATCTACATCGCAACCGCGATTTCCGCCGTCATCGGCACGGTTCTGATCGGTCTTCTCGCGAACCTCCCTCTGGCGCAGGCCTCCGGCATGGGTCTGAACGCATTTTTTGTCTACACCGTCTGCTTCACCTTCGGCCTGAGCTACGCGAACGGTCTTGTGCTCGTCCTCGTTGATGGCATCGTCTTCGTTCTGCTTACCGTCACTGGCCTTCGTAAGATGATCTTTGACGCCATCCCGGCAGCCGTCAAGACGGCCATCTCCGCCGGTATCGGCCTGTTCATCGCCTTCATCGGCCTCCAGAACGCGGGCATCGTTGTCGACGACGGCGCAACGCTCGTGAACCTCGCCTCCTTCAACGTCTTCTCCGGCTCGGCGACCTGGGCTTCTATCTTCCCGATGCTGCTGACGATCATCGCTGTGTTTGCCATCGGCGCAATGTCCAAGAAAAAGGTCAAGGGTGCAGTCCTCTGGGGCATGCTCGGCGGCGCAGTCGCGTATTATGCCATCGGCCTCATTACAGTTCCCGACTTCTACGCTACGGCTGTTGCGCCCAACCTGACCTCCGATTTCTTTGGCGCATTCAAAGAGTTTGGTACGCAGGCATTCGGCAAGGTCTTCACCGAAGGCTTTGATTTCTCCCCGTATATTGCGGAACACGGCATGAGCAACTTCATCGTCATGTTCCTCACCACGATGCTTGCATTCTGCATGGTCGATATGTTTGACACCCTCGGCACGCTCTATGGCGCCTGCGCTGCGGGCAACATGCTGACCGAAGACGGCAACGTCCCCAACATGGACAAGGCCATGCTGGCTGACGCAATTGCGACCTGCTGCGGCTCTGTCTGCGGCACGTCCACCGTCACCACCTTCGTCGAATCCTCCGCGGGCGTCGCGGAAGGCGGCCGCACGGGTCTTGCTTCCATGGCAACCGCCGCGCTGTTCTTTATCGCAATGTTCCTCGCGCCTGTCGCGCAGCTCATCCCGACCTACGCCTGCGCCGCGGCCCTCATCTACGTCGGCGTTCTGATGATGTCGAACGTCCGCTCCATCGACTGGGATGATCCTGCATCCGCCGTTCCCGGCTTCATGACCGTCGCGTTCATGCCGCTGACCTACAACATCTCCTACGGTATCGCCTTCGGCCTCATCTCCTATGTCTTCATCAAGCTCTTCACCGGCAAGATCAAGGAAGTCAACGCCGGCACCTGGGTCATCACGCTCCTCTTCGCCCTCATGTTCTTCCTGACAAGATAATCCATTAAAAATCGGGAGTACCGTTCAAACGCGGTACTCCCATTTTTTCGCCTATTCAAATTTCCTAATTCCGTATGTAGCGGTGTACACGATCTTTTCGACCGCGTATCCATCCAACGCGTAGGGGGCGATGCCCACATCGCCCCATGAGGAGACATCGAATTCGCCGCGGATTTCTGTAAAATCGGTTCGTATCGCAGGGTCGATGTGGGCATCGACCCCTACGAACTCTTACGAAAGGTTTTACATGTTACAGCATACTTAAGTATTGAGCAGCAGCGCTTCGTCGATGCAGAGCCTGCCGTTTTTCTCAATGAGTCCCAGCTTGCAGCGCTTTGCGATCTCAAAGAGCTTTTCGCCGTTCACGCCCGTGAGGTTATCGACCTTGTCTAAAAGCTTCTGCGCCTCGGGGTGGAAGCTGGAGAGCGTGATGAAAATGCCGCGCGAACCGTTTTCCGCGCAGACCGCGCCGTAAAATTCGCGCACATCCTTTGCCGTCATGACCGCATGGCGGTTTTTCATCTGCATGAGCACGGTCTCCCGGTAACCAAGATCGTCCGTCGTGTGGATCACGCCGTCAATGCCGCCGTCATCCGACCCTCCCGTGACAAAGCCCTCGTCGACGAGCTTCCCCTCCGACAGGTAATACGCCCGCAAAAGCCGCACGCAGTAACTCTCGAACCATTCGCCGCCCTTTGTGTGGATGGCCTCCAGGAAGCAGCGTTTTAAATCCCCGCCCTCGGCCGCCTGCCGAAGATACCCACCAAGCTCCGTCGCCGGATAGTCGCCGGGGGCCCCCAACCGGTAGCCCCGCGTGGTTTTCACGACGGCGCGCTCCTTTTCCATCTCGACAAGGCACCTTCCCATGACGCTTCGCAGGGCATTGTCGTCCTGCTTCGTCGCGGTTCTGTCGGTCCCGAAATGGATTTCTGCCAGCCGGTAGAGCTCCTGCTTGCCGAGCAGCCCCTTTTCCTCCAGCGTCCGGGTGATAAATGCGCGGATGGCCGCCGGAGCAAACTCGATGTCCTGTGCCCGTTCGAGCTGCAAAAAGCCAGCCTCGTCCTCACGGATGGACCCCGCGTGGATAAGCCCGGTCAATACCATGCCGAGCCGGCTCTTCATCATCGTCAGCGGCGCACCGGGGCTTAAATCCGCGTCCGCCCCCCGTTCCATGCCAAGCGCCGCAATGCCTGCCTCAATGAGCTGCTTACGCCGCAGCCGCCCGGCTTTCGAGAGCTTGCGCAGCAAAAGCTCCTGCAATTGTTCGTCGGTTCGTTTCATACCGCCCCGCCCTTTCCGTCCTTTTTCCCTATCATACGCCATTTTCCCTGATTTTGCAACGAGAGAAAACCCGCAGAATTTCCGTAGGGAAGGAAGAACCCCCATCTCCGCATTGCAGAGATGGGGGTTGTACCGCCATCAAAAAATTCAGCAAGCCTTCGCTTCTACATTCGCGATAAGATCGTGCAGAGCGCCCATCGGGCAGGCCTGTGCGCACGCGCCGCAGCCGACGCATTTGCTGTAGTCCACAGAGGCGAGGTTGCCCTCGACATGCACCGCGTCGTGCTCGCAGGTTTTGACACACTTCATGCAGCCGATGCAGCCCGCACTGCAAGCCTTTCGGGTCACGGCGCCCTTGTCATGGTTCGAGCAGAGCACCGCCGTCTTCGCGCTTTGCGGAATGATCGCGATCACCTGCTGCGGGCAGGTCTTGGCGCAAAGGCCGCAGCCGACGCAGACGGACTGGTCGATGGCCGCAATGCCGTTGTTCCAGGAAATCGCGTCATGCGGACAGACCTTCGCGCAGTCTCCGAAGCCGAGGCAGCCGTACGTGCACGTACCCTTGCCGCCGAAGAACAGCTTTGCCGCCTGACACGAGGCAATGCCGCGGTAGTCTTCCTTGGGGCTCGTATGCTCACAGTCGCCGCCGCAGCGGACAATCGCGACCTTGGGCTCGACAGCCTCCGCCTCCACGCCGAGCACCTCCGCGAGCTTCTTTGCCGCCTCCGCGCCGCCGGGGACGCAGAGATTCGTCTTCGTGCCGGGGGTAAGCAGCGCTTTTGCGTAGCCGTCGCAGCCGGTAAAGCCGCACGCGCCGCAGTTTGCGCCGGGGAGGCACTCGCGGATGGCCGGGAAGCGCTCGTCTTCCTTGACCGCCATCACGTGGGACGCAACCGCCAGACCCACGCCGCAGATGAGGCCGATAATCGTAACGGCCAGAATGGGAATCAGAATTTCATTCATTGCATTTCCCTCCTTAACCGCCGAACAGCCGGTCGAGCACGCCCGAGAAGCCGAAGAACGACAGCGACACGATCGAAGCCGAAACCAGCGTAATGGGCAGACCCTCGAAGCTCTTGGGCGGTTCCGCGTCCTCTACCCGGGAGCGAACGCCCGAGAAGATGACCATCGCCATGAAAAAGCCCAGGCCGCAGCCAAGCGCCGTCAGAAGCGAGTCGCCGTAATTGAGGCCGTCGGAAATGTTGTTCATCGTCACACCGAGCACGCCGCAGTTCGTTGTAATGAGCGGCAGATACACGCCGAGCGCCTTGTGAAGCGCCGGAATATAGCGTTTGAGGACGATTTCCACCAGCTGCACCAGAGCTGCAATGACCAGGATGAACACGACCGTTTCCATATAGGTGAAGTCTACCTTGCCGGCCAGCAGCAGATGATAGATCGGCCACGTGACCGCCGTCGCCAGAACCTCGACGAAGATGACGGCGATGGACATGCCGGTCGCCTGATCGAGCTTCTTCGAAACGCCGAGGAACGGACAGATACCGAGGAACTTGACGAGCACGTAGTTGTTCGTAATCGCGGCCGTCAGAATGACAAAAAGTACCGTTTTCATTTCGCCGCTTCCTCCTTCCCGCTGCAGGAGCCAGCTTTCCCGCAGCCCGGGCAGGCCGCGCAGCCGAACTCTTTTTTCGTGATGGCCTTGCCCTTTGTGATCTTGTTAACGAGCGCGATCATGCAGCCGAACACGAAGAAGCCGCCGGGCGCCATCGTGAGAATGCCGATGGGGTTCTCGCTGAACCAGGGAATGGGCATGCCGCAAAATGTGCCTGCGCCCAAGATTTCGCGAATCGTCGCCATCGCGCACAGCGCCAGCGTAAAGCCAAGGCCCATGCCGAGGCCGTCGATTGCAGAATCGACCACACCGTGCTTGTTCGCGTACATTTCGGCTCTTCCAAGGATGATGCAGTTGACGACGATCAGTGCCAGATACACGCCGAGCGACTGATACAGCTCATACGTATACGCCTCCATCACGAGCTCAACGATCGTCACAAAGCCCGCGATGACTGTGATGTAGCACGGGATACGGACCGTATCGGGGATGATTTTCCGCAGCGCGGAAATAGCCATGTTGGACAGAATCAGAACCACGGTCGCCGCAATGCCCATGCCGAACGCCGCCGTAACAGACGTAGAGATGGCCAGCGTCGGGCACGTGCCGAGCACGAGCACCAGAACCGGGTTTTCCTTGATGAGGCCCTTGAGAAGATTCTGAAGCTTCGTCATTTTGCTGCCTCCTTTACTGTTTCATATGCCGCAAACGCCGTCTGCACGCAGCCCTTGTACGCTGTCGACGTGATCGTTGCGCCAGAGATTGCCTGCACGCCGGAAAGCGAGCTGTCCTGCCCCTCATACTGGCCATAGTAGCTCTCGTTTGCTGTCTGGCCGCCGAGCGTCTTCGTTTCGCTGGAAACGTCCAGCGTCTTGCAGCGAAGGATCGTCCCCTCCGGGGAGATGGCGACCATGACCTGAATCGTGCCGCCGAAGCCCTTTCCGGAGGTCGTGATGACATAGCCCGCGACGCTTCCGTCAGCCGCTTTTCCGACATACGCGCTCAGAACGTTTTCAGGAAGACCGTCCGTAACCTGCTCGAAGCTGCCCGCCTCCGGAATCAGCTCCTGCCGCGCGGCCGTTTCTCTTGCCTCGGCGTTTGCCGCGGATACCGGAGCCGTAAAGGAATTAACCACAGCCAGCGCGCCGGAAATGACAAGACAGATCACAACCAGAACGACGACCGCTTTGATGATACCCTGTTTTTCACTCATGCCGCTACACCTCCAAACGGTTTCGTCTCCGTCCACTTGGACAGATAAGGCGTGAGGATGTTCATAAAGAGGATGGCGAACGAAACGCCCTCGGCATACGCGCCGTAGAAGCGGATGAGTACCGTGAGAAGTCCCGCGCCGATGCCGAAGAGGACTCTGCCCAAGTTCGTAGAAGGCGTCGTGGAATAATCCGTCGCCATGAAGATTGCGCCCAGCATCAATCCGCCGGAGAGAATCTGCCCCACCGCGTCCTGGCCGAGGATCAGGCTCATAACAAACACCGTACCCACGAAGCAGACCGGCGTGTGCCACGAGATCACGCCCCGGATGAGAAGGTACGCAAAGCCAATGAGAAGCGCCAGCGCACTCGTCTCGCCAAGGCAGCCGCCGTGGTTGCCAAGCAGCAGCGTCAGGTAGTCAACCGACTCGCCGTTTGCCATCATCGCAAGAGGCGTTGCGCTCGACACCGCGTCCGGGAAGACCCACGCCGTCATGGTCTTCGAGAACGCGAGGAACATGACGATACGGGCCGTAATGGCGGGGTTCGCGAAGTTTTTGCCGATGCCGCCGAACAGGCCCTTGACCGCAACGATTGCGACCAATGCACCGAATACAGCCTGCCATAACGGAATGGACACCGGCAGGTTCATCGCCAGCAGAACGCCCGTGACCGCCGCGGAAAGATCGGAAATCGTGCTCGGCGTGTGGCAGAGCTTTTCAAAGCCCCACTCAAAGAAGACACAGGCCGCCGTTGTGACCGCGACCACCAGCAGCGCGCGCAGCCCGAAGACGACGCACCCGGCAAGGACCGCCGGCAAAAGCGCAATGAGAACGTCCCGCATGATGACCGCTGTGGAGTTTTTCGTTGTGACATGCGGCGAAGCCGCTACAATCTGACTCATTTTGCCGCCTCCTTCTGCTTTTCCGCCTCAAGCTTCTGCTTTTCCGCTTCCGCCTTTGCCTTGAGCGCGTTCTTATACGCCATGACCTGCGCCTTGGCCAGCTTGTTGGTCTGCACCAGGGGCCGGTGCGCCGGGCAGATGAACGAGCAGCAGCCGCACTCCATGCAGAGGTTGACCTTGAGGTGCATGAGCCGTTCGATGTTGCCCTTCTTGTATGCCGTCTCCATCTCGCACGGCATCAGGCTCAAGGGACAGTGCGCGATGCACTTGCCGCACTTGATGCAGGCCGTGGGCTCGGGCGGCGTTGCCTCGGCTTCCCCGAAGGCCAGGATCGCGTTCGTGTTCTTTAAAATCGGCTGCTCGAGATCGGGCACGGCGATGCCCATCATCGGTCCGCCATAAAGAACCATCTTCGGCTCTTCTTTAAACCCGCCGGTCGCCTCAAACACATCCTTCATCCGCGTACCGATCGGGACCAGCACGTTCATGGGGTTCTTGACCGCCGAGCCGTCGACCGTCACGCACTTTTTGACAAGCGGCAGGCCGGTTCTGCAATATCTTGCAATCGAAGAGATCGTCGTACAGTTGAGAACGACCGCGCCCACATCCAGCGGAAGCTTCCCTTCCGGAACCTTCTCGCCCGTCACATGGTAGATGAGGACTTTCTCGCCGCCCTGCGGGTACATTGCCTTGAGCGACATGACCTCCATGTTCTGCTCATAGCTTACCAGTTCGCGATAGCGCTCGATGCACTCGGGCTTGTTGTCCTCAATGCCGAAAACAATGCGCGGTACCTTCAAAAACTTCTGCAAAAGCCGACAGCCCGCAATCACGTCGAACGAGTAGTCGATCATCGCGCGCGTATCGGAGGTGATATAGGGCTCGCACTCCGCGCCGTTGATGATGACGCACTTGATCTGGTCCAGGTTCTTGACCGTGAGCTTCACGACCGTCGGGAAGCCCGCGCCGCCAAGGCCCACAAGGCCGCTCGCGCGCACTGCGTCCAGAAAATCCTGCATGGTCTCGAGCTTGGGCGGCTGAATGCCCTCCCAGCGCGCATCTAACCCGTCAGACTCAATTTCGACGGTCTGCATCATCCGGCCGTTGGAACCCAGCATCTCGCCGATTTTCTTGACCGTGCCGGAAACGCTTGCGTAGATCGGTGCGGAGACGAAGCCGCCTGGCTCGCCGATCAGCTGCCCGGTCTTGACATAGTCCCCGACCTTGACCACCGGTTTGGCCGGCGCGCCAATATGCATGGCCATCGGAATGACCACCGAATCCGGCAGCGGCAGCTTGACCGCGCTCATCTGCGCCGTCGATTTGTGCCCCGCTACATGGATTCCATGTAAGTACCGCTTCAATCAAATTCCTCCCTCAAATGTTCATTTTGGAACATACATGTTACCTGCTGAGAAAACCCGCCCGCCGCGCGCGCCGGGAAACCAGCTGCGCACACAGGCCGGTAAATATCCCGGTCCCGATGGCGGAAACCATCAGAACCGGAAGATAATACAAAAGTGCCGTTGTACGGGTGATAAACAGCGCCGCCGCCATCTGCCCCAGATTGTGTCCCATCGCGCCGAACGCGCTGAGTACCCAGAGTTTCTCTTCTCCCAGCGGCTTTTTGAGCGCCCACATGATGAAAAACGCCAGAATGCCGCCCGACAAGCTGTAGAAAAACGCCATCGTCTGCCCGGTAAGAAGACACCCGAGGCTCACCCGGACAAACATCGTTCCGAGCGCCCACGAAGGCCCCACCCAGAAAAGCGTCAGCATCGTAAACACATTGCTCAGGCCCGGCTTGATCCCGGGAATCGCCGTCAATGGCGGCAGCTGCGCCTCGATCACAAAAACCACCAGCCCCGCTGCCGTCAGAAGTGCGGCCAGCGTGAGCTTTCTGAGCTTTTTCATGGCAGGCTCCTTCCCCCGGCGACCGCGTCCGCACCGTCCGTCCTCGCATCCTCCAGGAACCGGATGACCAGCCGGTTCGGCAGGCAGATGATCGGCTCCTTGCCGGATACCAGAAATCCATGCGCCACGCAGACCTGATCGGGGCATCCGGCGGATACCACGCGCACGCCGTCTTTGGAAACCTCTATGGTATTGCCGCCTGCAACACCGGAAATCTCGAGTGTCTCCGTTTCTCCCGTGTGCGGCAAATAAATCGTCTTCACGAGCGCACCATCCTGATACACTCCAACTGCATTGCCGCCGCTTCCGGGAAGCAGATTCCACAAAAGAAGCAGCGCCGCGATCAGTCCCGCGAACAAAATTGCCCAGCTCCGGCTCTTCATCGCGCGATCACCTCAAAGCCTCTCTCCGACCGGAAGCTGCCCTGCAGCCCCTGCGTCACATAAATCTCGCCGGAATCCAGCAGAAATACCGCTTCAAAATCGTCCGACTCGCGCCAGAACGCCAGTGCCCGATCGAGCCCCATCACAAAAAGCGCCGTCGATAAGCCGTCGGCCAAGGTGTCGTCCGCGCTCACGATCGTCACCGAACTGAGCCCGGTCCCGGCGGGCCAGCCGGTCTTTGCATCCAAAATATGCCAGTACTGCCTGCCGTTTTCCTCAAAATACCGCTGATAGCCGCCCGAGGTCACGACGCTTACGTCTTTTCCAGAGACATAGCCGAAGCAGCCGTCTCCATCGGGGTCCTGCAAGCCGACCGTCCAGTCGGAGCCATCCGGCTTGCTTCCTATGAGCGTCACATTGCCGCCAAGGGACAAAACCGCCGAGCGGATGCCCTGCTCCTGTAAGCACGTTCGCAGCGTTTCGGCCGCGAAGCCCTTTCCGATGCCGCCGAGGTCTACCGCCATACCGCTTGGAAGCGCATAGGGCGCTGTCACCGAGGAAAGCCGTTCATAGCCGACCGCGCCGAGCGCATCTGAAATTTCCGTCTGCTGCGGCACATGCGCGCTTTCCGTTCCAAAGCCCCAAAGCTGCATCAAAGGATACACCGTCGGGTCATATGCGCCGTCCGTGCGTTCTGCAATTTCAAGCGCGCGCGCCAAAACGCGCAGCACCTCTTTGTTCTCGCATGCGCCGCCTGCGTTGAGCTTTGCGATCTCGCTCGACGTGCGCTGCGCCGAGAGCTCCGCATCCAGTCTCGCCAGTTCTCCCTCCGCAACACCCAGTGCCCGCTCCGCACCGGATCCGTATGCCGTAAGCTGCATGACGGTGTCCATGGCAAAAATCTCTGTGGTTGCCTGTTTCTGCGCGCAGCCGCACAGCAGCAGCGTCAGCGCCAGAGCCAGCACCGCGCAGGCGATCGTTCCTGTTTTTGTCATGCCGCCGTCACGCTTTCTCACCATCCAGTTTTCTCCTTTTTAGTATTCTGCCGGAAAAAACTGTTTTTTCATTTGTTCCGCTTGTTTATAAGCATAAATCATTTTCACAAAAAAATCAAGTTTTCTTTTGTATATAACGAAAAAACCGTAAATAATACGCCAAAATATTAGTAATTTTTTATCGATATAATTTTCCTTATTGAATATATCGTTTTCCATATAATCTCATATTTCTTATATGATATATTCTTTTTCATATGGCAATATCCCACCTTCCGCTCTTCTGTTTTCTCGCGCAGCCTGATTCGCTTTGTTGCTTTGTCCGTAAAAAACAGGAAAATCCCCGGCCGCGGGCGCGGATTATTTTCCGATCCTTCGGGGCTCCTCGGCTTGCCGGAGCGCATCCAGCTGCGCAGGTCATATCACGCATCATATCGCTTCCGGCCGCATTTTGCCGCACAAACGCAAAAACCGGCGGCACGCCAGATGCATACCGCCGGAACGCTCTATTTGCTTTTCTGGTTGTTCTGCGCAATCACGCGCTCGATCTCCTGCTGGGTCTGCATGACCTCGTCGTGGAAGCTCTTGGCCGAGACGCGCACCGCGCCGTGGCCGAGGATGATCAGCTGCTCCAAGTTATCGGACGTCGCCACACGCACCTTTTTCCGCCCGCGCAGCTCATAGGTCACGCGCTCGATATACGAGTCCGCCGTCTCGGCCTCCTGCGTGTACACAATAAATATATTGTGGTACTTCTCGACCGTTCCAAGGTTCTGCGGCACCTTATACGCATCAAACACCAGGATCAGGTTGCAGCCCCGGTAACCCTGGTAGTTGCAGAGCAAATTCATCAGCACGTGCCGCGCCGCATCCAGACTGTCCCGTCCGATTCCCTTGAGCTCGTCCCACGCAAAAATGATGTTGTACCCGTCGACCAGCACAAACTCCTCCGCGGGCTCCATCTGCGCCAAAAGCTCCCGCTTATCCTGTGAGCGAAGCGCCATCATGGGAAGCACGTCTCGTCTTTTGATCTGCCCATACGTCCGCTCGAAAATCGCCAGCAGCTCCTTTTCAAGCTCCGGCGCGCCGCCCGGGGCGACTGAGCGCAAAATGCGTTTCGGCGCTTCCGCTTCCTTCTTCGGCGCAAAATCCAGCAGCGGCAGATGCGCCATCCGGTCCACCTCGTCCCACTTGACCTCAAACCCCGCGCCATGCGCGCAAAAGACCGAGCCCGTCGGATGCAGAAGATCGCGCTCCGGGTCGTAACCGATTTGCTTCACAATTTCGTCCTGCTCGGGACACGGTCTATAACCGTCCGGCTGGTACGAGATCCGCCCCTGCCCTCTTGTATAGGCCGTGACCTCCGCCGTGTACCCTCGCAGAAGCCGCACAGGTCCCGCGCCCGAAATGACAGCCTTTGCTTCTTCCACCTCCGGCGCGGAGATCACCGCGTGCATCCGCTCCAGGTCCATCATCGCCCGGCCCACAAAATTCGCCGGAACCTCCAACCGGAACGCGTACCACGGCTCCAGCAGCACCGACTGCGCCTTCCGCAGTCCCTGCCGCACCGCGCGATACGTCGCCTGCCGGAAATCACCGCCCTCGGTGTGCTTGAGGTGCGCCTTGCCGGAGATGATCGTGATGCGAAGATCGGTCACGGGGCTTCCCGTCAGAACCCCCGGCTGCACGGCTTCCTGCAAATGCGTGAAAATAAGCCGCTGCCAGTTCCGCGCGAGCACATCCTCGCTGCACATCGTATCGAGCACGATCCCGCTCCCCGGCTCGCCGGGCTCGAGCAGCAGGTGAACCTCCGCATAGTGCCGCAGGGGCTCATAGTGCCCCACGCCCTCAACGGGAGCCACGATTGTCTCCTTGTAGACGATATTTCCCTCGTCGAAGCTGACGGACAGATCAAAGCGGTTTTGGATCAGCTTCTGCAAAATCTCCATCTGCACCGCGCCCATCAGCTGCACGCGGATTTCCCGCAGCTGATGGTCCCCGAGAAGATGCAGCTGCGGGTCTTCTTCCTCGAGTCTTCGAAGCTTTAAATACGCCCCCTGTACGTCGTCGGTATCCACATGCATCCGGTATTCGAGCACCGGCTCGAGAACCGGCGCAGCCGCGCCCTTGCCGCCTCCCAGATGCTCGCCCGCCTGCGTTTGATTTAACCCCGTCACCGCGCAGATCGTCCCGGCGGGCGCGGCTTGCAGGAGGGTAAATTTGCTTCCCGAATAGAGCCGGAGCTGGTCTGCCTTTTCCTCCCAGTCTTCTCCACGCAAAACCTGTTTGACCGCAAGCGTTCCGCCCGTGACCTTCAAAAACGTCAGCCGCTCGTCCTTTTCGCCCCGCGCAATTTTATAGACCTGCGCAGAAAAATCGTCCGGATACTTTGGCTCCTTCGTATAGCGCTGCAAGGCAGAAAGCAGCTCGTCCACGCCCTCCATCCGAAGCGCTGCGCCAAAAAAGCACGGAAACACGCGTCGGCTTGCAATCAGCTCTGCGATCTGCGCGTCCTCTAATTTTCCTGTTTCGAGCACCTGCTCCATGAGCCCTTCGTCAAGCAGCGCCAGCTCCTCATAAAGCGCCGAGATACCTTCGTCAAAGGCCACGCACCCCTCCGAAAGCTCCCGCCTCAGCTCCTCCATGATGCCGTCTTTCCCCTTGCCGGGCAGGTCCATCTTGTTAACAAACAAAAACGTCGGAATCCGGTAGCGGCGCAGAAGCTGCCAAAGCGTTCTCGTGTGGCTCTGCACGCCGTCTGTCCCGCTCACAAGCAGCAGCGCAAAATCCAGCACCTGAAGCGTCCGCTCCATCTCGGCCGAAAAGTCCACATGTCCCGGCGTATCCAGAAACGTGATGCTTGCCTCCGGGAGCGACAGCTCCGCCTGCTTGGAAAAAATCGTGATGCCGCGCGCGCGTTCCTGCTCGTCCGTGTCCAGAAACGCGTCCTGATGGTCGACCCGGCCAAGCCGCCTCGTCGCGCCGCCTTTAAAAAGCATCGCCTCCAGAAGCGTCGTCTTTCCCGCGTCCACATGGGCCATCACGCCGATGCAAATATGCTTCATAAAAAACCTCCCAATCGGAGCAGTAAAAATCAAACAAAAAGCGCCCGAAGCCGTCGATGGCTCCGGACGCCTTGCTATTATTGTAAAGGTTTTGTCCGCATTATGCAAGCAGCTTTTCCAGCGCCGCAAGCTTCAGGCTCACGCAGAAGACCTCCATCGCCTTTTGAAGCTCTGCAACGGGCGGCAGCGACGGTGCGATGCGGATGTTGGAGTCCTGCGGGTCGACGCCGTACGGGAACGTTGCGCCCGCGCCGGTCATCACAACGCCCGCTTCCTTGCAAAGCGCCAGCGTCCGCTTGGCAAGACCGGGCTCAGTGTTGACTGAGACAAAGTAGCCGCCCTTCGGCCGCTGCCAGGTTGCGATGCCCAGCGGCGCGATTTCGCGGTCCAGCATCTCGAGGACGCAATGGAACTTCGGGGCAAGAACGGCCGCGTGCTTTTTCATGAGCGCGAGCGTCGTCTGCTTGTCCTTGAGATACAGCACGTGGCGCAGCTCATTGACCTTGTCGTAGGAGATCATCTGGATCCCCATGAGCTTCTGCATGTAGGCCTGATTTGCCTCCGAGCAGGCCATGACGGAAATGCCTGCACCCGGGAAGGTGATCTTCGAGGTCGAAGCGAACTCAAAGACCATATCGGGATTGCCCGCCTCACGGCAGAGTGTCAGGATATCTTCAAACGGGACGAACTCGCCCTCAAATTCATGCACGCAGTAGGCGTTGTCCCACATCAGCATGAAGTCCCTCGCCGCGGGCTTCATATTTGCGATGCGATGGATGGTCTCATCGGAGTAGATGATGCCGTCGGGATTCGAGTACTTCGGCACGCACCACATGCCCTTGACTGCCGGATCCTTCACCAGCTCTTCGACCATGTCCATATCAGGTCCCGTCGGGGTCATGGGAATCGTGATCATCTCGAAGCCAAACGTCTGCGTAATTTTGAAATGGCGGTCATAGCCCGGCGCTGGGCAGAGCCACTTCACGCTGTCAAGCTTGCACCACGGCTTTTCCGAATGCAGCATCCCGTGCGTCACGGCCTTGGATACTGCGTCATACATGAGCGTCAGCGACGCGCTGCCGCCAATAAAGCACTCCTCCGGCTTGCAGCCAAGAATATCGGCAAACAGCCGCTTCGCGGACGGAAGACCCGAAAGCTCGCCGTAGTTGCGAACGTCCATGCCGTCGCACATGCACTGGTCGGGGCTATTTAAAATCGTCAGCAGATCGGACACCAGATCCAACTGTCCTTTTCCGGGCTTGCCGCGCGCCATGTTGAGTTTGAGGCCCTTGGCCTTCCAGCTCTCGTATTCGGCGGACACCTTGTCGTATTCCTGCTGCCACTCGGCAGCGGAAAGAGCCATATAATCCATGA
>ERZ772875.894-NODE-894-length-31130-cov-8.686146_pt1 | contig 31130 bp, 34 predicted proteins | sample MGYA00580585_ERZ772875 | MGnify/ENA primary metagenome ERZ772875 (study PRJEB29015, sample SAMEA2737736) | human gut metagenome | biome: human gut; feature: human-associated habitat; material: faeces | place: China | collected 2012 ... | reverse complement strand
GCGTCATCGCCATGGAGCCGGAGGTTGTCATTTTTGACGAGCCGACAGCCGGGCTGGACCCCGCAGGCTGCGCCAGCATCCTCGGCAATATCCGCGACTATCAGAAAGCGTCGCACGCCACCGTCCTCATGGTCACGCATTCCATGGACGAGGTCGCGCAGCTGGCCGACCGTATGCTCGTCCTGAACGAGGGAACGATCGAGATGTCCGGCACGCCGCGCGAGGTGTTCTCCCATGCGGCGCGTCTGGCAGAGATCGGCCTGTCCGTGCCGCAGGTCACGGCGCTGTTCCTGCGCCTGCGGGAGCTGGGCGTGGACGTTGACCCGACGACCTTTACCGTGGAGCAGGCTGTGCCGCAGCTCCGCGCGCTGCTGGAGGGCCGTGCCCATGCTTAAAGACATCACGCTCGGCCAGTATTTTCCCGGCGACACCGTCGTCCACCGGCTCGACCCGCGCACGAAGCTGCTGATGGTCATCGTCTACATCGTGGCGCTGTTCCTGGCGAAGTGGGTCGTTTCCTACGCAGTCATGCTCGCGTTTCTTGTCACCGCAGTCGCGCTGTCACGCATTCGTCCGCGCGCACTGTTCAAGGGCCTGAAGCCGCTGCTGTTTATCATCATTTTTACCGCTATCATCAACGTATTTTATACCAAGGGCGATGTGCTGGTGCAGTTCTGGATCTTTAAGATCACGAGGGAGGGCCTTGTCAACGCGGGCTTCCTGGTGCTGCGCATCGTCATGCTCGTGACGGGCACGTTCCTTCTGACCTACACGACGTCTCCCATCGCGCTGACAGACGGCCTGGAATCCCTGCTCTCGCCGCTGAAGGCCATCCATTTCCCGGTGCACGAGCTGGCTCTCATGATGAGCATTGCCCTGCGCTTCATCCCGACGCTCATCGAGGAGACGGATAAGATCATTTCGGCCCAGAAGGCCCGCGGCGCGGATTTTGAAACGGGAAATCTGTTCCACCGTGCCAAGGCCCTCGTGCCGATCCTTGTACCGCTGTTCATCAGCGCATTCCGGCGCGCCGACGAGCTGGCCACGGCCATGGAGTGCCGCTGCTACCGCGGCGGCTCCGGCCGCACGAAGCTGAAGCAGCTCCGCTTTCAGCTTCGCGATATTCTGACGTTTGCGCTCGGCGCTGCCGTGCTGGCCGGCGTCATCGTCCTGCGGAGCTATGGACTGTAACGGCTGGGAGGAAGCATGCGGAATCTCGCACTCTTTCTGAAATATGACGGAACAGCCTATCACGGCTGGCAGGTGCAGAAAAACGCCTGCTCCGTCGCGCAGACGCTGGAGGAGGCCGCGGCAGATGTCGTCGGCCATCCGGTGCATATGACCGGCTGCGGCCGGACGGACGCCGGGGTCCACGCGCGCACCTATGTGGCCAATTTCCGTACGGAATCCCGTATTCCTGTCGACCGCGTGGCCTATGCGCTCAACACGCATCTGCCCGCCGACATCGTCGTGACCGGCGCGCGGGAGGTCCCGCTGGGCTTCAACGCCATCGGCTCCTGCGTGCGGAAGGAATATACCTATCAGATCTATAACTCCCGCATCCGCGACCCGTTCTTTGTGAACCGGGCATGGTTCTATCCCAAGCATCTGGACGAAGCCGTCATGCAGGAGGCCGCCGCGCAGTTCGTCGGAACGCATGATTTCGCTGCCGTCCGCTCCGTCGGAACGGACGTGAAGTCCACGGTCCGCACGGTGTATTATTTCGACGTGGAGCGCAGGGGAGAGCTGATCCTCCTGCGCGTGTGCGCAAACGGATTTCTCTACAATATGGTGCGCGCCATGACCGGAACGGTCGTCTATGCGGCGGAGGGCAAAATCCGCCCGCAGGACATCGGCCGCATTCTGGATAGCGGCAACCGCACCGCCGCCGGACCGACCGTGCCGCCCGGCGGGCTGTACATGACGCACCTTTGGTATGACGACGGGGAGGTGACGTTCGATGCCTGACCATATCAAGCCGCTCCCGGATCCCGAGCCGCAGAAGCCGCGCCGCCGCTGGCCGCTCTATCTGCTGGCTGTGCTGATCGTTCTGGCGCTTCTCGCAGCCTTCCTGCTGACGAAGACCCATGTGCTCGACGGGCTGAAGCGCTCGCTGCGCTATCTTGGGAAAAACGGGGAAAACTACGGCTCCGTCAGCTTTGAAACCCTTGGCAGCACGGCCTATGGCCAGCTGAACGGTGGCCTCGGCGTTGCCACCGGAAGCAGCGTGACCCTGTTTTCCGAGGAGGGCAAGCAGCTCGGCTCCGAGCAGCATGCCATGACCGCTCCCGTCATCTGCACAGGGCAGGACCGCCTGCTGTGCTATGACGCGGGCGGGAACTACCTGACCGTTCTGGACAAGAGCGGCAGCGCCGTCTTTTCGCAGACCCCGGAACAGACGATCTTTGATGCCGACCTGTCCTCCGGCGGCTACAGCGCCATGCTGACGGCAGGGGACAGCGGCCGCTCGCTGCTGCAGGTCTATGACCCGAACGGCAGCCTGCTGTATAAGCGCAGCACAAAGTCGCATTATCTCAGCGCCTGCGCCGTCTCGCCGGACGGCAGCCATGCAGCGGCGGTCGCGCTCGGGCAGGCGGACATCACATTTTCTGCCTCGCTGCAGCTCTATCGCACGGACAGCGAGGAAATTGCCGCCGAGTGCGCACTCGGCTCGGAGATGCCCTATGATATCGCCTTCGTGACGGACAGCGTCGTCTGCGCCGTTTCGGAGGACAGGGTCCGGTTCTTTGCGGCAGACGGCACGGAGCGCGGCGCTTATGTCGCGGAGAACGGCCGCATCGCCGACTATCACTTCGGCGGAGACGGCTTTGTGACCGTGCTGGTCGATCCCTATGAGACCTCCAGCCGCGCAGAGCTCATCACGCTACAGCCGGACGGCAGCGTTCTGGCGCAGTTGTCGCTGAGCTTTATGCCGGTCAGCCTTTCGGCCTGCGGCAGCTATGTCGGCATTCTGACGGCTGAAAAAGCGCTGCTCTACACGAGCGCGCTGGTGCCCGTCGCCGAGACGGAGCAGGACGGCACGGCCGTCTGCATTCTTGCCCGTTCGGACGGAACGGCCCTGCTGGCCGGTACCGGAACGGCAAGCCTGTTCCTGCCGTAAGCAGGAAAACGCCCGCACCGCGGGACTTTTACGGAGGCGCGACTGCTTCCGGGAGGAGTGAGCTTATGAAACCTACCATCTGCAGCCGATGCAAGAAGAACATCGCTGTGATTTTTATTACGAAGGTCGAAAACGGCGTGAGCACGAACGAGGGCCTGTGCCTGAAGTGCGCCCGCGAGCTGAAGATCAAGCAAGTCGACGATATCGTCGAGCGCATGGGCATCACGGATGAGGATCTGGACAATCTCAACGGCGAGATGATGGCCATGATGCAGCCGGAGCCGGACGAGACCGACGAGGACGACATCGGCAGCCGCACGGCGACATTCCCGCACATGAACCGCCTGTTCGGCAATCAGGGCGAGGTCGCCCCACGCGAGGAGCCGAAGGAGACGCAGAACGGCAAGACGGAAAAGCCCAAGGTGAAGAAGCACAAGTTCCTCGACACTTACTGTCTGAGCCTCACGGGCCGTGCCCGCGCCGGTGAGCTGGACAAGGTCGTCGGCCGCGAGGTCGAAACGGAGCGTGTGGTGCAGATCCTCAACCGCCGTCAGAAGAACAATCCCTGCCTCATCGGTGAGCCGGGCGTCGGCAAGACGGCCATCGCCGAGGGTCTGGCGCAGCGCATCGTCGCGGGCGATGTCCCGTTCAAGCTGCGCGACAAAGAGGTCTATCTGCTCGACTTGACGTCGCTCGTCGCCGGAACGCAGTTCCGTGGCCAGTTTGAGAGCCGCATGAAGAGCCTCATCGCCGAGATTAAGGCCTGCGGCAACATCATTCTTGTCATCGATGAGGTTCACAACCTTGTCGGCGCGGGCGATGCCGAAGGCTCCATGAACGCCGCCAATATTCTGAAGCCTGCGCTGTCGCGCGGCGAAATTCAGGTCATCGGCGCAACGACGTTTGCCGAATACCGCAAATACATCGAAAAGGACTCCGCGCTCGAGCGCCGCTTCCAGCCCGTCACAGTCAATGAGCCGTCGCTGGAGGAGGCCGTCGCCATCCTGCACGGCGTGGCGCATTACTATGAAGTGTTCCACGGCGTGACCATCCCGCCCGAAATGGCGCGGCAGGCCGTCGTGCTCTCCGAGCGCTATATCACGGACCGCTTCCTGCCGGACAAGGCCATCGACCTGCTTGATGAGGCTTGCTCCGATCTGAACCTGCACAGCAAGGAGATCTCCGATCTGGCCGAAAAGCGCAAGGAGCGCGACGACTACCAGCTTGAGATCAAGATGCTGACGGAGGACACGGAACAGCAGGACAATTTCGAGCGTCTGGCCAAGCTGCGCAGCAACGTCTGCCGCCTCGACGCCGAGATCGCCGAGCTGGAGGCGAAGCCCGCGCCCGTCCTGACCATGGAGAACCTTGCGCGCATCATCGAGCTTTGGACGAAAATTCCCGCCAGTAAAATTCGCGCGCAGGAATATGCCCAGCTGCGTGAGCTCGAGGACCGGCTGAAGCAGCACATCATCGGACAGGACGAGGCCGTCCATGCCGTTGCCGCCGCCATCCGCCGCAACCGCGTCGGCATCGCCGTGAAGAAGCACCCCGTTTCGTTCATCTTTGTCGGCTCGACCGGTGTCGGCAAGACAGAGCTGGTCAAGTGCCTCGCAAACGAGCTGTTCGACTCCGTCGATTCGCTCATCCGGCTGGATATGTCGGAATACATGGAGCGCCACTCCGTCTCGAAGCTCATCGGCTCGCCCCCCGGCTATGTCGGCTATGACGAGGCGGGCCAGCTGACGGAAAAGATCCGCCGCAAGCCCTATTCCGTCATTCTGTTCGACGAGCTGGAAAAGGCTCACCCGGACGTGCTGAATATTCTGCTTCAAATTCTGGATGACGGCCGCATCACCGATTCGCAGGGCCGCGTTGTGAATTTTGAAAACACCGTCATCGTCATGACGTCCAATGCGGGCTCCGACCGGCAGGGCGGCTCCGTCGGCTTCGGCCGCACGGCGACCGAGCAGGGACGCGACAAGGCCATGAAGGCCCTGTCCGAATTCCTGCGCCCGGAATTTCTCAACCGCGTCGACGAGATCATCTGCTTCAACCGCCTCTCGGAGGAGAACTTCCGCGGCATCGCCGCCATCATGCTCGGTGAGCTGAAAACTGCCCTTGAAGAGCACGGCGTGGCGCTCCGTTGGGATGAGAGCGTCATCGACTACCTCGTACAGAAGTCCTATACTCTGACCTACGGCGCGCGCAACCTGCGCCGCACCATCCAGAAGGACATCGAGGACGTCGTCGCCGAAAAGCTCATCGACAGCTATGAGAACCCCATCACAGCGATCGGCCTGCAGGCGCAGGACGGCAAGCTGGAGCTGTCCTGCCTGTAAGCCGCAGAAAGAGAGAACACGATGATCCGCGCTGTTTTTTTTGATATCGACGGCACGCTGGTCTCGCTGAAGACCAAGCGCTGCCCGGATTCCACAAAGGCGGCCATCCGCGCCCTGCGAGAGAAGGGCATCCGCGTCTATGTGGCCTCCGGCCGCTCCCGCTTCGAGCTGGAGGAGCAGGAGATGCTCCGCGGCATGACGTTTGACGGCTATCTGACCAACAACGGCCAGATCGTCTATGACGGCAGCTGGAACCTGCTGCGCACGGTGGCAATGGTTCCGGACGAGATCCGCGCCCTTGTGGACTACTGTGACGAGCGTTCGCTCCCGCTGTGGCTCGTCAGCGAGCAGCGCTCGCGCTTCAATTACCATTTCAACGACCGCGTGCCGGTCGTTATGGCAGAGATCCATACGGAGATCCCGGAGCGCTGCGACCTGCATACCATGCTGCAGGAGCCGGTCGTCAAGGCCGTCATGTTCCTGACGGCGCAGGAGGTCCGCGAAGGCCCGCTGTCGTTCATGCCGCATGCACGCTCGACGCAGTGGTTCATCCATGGGCAGGATATCATTCCGGCCGAGGGCGGCAAGCTGCCTGCGATGCGCTTCATGGCTGAGGCGAACGGCTGGTCGCCGGATGAGCTGATGGCCTTCGGCGATTCCGAAAACGACAATGAAATGCTCCGCTATGCGGGTACCGGCGTTGCCATGGGCAATGCGCTCGAGGAGACGAAGGCCGCCTCTGACTATGTCACGGACGACTGCGACGACGAGGGCGTGGCCCATGCGCTGGCACATTTCGCGCTGATCTGAGAGAATCGACCATGATGCACCGGAGCATCTCAGCATATGCGGTGTATAACGGCCTTGCAGAGTTCGCCGCCCGCAGGCGGCGAATCAATTGAAATCATTTTCTCCGGCGGCGTGTACATCGGAGAAAATACAGCTCAGTCCGCCAGTGTGCGGATCGCCCGCCTCCGGCGGGCGATCGTGCGCGCAGCGGACTGCAATCCTTTGCCGGAAAATCGAACGATTTTCCGGCAGGCAAAAAAATGACGCCTCTCGGCGTCATTTTTCATGTTTGATTGGGACTATAAGCCGGGTTCTGTGATCGACAGCCATCTATCTCGACGCAGCGTTGCCGCTGCGCTCAAGCCACCCCCTCGGAAGCGGCCGGGCAGGCCATATGCTTCCTCCACGGTGTTGCACCGGATAGAGTTTACAGCGCCGCAATGTTCCCATGCGGCGGGTGAGCTCTTACCTCGCCTTTCCACCCTTACCCCGCGAGCGGGGCGGTATTTCTCTGTTGCACTTTTCCTGAAGTCGCCTTCGGCGGGCGTTACCCGTTATCCTTGCCCTGTGGTGCCCGGACTTTCCTCACATGGGCGCTTTTCAGCGCAGATGCGCGGCTGTCCGTCCCAGTCGTGTTTATTTTACTTTATTTTGGCGGAAATGTCAAACGGATTGCAAAATTTATCCCGAGCGGATATAATATGGGAGTAGTTCAACGCCTGCGCCGGGCGGCGCAGGGGAAAGAAGGACATAGATCATGACTGTAACGGAATATTTCACCCGGCTGCAGGGGAAGCGCGTGCTGGTGCTTGGCCTCGGTGTAAGCAACCGGCCGCTCGTGCGCCTGCTGCTGCGGTTTGGCATTGACGTCACGGGCTGCGACCGCACGCCGCGGGAGAAGCTCGACCCGGAGGTGCTCGAGCTGGAGCGCCTCGGCGCGAAGCTGCACCTCGGCGATGATTATCTGACGGGCATCTCCGGCGATGTGGCCTTCCGCACACCCGGACTGCACCCGAATAAGCCGGAGCTGCAGGCACTGCGAGCTATGGGGACGCAGTTTACCTCGGAAATGGAGGCCTTTTTCGAGGTCTGCCCCTGCAGGATCATCGGCGTGACCGGCTCGGACGGCAAGACGACGACGAGCACGCTTATCTCCGAAATCCTGAAGCATGCAGGCCATCGCGTCTGGACCGGCGGCAATATCGGTACGCCGCTGCTCGACCAGGCGGAGCACATGACGCCGGACGACCTCGTCGTGCTGGAGCTGAGCTCGTTCCAGCTTATGGACCTTCGCCACAGCTGCCATATCGCCGTCGTGACGAACCTTGCGCCGAACCATCTCGACGTACACCGCGACATGGCGGAGTACATCGAAGCAAAAAAGCATATTTTCACCCGGCAGACCGCGCAGGACGTGCTCATCCTGAACGCGGACAACACCATCACGGCCGGGTTTGCACCAGAGGCCGCCGGAGAGGTCCGGATGTTCTCGCGGCAGACCGTCCCTGCGCACGGTGCGAGCTTCCGGGACGGCGTGATCCGGCGCGACGGTGTACCCGTTGTGCGGCAGGACGAGATCAAAATCCCCGGCCTGCACAATGTGGAAAACTACATGGCAGCCATCCTCGCGGTCGAAGGGCTGGCCTCGGATGAGGATATCCGCTATGTCGCGCGGAACTTCGGCGGTGTGGAGCACCGCATCGAGTTCGTGCGCGAAAAGGACGGCGTAAAGTTCTATAACGACTCCATCGCCTCGTCCCCGAGCCGTACCATCGCGGGCCTGCGCAGCTTTTCCGAGAAGGTCATTCTTATCGCGGGCGGCTATGACAAGCACATTCCGTATGACGTGCTCGGCCCGGAGATCGCGGCGCACGTCAAGCTTCTCGTCTGCACCGGCGCAACAGGCCCGAAGATCGCAGCCGCGGCCCGCGCCGTTCCGGATGCGCCGGAGGTTCTCGAAATTCCGGATTTCTATGATGCCGTTCACGCCGCTGCGCAGCAGGCAAAGCCCGGTGATATCGTGCTGCTGTCCCCGGCAAGCGCCGCCTTCGACCGCTTCAAGAACTTTATGGTCAGAGGCGCGGAATTCAAGAAAACGGTGATGGCGCTGTGAGCGGGGGAGATATCCGCTGCTCGGCCGTTATCGTCGCAGCCGGCAGCGCGCAGCGCATGCAGGGTATCGACAAGCTCCTGGCACCGTTGGACGGTGTGCCCGTCCTGCGCCGGACAGTCGAAGCGCTGGCATCTGCGCCCGAGATCACAGAGCTGATCGTTGTTACGCGTGCAGACCGCTTGGAGGCCGTGCAGGCCCTGTGCGAAGGACTTTCCAAGCCCGTTTCCGTCGTTCCAGGCGGGAAAACGCGGGCGGAGTCCGTCCTGTGCGGCCTTTCTGCGGCAGCCATGCCCTATGCCGCCATTCATGACGGTGCGCGTCCGCTCGTCACGAATGAGGTGATCGCGCAGGCTGTTTCCGCTGCCGTCTCCTGCGGAGCCGCAGCGCCTGCCGTCCCTGTTAACGACACCATCAAGCGCGCCGAAAGCGGCCTTGTGCTTGAAACGCCGGACCGCAGCACGCTGTTTGCCGTCCAGACACCGCAGGTCTTCCGGACGGAGGAAATTCGCTCCGTGCTCCGCTGGGCCATCGCGCAGGGGCTGCCGCTCACGGACGACTGCTCCGCCATGGAAGCGGCCGGAAGGCCGGTGCGCCTGACGCCCGGCGACGTTGAGAATTTGAAGATCACAACACCGGTCGATCTGCGCATCGCAGAGGCGATCTGGAAGGGGAGAACGACATGAGGATCGGACACGGATATGATGTACACCGCCTCGTTCCGGGGCGCAAGCTCATCCTCGGCGGCGTGGAAATTCCGTTCGAGCGCGGGCTGGACGGTCACTCCGATGCGGACGTGCTCACGCACGCTCTGATGGACGCCCTGCTCGGCGCAGCCTGTCTCGGCGACATCGGCCTGCTGTTCCCGGATAACGACCCGCAGTACAAGGGCATTTCGAGCCTTCTGCTGCTGGAGGAGGTCGTGCGCCGCGTGCATGCGGCGGGCTTTGCCGTCGGCAACGCCGATATCACCGTCCTATGCCAGCGGCCGAAGCTCCGGCCCCATATTCCCGCCATGCAGGAGCGCCTGCGCGCCCTGCTCGGCACGGAGGCAGTCAATGTCAAGGCGACGACCGAGGAAGGCCTCGGCTTTACGGGCAGCGGCGAGGGCATCGCCTGCCACGCCGTGTGTCTGCTGGAGGAATGCACATGAAAACGCTTCTGATCACCGGCTTTGAGCCGTTCGGCGGCGAGACGATCAACCCGGCATGGGAGGCCGTGAAGGCCCTGCCGGAGCAGATCGGCGGCTGGCAGCTCCGGAAGCTGCAGATCCCGACCGTCTTCAGCCTTGCGGCTGCAAGAACGCTCGCCTGCGCGGCAGAGTGCCGCCCGGATGCGGTTCTGTGCATCGGGCAGGCGGGAACGCGCAGCGCCGTGACGCCGGAATATGTCGGCATCAACCTGCGCCACGCGCGCATACCGGACAACCTTGGAAATCAGCCGCAGGACGAGCCTGTCGTGCCCGGCGGCCCCACCGCCTACTTTGCAACGGTCCCGGTGCGCGCCATGACAGCCGCCATCGAGGCGCAAGGCATCCCGGCCGCCGTGTCCTACACGGCCGGGACCTATGTCTGCAATGACCTGCTGTACACGCTCCTGCATCACTATGCCGAAACGCCGGTCCGCGCCGGGTTCATCCATGTGCCCTTCCTGCCGGAGCAGGCCCCGCAGGGCGTGGCCTCCATGCCGCTTGCACAGATGATCCGCGCACTGGAGGCGGCCGTCTCCGCGCTCTGAGCCGGCTCAGAGAAAGTGCTTCATTTCCTCGATATTTGCCTGCTCCGTCTGCAGCAGCCGCGTGGACAGCGACGAGACCTTCGGGTCCAGCACGCCCATGGCGCGCAGGTTCTGCATACTCTTGACCATGCCACGCGTATTGCCCTGCACGAGCATCTCGGCGATTCTCGCCGTCGTGTTCCGGCTACTGCGGACGCGCAGCTTCGCCGTGAGCATGGAGCCGTATTTTGCCAGCGGATTCACGCCGCTTAACCGCACGCCGCGCTCGCGCAGCAGGCGGTCCGCCTCGGCGTAGATGCTGTCATATTCCTTCCATTGGCTCCGCAGCGCGCTCTGCATGGCGGGATTCTGCGCCTCCGGCAGCACGGCCCGGATGCCGCTGCAGCCCATTTCCGTGCTCTGCCGGATGGAGCGGAGCATCTCGATCTCATTTTGCATGCTTTATCACCTCGCGCATAGCTTTCCACGAAAATTCCCGCCCATTCGCCGGAAAACCCAACTTTTTTTCTGCAAAGAAGGGCTCGGCATTGACAAGATTCGGGAATCGCGCTATAATATTCAAGTGCTGTTGCGCAGCAATTGGAAGTAAAAAGGAGAATGTCCGATGTATCATACCATGACAATTGCGGGGGTCCAGCGGGATCTGCCGATCTGCAAAGTTTCTGACGACCTCTATATTGGTGCATTTGTGATTTTCGGCGACGTCGAGCTGACGGTCAAGACGGCTGAGGCGCTGCTGAAGAAGGCGCCGGAGTACGACTATATGATCTCTGCCGAGGCCAAGGGGATCCCCCTGATCTATGAGATGGCCCGTCAGAGCGGCCAGAACAAATATTTCCTCGCGCGCAAGGCGCCGAAGCTCTATATGTCCGGCGTGTTCGATGTGAAGGTCAACTCCATCACGACGGCCAAGGAGCAGCATCTCTATCTCGACAAGGCCGATGCCGAGCTCATGCGCGGCAAGCGCATCCTCATCGTCGACGACGTTATCTCCACCGGTGAGTCCCTCGCCGCTGTTGAGAAGCTCGTGGAAGAGGCGGGCGGCATCATCGCAGGCCGTATGGCCATCCTCGCCGAGGGCGACGCCCAGAACCGCGACGACATCATCTACCTTGAGAAGCTGCCGGTGTTCCACGCAGACGGCACGATCAAGGAATAAGCAGAATTACATTGCCGCCGAACCCGAATGGGCTCGGCGGCATTTTGCTGCTTAGCGGCGGTTCTCGTTCTGATTCTGCTGCTGGCTCTGCTGTTGATTCTGCTGGTTTTGCTTCTGATTCTGCTTCTGGTTCTGATTGCGGTTTTCCATGGTGGAAAAGCCTCCTGAATTTTGATTTCGCGGTTTTGCCGCGGCATTAGTATAACCGCCGCGGCTTCATTTATCCTTTGGCTTGAAAATGAAGCTGGCAAGCAGGCCGAAGATCACGGCCGCCGTGATCCCCGCGGCAGAGGCAGTCAGGCCGCCCGTCAGGATACCGAGCGCGCCGTCCTCGTCCACTGCTTTTTTGACGCCGCGGGCCAGCGTATTGCCGAAGCCCGTCAGCGGAACGGTCGCGCCCGCGCCCGCAAAATCGACGAGCTTGTCATACAGCCCGACGGCACCAAGCAGGACGCCCGCTACAACATAGGCGACCAGAATGCGCGCCGGTGTCAGCTTCGTTCGGTCGATGAGGATCTGACCGATGACGCACAGCAGGCCGCCGACCAGAAATGCTTTGAGATAGTCCATGTCAGCTCCTTTCCAGAACGACGGCGTGGCAGACGGCAGGGATCGACTCGCCCTGCTGGGTGGACAGCGGAGAGAGCAGCGCGCCCGTTCCGCAGAACAGCAGGCGGCGCAGCTCGCCCCGCTCCATACGGGAAAGCAGCGGCCCGCACAGAACGGAGGCGCTGCACCCGCAGCCGGAGCCGCCGCAGTGCACGTCCTGCCGCTGCGCATCGAAGATCATCACGCCGCAGTCCTGCACGTCTGCGCGGATGCCATCCTTCTCGAGAAGACCGTGCAGCAGCTCGCTGCCGAGCTTTCCAAGGTCGCCCGTGACGATCCTATCATAGTCCTCCGGCGTGCAGTGCAGGTCGTCAAAATGTGCCCGCAGCGTCGCAAAGGCTGCCGGGGCCATGGCCGCCCCCATGTTGTTCGCATCACAGATGCCGCGGTCGACAATGCTGCCGATCGTGGCGGCCGTGATGCGGATGCCGCGTTCCCCGCCGCCGAGCAGGACTGCGCCCGCGCCGGTGACCGTCCACTGCGACGTCGGCGTGCGCTGCCCGCCATAGCCCAGCGGGAAGCGGTACTGCCGCTCGGATGAGGCGAAATGCGACGAGGTCATGGCCAGCGCCGTGCGCGCGAAGCCCCCGCTGACGGACATGGCTGCAAGCAGCAGGGACTCCGCCATCGTCGAGCACGCGCCGTAAAGACCCAGCGTCGGCACGCCGCGGTTGCGCAGGCTGAAGCTCGAGCCGATGCACTGATTCAGCAGGTCCCCGGCAAAGGCCGCGTCAAGATCCGCATCGGTCAGCCCGGCCTTCTCCAGCGCCAGCTCCAGCGTCATCTGCTGCATGCGGCGCTCGGCCCGCTCCCAGCTCTTTTCGCCGAATGTCGTGTCCTGCACCGTTGCCGTAAACTGATCGCCAAGCGGCCCCTCGCGCTCCTTTTTCCCGGCGACGGAGGCGAAGCCGCGCACGACCGGCGGCTGCGGAAAGCGGATGCTCTGCCGCCCCATGTGATTCGTTCCCATGAACGTTCCTCCGATCATTTGATTCGGATATAGTATGCCGTTTTCGTGCGAAAAAATTGCGGTGCAAACACAACGTTCACACCGCAATTTTGACAAATCATTTTTCGGGCTTCTGCAGCAGCGGCCACAGGCGGAGCAGCAGGAGAGCCAGCAGCACCCGGATCGCCGCCCACACCAGCAGGCTCAGAACGGCAAGCAGCCGCCCGCCGCCGCGGCACAGGCCATCAAAGAAGGCCAGCGGGAAAAAGCCGGAGAACAGGCTCTCCGAAAAAAGGCCGGAGAATGCGCCGAGCACCATGGCAAGCGCAAGAAGTACATTGATGCCGAGCATCACGCTGCACGGACCCGTGCCCTGCTTTTCGCGCAGGGTGCGCCAACCGAGAGCCCGCAGAAAGCGGCGGCTCACGCAGAAATACACCAGACTGATCGCCCAGATGACCAGCAGACCGATATAGCCGCGCAGCACGCGCGACCGCGCAAAGTCCGGCAGGTGGAAGGGGAAGAGATATAGGTGCAGCGGCAGGCACAGGACCGTCAGTAGCACGAATTCCATCCAGGCAGCCGCACGAAACGCGCGATAGGCCGTCAGCGGAACAGGCTCTTCCTTCCGCGCCGCGCGCCATGCCAGCCACAGACCGGCGCACAGGGCAGCGGACGGCAGGAAGAAGAAAAACGCCGCGCCGCCGAACAGGCGGCCGTCCTTCGGCAGGAGAACGCCGACAGAGGCGGCAAGCTCGTGGAAGCCGTGCTGCATGGCGGGGAACAGCAGTGTCAGCAGCAGGAACAGGACAAGGCCCGCCGTGGAGACCGTCGCCGTGAGCAGACACAGGCGGGATGCAGCCACATGCTGCAGACGCAGGGGAACGGGCTGCGGGCCCTCCGGCAGCGTTGCGCCGCAATGGCGGCAGAGGCGGGCGTCAGCGGCATTCTCGGTGCCGCACTGCGGGCAGGTCATGATGCATTCTCCTTTCCCTCGGGCGGCGCGATGCGGACGGCCCGGAGCGACTCGCCGGGATACCAGCCCTCGGGCATGGCAAGGGCAGCCAGCTCGTCCGTCTGGCAGGCAATGTAGTGGATCGTCCGCGTGGATTCCTCCAGCAGGACATATTCGGAGTTGTCCGTGTCGTGGAGCATCCAGATATAGGCGGGCAGGCGGAAGAGCGTCGTGTCATAGGTTGCGCCGAGCGCCGCGAGGCGGTCGACCTCCGCCTGATAGTCCGCGGCGGAATAGCGGCAGGACAGGCGCGTGAACAGCTCGTCCTGCAGGAGCGTATAGCGATAGAGATGGTGGTAATCCCGGTCCTGCGCACGCTGCAGCAGCGCATCGGGCGGGAAGATTGGGAAGAGCTCCTGCATGCGCGGCGGCGCAGCGCTCTGCGTACCGTCCGCATCGCCGGTAGAGGTCAGGTTGGAGAGCAGGTCAAAAACGGCGCTGCCGTGCCAGGTCTCGCCGCCGGTGTTGCCGTAATCGGCCAGATCCGTCGTCTGCACGATGGCGCAGCCGCTCAGCAGGACAGCAAAAAGCAGCGCAAGGGCAAGCAAGCATTTTTTCATGGAAGGCCTCCTCCACCGATATATTCTCCGGTTCTTCTCTGCTAGTATACCATATGGGCAGAGGAAAGTCAAATGTCGCTGCAGCGGTGAAAAAGGCTTGCCTTTTCGGGTTTGGTATGGTATTATATTGCTAATAGTGTTAGCAATATAAGGAGAACCAACAAAGACCATGGACTATTCCGCACTTGCAGCCGAGCTGCTGTCGTTCCGGACGGCGCTGCACCATCTTCCTGCCGTCCGCGGGCTGGACGAGATGTCCGGCGGCGAATATTTTGTCCTGCATTTCCTGCTGCGCCACGGCGGAACGGCAGGGCCGTCCGAGCTGAGCCGCTCTCTGTATGCCAGCTCCGCGCGCATCGCCGCCCTGCTGAAGCATCTGGAGGCCAAGGGCTGGATCGTCCGCACACCGGATGCCGCCGATGTGCGCCGTGTGGACGTCGTCCTCACGGAGGCCGGCGCTGCATGCATCCGGGAGCGGCTGGGCGCGGTGCTGGATGAGGTCTCCGTCCTTCTGTCGGCGCTCAGCCCGGAGGAGGCGGCGGAATATGTCCGACTGCAGCGCAAGCTGCTCGAGAAGGGAGGAACCGTTTGAAAAGACCCATCGACTGGCGGGAGGACCGCTCTGCCGTGCGAGAAAAGGTCGCCGAATCGGCACGCTGTGTGCTGCCGATCGTTCTGATCGTCGTTCTGCTGTGCCTGGCCGCCGCGCCGATGAAGCCGGACCTGCTCCTGAGCTTTCTCATCGGCGGCGTGATGCTGGTCGTCGGCATGGGCCTGTTCTCGCTCGGCGCGGAGCAGTCCATGACGCCCATCGGCACCAAGATCGGCACGGCGCTGACGCGCACAAAGAATCTGCCGCTCATCCTCGGCGTGAGCTTCGCGCTCGGCTTTGCCATCACCGTGGCCGAACCGGACCTGCAGGTGCTGGCCGAAACCGTGCCGCACATCAGCAGCACAGTGCTCCTGCTGACGGTCGGCGTGGGCGTCGGCCTGTTTATGGCCGTGTGCATGCTGCGCATCGTCACGGGCGCGAACCTGCGCTGGCTGCTGATCGGCTGCTATGCGCTCATCTTCCTGCTGGCCGCCTTTTCAGACCCCGATTTTCTCGGAATCGCCTTTGACTCCGGCGGCGTGACGACCGGTCCAATGACCGTGCCGTTCATCCTCGCCATGGGCCTCGGCGTATCGAATATCCGAAGCGACCGCCGCGCGGAGGCTGACAGCTTCGGCCTTGTGGCGCTGTGCTCCGTCGGGCCGATCCTCGCGGTGCTGATCCTGGGCTTTTTCTATCAGGGCAGCGACGCCGTTGCCGACCTCAGCTCGGCCTCATTCGGCAGCTCGACTGCCATCGGCGGCGCGTTCCTCGCCTCCGTTCCGCTCTACCTCAGAGAAATGGCGATCTCCATGCTGCCGATCGTGGCGATCTTCTTCCTGTTTCAGGTCACGCTGCTGCGCCTGCCGGGCCGCAGCCTTGCCAAGATTCTTATCGGCATTCTCTATACCTATGTTGGCCTTGTCCTGTTCCTCACCGGCGTGAACGTCGGCTTTTCGCCGCTCGGCGCGGAGCTGGGCGCAGAGTTGGCCGTGCACGGCTGGCTGCTCGTTCCGCTCGCCATGGTGCTCGGCTGGTTCATCATCTCGGCCGAGCCCGCCGTCGGCGTGCTGGAAAAGCAGATCGAGAGCGTCAGCGCGGGCGCGATCCCCGGCAAGGTCATCCAGCGCAGCCTCTCCGTCGCCATCGCGCTGGCCATGGGCCTATCCATGCTGCGCGTGCTGACCGGCATCTCCATTCTCTGGTTCCTCGTGCCCGGCTACGGCATTGCACTGGCGCTGTCGTTCTTCGTGCCGGACATCTACACGGCCATCGCCTTCGACTCCGGCGGCGTGGCCTCCGGCCCGATGACGGCGACGTTCATGCTCCAGTTCGTCATGGGCGCAAGCAGCGCGCTCGGCGGCAACATCCTGCGCGACGCCTTCGGCGTAGTAGCCCTTGTCGCAATGATGCCTCTGCTGTCCATTCAGGCCGTCGGCTTCCTCTATGAGCGCCGCGCAAAGCGTACCGCTGTCGCGCCGGAGCAGTACGGCGACTTCGACATTGTGGAGCTTTGGGAGGATGCGGCATGAATTATGTGATCTCCATCATCGCGCCGGAGCGGCTCGAGATCCTCACGGACCTGTGCGAAGGGCTCGGCCTGCCGCTGACCGTCACGCTCCATGGGCGCGGGACAGCCGTGCAGAGCATGCTCGACCTGCTCGGCATCGAATCGAATGAACGCCGCGTTGTGCTGACGATCGCCGACGCGGAAAAGACGGCAGCGCTGATCGCCGCGCAGAAGCGGCGGCTGCACATCGGCGTGCCGGGGCACGGCATCGTCATCGCCGTGCCGATCAAAAGTGTAGGAGGAGGAAATACGGTGGCATATCTGAACGGCGGGAGAAGCCCGAAATACACACCGGACCTGAGCTGCGCCTATGAGCTGATCATCGCCATTGCAAACGAGGGCGGCACGGACGCCGTGATGAACGCGGCGCGCGCAGCCGGAGCCAGAGGCGGCACGGTCCTTCACGGCAAGGGGACCGGCGCAAAGGGCGCACCGAAATTCTACAACATCTCCATCGCGGCGGAGAAGGAGGTCATCCTTATTGTCTCTGCGGCGGAGCAGAAGGCCGAGATCATGCGCTCCATTCTGCGCAAGGCAGGACCGGACAGTGACGCGGGCGCCATCGTCTTCTCGCTCCCGGCCTCGGCCGTGGCGGGCTTCGGTCTGCTGGAGGAGAATTGAACAGCAACACTTATTGGGCCGGGGCGAAAACGCCCCGGCCTAAACTGTCAAAAAACAGCCAAGCCGAAAGTTTCGGAGGGAAGAAAAGTGTGAAAGGAAACTGTCAGGGTGTCCTTTCGCGTTCAATAACCCGCCGCAGCGGCAGAATTGCAAAATAATACTACAAAATTATATTTTGCAATTCTGGGGGGCAGCTTGGCGAAAAAGGCCCGAAGGGACTTTTTTGACAAGCTGAGCCAGAGCCAAACGCTCCGGCTCTTTGTGCAGGTGTTGTAATCTCCGGGCCGCTATGGTAAAATAACAGAAAACAACGGGGGAGGAAACGATGAAGCAGCGCACCTATCTTGCCATTGATCTCAAATCGTTTTACGCCTCCGTCGAGTGCCGCGAGCGGGGGCTGGACCCGCTGAACACGAACCTTGTCGTGGCGGATGAGTCGCGGACGGACAAGACGATCTGCCTTGCCGTCACGCCGACACTCAAGAGCTATGGCATCTCCGGCCGCGGGCGGCTGTTCGAGGTGCGGCAGCGCGTCCGCGAGGTCAATGCCTGGCGGCAGGCGCGCGCGCCGGGCAGAACGCTGACCGGCAGCTCGCATCAGTTTTCCGAGCTGCAGCGCGACCCTGCGCTGGCGGTGGATTTCGTGATCGCGCCGCCGCGCATGGCCTATTATATGGAATACAGTACGCGCATCTACGAAATTTACCGAAAATATATCGCACCGGAAGACATCGTCGTCTATTCCATCGACGAGGTCTTCCTCGATGTGACGGACTATCCTTATGACTGCACCGCCCATGAGCTGGCGCAGACCATCATCCGCGACGTGCTCGAAACGACCGGCATCACGGCGACGGCCGGCATCGGAACGAATCTCTTCCTCGCCAAGGTCGCCATGGACATCGTGGCAAAGCACATCCCGCCCGATGAAAACGGCGTTCGCATCGCGGAGCTGGACGAAATGAAATTCCGCAGGGAGCTCTGGGCGCACCGGCCGCTGACGGACTTCTGGCGCGTCGGCCGCGGCATCGCCCGCAGGCTCGAGGCGCACGGCATGTTCACGATGGGGGACGTCGCGCTTTGCTCCGAGCAGAATGAGGAGCTGCTCTACCGCCTGTTCGGTAAGAATGCGGAGCTGCTCATCGACCATGCATGGGGCTGGGAGCCCTGCACCGTCCCGTCCATCAAGGCCTACCGCCCATCCGAGAACAGCCTGAGCTCCGGTCAGGTGCTGAGCTGCCCCTATGAGGCTGCAAAGGCCCGGCTCGTCCTGCGCGAAATGGCGGATCAGCTCTCGCTGGAGCTGGTGGAAAAGGGCCTCGTGACGGACCAGGTCGTGCTGACGGTCGGCTATGACATTGAAAATCTGACGGACCCGGCCCGACGCACGGCCTATTCCGGCCCGGTGGAGCAGGACCGCTACGGGCGGCGCGTGCCGAAGGCCGCGCATGGCGCGCAGAAGCTCGACGCACCGTCGTCCTCCACACGGCGGATCATGGAAGCGGCCTCCGCCCTGTTTGACCGCATCGTAGACGGCGGGCTGCTCGTCCGGCGCATGTATCTCGTCGCTGCGCACATCGTCCCGGAGGACGAGGCGCAGCCGGAGGAGATGGAGCAGCTGGACCTGTTCACCGATCTTGCCACCGTGGACGCCCGGCGCGAGGCGGAGCAGGCGGCGCTGGCGCGCGAGAAGAAGCTGCAGGAGGCGACGCTTGCCATTAAAAAGAAATTCGGAAAAAACGCCATCCTCAGGGGCATGAATCTGGAGGAGGGCGCAACGGCCCGCGAGCGAAACGCCAGGATCGGCGGGCATAAGGCATGAGGAGGAATACATGACCGGAAAATATGACGCGATCCTGCACCTGCCGCACCATGTCTCCAAAAAGCACCCGCCCATGCCAATGGCCGACCGCGCGGCGCAGTTTGCGCCGTTTGCAGCCCTGACCGGCTACGACGCGGCCATCCGGGAAAACGCGCGCCTCACGCAGGAGCGGATCGCCCCGGCCGAGGCGGAGCTGGCCGCGCTGGACCGGCGCTTCCGTCTGCTGCAGGAGCATCTGGAGGAGCAGCCGGAGGTCCGCCTGACCCGGTTCCGGCCGGATGAACGGAAATCCGGCGGAGTCTATGAGACCGTCAGCGGGATCGTGAAGCAGATCGATTCCATTGCACGCCGCATCCGCCTTCTGGACGGAACGGACATTCCCATGGACGATGTGCTGACGCTGGACGGCGCGCTGTTTGATGTTTTGGATTAAGGGAGAGAGAAAATCATGAAAGAGCTGATGAAAACAAACGTCTATGACGTCGGCGAATCGGTGCTGATCGTCGGCAGCTGCCTGCCGGACATGGAGCCGGAGGGCTTTGCGCAGCTGTGCGCATCGTCCGGCCATGTGTTTGAGCTGTGCCTCGAACAGACGCATATCAACATGGCCATCACGAAGATCAGCGCCATGCTCTACACCGGCAAGATCCGCACGCTGCGCTTTGCGACGGTCGACCGCTCGCCGCACTGCGTGCAGATGCACTACATCCAGAACGAGCTGCGGCGGATGATGGACCTCTCCGCCGTGACGATCGAAAATTACGTCGTGGAGAACGGGAGGCTGACGAAGCTCTCGCCGGAGCTCATCTATCTTTCCAAATATCTCGGCGAGCTGTCCCGCCGGATGGGCGAAAATGTATAAGAAATCCGCAGGATAGGAATTTACCCATCCTGCGGAGCAATTTTTTTAATCGGCGTCCATGGCGACCACACAGGCGCTGAGCACCTGGCTGAGAATCGGCGTGCAGACCGACGCGCCGCCGCCGCCCTCCTCGACCACGACGATGAAGGCGAGGGGATAGTTGCTGTCCTGCAGGAAGCCTGCAAAGACGGCGTTGGCAGCCTTTCCGCCGCCGTTTTCCGCCGTGCCGGACTTTCCGCCTGCGTATAGTCCTGCGAAGTTCCACTCGCCGTAGACGTTAACGACGGCATTGTGCATCATGTCCGCAAGGCGGCCGGCCGTCGTGCTGTTGAGCAGACGCCCAGTGGAGCTTGTGGAGGCCTTGTACTTGACCGAATCACCGTAGGTGACCTCCTTTACGAGGAATGGCTCTGCGGCGGAGCCGCCGTTTGCGATCGCGCCCACGTAGGTCATATACTGGCAGGGGTTGATCTGGTCCGTATACTGGCCGATGCCGGCCCATGCCAGCTCGGATTCCGCCGCATTGGAGACATCAAAGCTTCCGGCGGCCATCGTCGTGCCGTCAAAGCTATAGCGGCGCGTGACGCCGACCTGCTCGGCATAGCGCATCAGCGTCTTTGGGCCGAGCTCCGCTGCGATCTCGCCGAAAACGACGTTGCAGGAATGGGCCAGCGCCTCTTCAAAGTTCAGCGTGCCGTGTACGCCGTTGCACTGGATGGTCTCGCCGCCGATGACGGCGCTGCCCTCGCAGGTGAACGTCCGGGATCCGATATCCGGGATCTCATCCAGCGCGGCTGCAGCCGTGACGAGCTTGAAGACGGAGCCAGGCGTATAGGTAGCATGCAGGAAGCGGTTGACATACACGCCCTCATAGGTCTCGGGGTTACCCTCCACGTCCGGCACATCGTCCGGATCGTAGGTTGGGGAGGAGACAGCGCAGAGGATCTCGCCCGTCTTGTAGTTATAGACGCCAACGGTGCCCTTGCGCCCGTCGAGCGCGGCCAGCGCCGTGCGCTGCACGTCTGCGCTTACGGTCAGCATCATCCGGCCCTCGCGCTTGCCGGTGGAATAGGTGCCGTTGATGCGGTCGAAGCCGACAAGCTCCGAGCCGTATTCCTGCAGCAGGAACGGCGTGATATTGCCCTCCCGGTCGCCCAGCAGGTGCAGCATGCTGCGGCGCAGCGAGGCACTGTCGGCATAGGACTTGCCGTTCGTGGCATCGAGCACGACGGTGCCGCTGCGGTCGACGATCTTGCCGCTGTTCATAACGCCGTCCGTATAGACATGGGGGCTGTTCTGGAACGTGACCCAGTCCGGCGAATCGATGAAGTAACGCACCACGATCACGCCCATGCCGAGCAAAAGCACACCCGCCAGCGCAAGTGCGAACCACGCGCGTTTTGCGAGCTTATTCAAGCGGCTCCACCTCCTCTGCCTTTGCGGTGCGGACCGCGAAGCTGGCGTTCTGGCGCGTGTCCGCCGCCTTTAGGAAGGCGATCAGGCCCCACGAGGCCAGCATGCTCGAGCCGCCGTTGGAAAGGAACGGGAACGTCACGCCGGTCAGCGGGAGCAGGTCCATCGTGCCGAACACGTTCAGAATGGTCTGGATGGTCAGGATCGCCACGGCGGCGCAGGCAGCAATGGTATAGAAGCTGCTGCGGCCGACCTTGGCCGAGCGGACGGTAAACACCGCAAGGATCACGATGACCGCAACGGCGCATAGGCCGATGATCAGGCCCCATTCCTCACAGAGGAAAGCAAAAACGAGGTCCGTATCCGCCGCAAAGACATATTTGAGCCAGCCGTTGCCCGCACCGAGGCCGAACAGACCGCCGGAGGCGATGCACATCATCGCGCGCGTCTGCTGGTAGCCGCCCGCAGAGGCATATTCCCACGCATGGCCCCATGTTGCAAAGCGGCGCAGGATATGCGGCCGGAAGCGAACGGCCAGAACGCCTGCAAAGCCCGTGGCCGCGCAGGCCAGCGTGACCGTGGCGAAGCTGCCGGAGCGCAGGAAGGCGATGACGAGGAACGCGACGAAGAAGATGAGCGCCGTGCCGAAGTCGTTCATCAGGGCTAGGCAGCCGCAGATGGCGGCGGAATAGACAATGAACAGGAACAGGTTCCGCTTCGTTACGATGCGGTCCATCGTAGATGCGCCGACATAGAGGAAGCAGAGCTTGACCAGCTCGGACGGCTGGAACGAGATGCCGCCAAGCGAGATCCAGTTGCGCGCGCCGTTGTTCTCCTGCCCGAACACCAGATTGACGAGCAGCAGGAGCATGCCGCCGACGGCGGCCAGATAGCGAAATTTCTTCGCGCGGGACAGGTCGCGCAGCGACCAGCCGATGATCAGATAGATCACGATGCCGCCGAGCAGGCAGATGAGCTGCTTTGTAAGATTGGCTGGGTTATCCGAGGCGATGACGGCAAAGCCGAGCGTACTGAGGAAAAAGGCCAGCGTTTCCACCTCGTAGCCGCTGCGGTGCATCATACGCAGCACGGCAAACAGCAGCCAGCCCACGGCCAGCAGGCCGAGGAAGCTCAGCACGACCGTTTGGGCCGTTTCGGCCTCCGCGCCCATCCAGAGCTGCAGCGTTGTCAGGAGCTGGAAGACCGTCAGCAGAAACAGGGTCAGCGCAGGGGAGGACTGATGGGCCGGGCGCGTGCGGCTGGCAAGCTGCTCCTCGAGCTCGGACTGCGTGACGGGTGCAAGCACCATGTCCACGCCGCCGAGCGAGATGGTATCGCCGTAGTTTACGGCAGCCATCTGGACCGGCTCGCCGTTGAGCGTGACTGCGCCGCGTGAGCCGATGTCCGTGAGGGACCAGCTGCCGTCATCATAGCGCGTGAGGACGGCGTGCGTGCGCGAAACGGTCGGGAAGTCCACGACGATGTCGCAGCCCTTCGCACGGCCGAGGATATTCTCCCAATGTGTCAGGGGGAGCTGATTGCCGTCCGGCATGACGAGCCATGCCCACGTCTCCGGCTCCCGCCGGAATTTCAGCAGCGGCCGGGCACAGCGCCACAGCAGCAGCACGGCCAGCACCGGCGCAAGGTAGCGCCACACGGTGCAGAACACCGAGACAAAGCCGGAGCCGCTTCCCTGAAAGTATTCGGCGGCAGAGGCAAAAAATGCGTCCATGGATTCCTCCTTTCCGGCTCAGCCGGGGATATCGTCATAATCCGGATCGTCGATCTCCATATCGTCGTCCGGGTCGATCTGTGTTTCGTAGGCAGGCTCCTCGGCAGCGCTCGTGTAGCTCGGCTCCGTCACAGGCGGCAGGTCGTCCACGGTGCGGATCGTATAGTACAGGCTCGTCTGCAGGGGATGGCGCTTACGGGCAAGGCGCTTGTTGACGCGGTCACCGATGACGGTGTAGAGCACGGCAAAGACCGGCACGCCAAGAAGCATCCCGGCAAAGCCGAAGATACCGCCGAAGACCAGAATGGCAACGAGCACCCAGAAGTCCGAAATGCCAAGCTTTTCACCCAGAATGCGGTTTTCGATGATGTTGCCGTCGACCTGCTGCAGAATGAGAATGAAAATGCAGAAATACAGGGCGTTGACGGGCTTGTCGATCATCAGGAGCAGGGCCGAGGGCACCGCGCCGAGGAAGGGGCCAAAGAAGGGAATGATGTTCGTCACGCCGACGATCGTGCCGATGAGCGCCGCATAGGGCATGCCCATGAACAGCACGCCGAAGTAGGTGATGACGCCGACGAGCACGGCGTCGATGATCTTGCCCATAACATAGCCGCCGAAGATGCTGTTCGTCCGGCGGGCCAGCTCCAGCAGGCGATCGGCATGCTGGCGGCTGAAGACCGCCACGGTGACCTTCTTGGCCTGCGCACAGAGCTCTTCCTTAAAGATCAGGATATATACGGCCGCGACGATGCCAAGCAGGATATTGAAGATGACCATCACAACGCTGTAGACCGAGCTCGTCAGGCTCGTGACGATCACGCTGTAATCGAGCTTCTTCAGCCAGCCGATGACCATTTCCAGCGGGTCGCCGACGGTCTTTTCCAGGAAGGACTGGATGTCACTGTTCGTGAAAATGCCGCGGAACCACTTGCTGATGGTCGCATAATAGCTTTCGAGCTTTTCGGGCTGCAGCAGCTCCTCGATGCTTGCGATCAGGTTCGGCACGATAAGAGCGATGAGTGCATAGACCGCAAGGCAGAACACCAGCACGGCAACGCAGATCCCGGTGATCTTGCTGATGCGCGCGGCCATCCGATCGCTGAGGTTCCGTTTGGCAAGCAGCTTGTCCATGATCCGCTGCGTGACCTTCATAACGGGATTCATCAGATAGGCAAACAGGCAGCCGTAGAGCAGAGCGGCGATGATGTTGAGGAATTCGACGATCAGATCATAAAAGCCGCGCAGGTTGGAGAAAACGAGCCAGAACAGTCCGGCGGCGACAATCACAAGAAAGGCCGTGAGACCCCATTTGACATATTTTTCATTGCGATTCAGCTTCATAGCGTATCCTCGTGTCATGATATTCTATTCTAGGATACCACGAAGCGGCGGAATCGTCAAGCAGAGAAGTCCTGCGGGAAATTTTTTTCCATTTCCCAAAACGGGGCTTGCAATTTATGGCGCCGGTGTGGTATGTTGACAGCAGAGGTGAGAGTACCATGGCAAAATCGGAACGGCAGAAGCTGAAGCTCCTCATCCTTCGCGATTATCTGCGCAGCCATACGGACGAGCAGCACCCGGTGTCCATGCAGCAGATTCTTGCCGCGCTGGAGGGCGAGGGCATCCGTGCGGAGCGCAAAAGCGTCTATGATGATCTGGACACCCTGCGCGATTACGGCATGGAAATTCGCAAGGTCAGCGGCAAAAACGGCGGCTATTATGTGCCGGAGCGTGATTTCGCCCTTTCAGAGCTGAAGCTGCTCGTCGACGCCGTGCAGGCAGCGCGGTTCCTCTCCGAAAAGGAGTCCATGGCCCTGATCCGCAAGCTCGCCGCCCTCTCGAGCGCGCACGAAGCGGAGCTGCTGCGGCGCGAGGTCGTCGTTACCGGCCGCGCCAAAAGCGGCAGCGAGGACGTCTGCCGCAATGTCGATACGCTGCATGCGGCCATCGCCGGGAACAGCCGCATCACGTTCCGCTATTTTGACTGGGATCTGCAGGGCCGGCGCCGCTTCCGGCCGAAGACCTATGAGGCAAGCCCCATCGCGCTGTGCTGGGAGGACGAGAACTATTATCTCGTGGCCTACGGCGCGCCGCACGGCCTGACGCACTACCGCGTGGACAAGATGACGGAGATCACGGCGACGGGCGTCCCGCGCGAGAGCAATGACGAGACACGCTCCTTTGACCCTGCCGTCTATTCCCAGCAGGTGTTCGGCATGTTCCGCGGGGAGCAGTGCCGCATGAAGCTGCGGTTTGAAAACTCGCTGGCAGGCGTTGTGCTCGACCGCTTCGGCCGTGACCGCCTGCTCGTGCCGGACGGACCGGACCACTTTGTCTTTCAGGCGGATATCTCCGTTTCACCGACGTTCCTCGGCTGGCTCGCAGGCTTCGGCGGCCGGGCGGAGATCGTGTTCCCGGCGTCGGCGGCGGAAGCCTACCGCGATTTTCTGCGTCGTGCGCTTTCCGCAGCAGAGTAAGGCAGAACGGAAATGATTTGTTCTCAAAGTATTCATAATTTCGTGGTATACTGGCAAAAAAGAGACAGGAGGACTCTTGTATGGAAAAGCAGCCCCCCAACATCGACAGCCGCCTGCGCCACATTCTGCGTATGCCGCAGGAGATCTATCAAGCAAGCGGCATCATCGTCAACGGCCGCAGGCTGAAGAGCTTCGTATTCACGACCGATCTGGCCATTATCCGGAACTGTGACGCGGATGCCGTATTTGCCGTCTATCCGTTCACACCGCAGCAGGCCATCAGCGACGCGATCATCAAATATTCCTATGTCCCCGTATTCTGCGGCGTCGGCGGCGGCACGACGCGCGGCCTGCGCACGGTGCAGCTTGCGCGCGACGTCGAATCGCAGGGCGCGATGGGCGTTGTGCTCAATGCGCCGATCAACAATCTGAATCTCCGCGCGGTCTCCGGCGTGATCGATATTCCGACCGTCATCACCGTGACGAAATTCGGCACGGACTTCGAGGCGCGCATCGAGGCTGGAGCCTCCATTCTGAACATCGCAGCCGCTGCGCAGACGCCGGAGCTGGTACGGGAGGCCCGCAAGGCCCTGCCGGACGTGCCCATCATCGCAACGGGCGGCAAGACCGGCGAGAGTATCCTGCGCACCATTGAGGCAGGTGCAAACGCCATCACCTATACGCCGCCGTCGACGTATGAGCTGTTTCAGGAAATGATGAAGGGCTATCGCGAATAAACAAGCCAGGACCGCTGCGTCGCCGCAGCGGTCCTTTACATATTTGTATTTTGATACTTCTGCAGCAGCGTTTCCAGAGCGCCGCTGAGCGGGTATCAGGCGCGCTTTCTGCGCTCGAGCGCGTCGCGGATCAGCCCGTGCAGGAGCAGCAGCGCGCAGTACAGCAGCAGCGCCGCGCAGAACACAAAGACAAAATCATGCGGCAGGGAATAGGTCGCGGCCGTGAGCCCCAGAAGGATGACGTGCGCCAGCAGATAGGCGACCGGCAGCAGGATCACGCGCTCCGTCCAGACGCAGGCTCGCGGCTTTTTCCGGACAAAAATACGGACGAGCACGGCGGCTGCCAGAACGATCAGGGCTACAAAGGCATAGTAATTGAGCGTCAGGGACGGCAGGGCGATCATGCCGCCGGAGGCCATCGGCTTTCCCGCGAGATAAACGGCCTCCGTGCCGTCGTTTTCGCTATAGAGAACGGTGAGCGGCTTACCGCCCTCCGCCTCGAGCCGGGCGGCCTGTGTATGCGGGCCGGAGAACCAGCGCTCCCAGAGCGTCGACCAGGCCTCCACAAGGCAGATCTCGCGCAACGGATCGTCCGGATCGACAAAGCGCTCCGTCGAGACGTTGGCGACATCAGCACGGAACGTAAGCTCCAGCGCCCCCGCATCCTCCGTCACCTGCACAAGATCGTCCGTATAGGGGAAATAGATCGGAGCATTCAAAATGCCGGCTGCGGATATCACGGCCGTCAGGACAAACAGAGCCGTCATCACGATGATTTGCAGGCGCTTGCGCGCCAGCCTTTTCTGCAAATGCTGCAGGGGCGCGGCGTCCGGAGCGGGCTGCAGGGCAGGCGGGGCCTGTGTCTCCTGCAGGGCGGCGCGGCAGTCCGCGCAGGTGCGCAGGTGCTTTTCTACAAAGGCAGCGGTCTCCGGACTCGTAAGCCGCTCGGCATACAGCGGGAGAAGGTCCCGCACAATGCTGCATTCCTGATTCATGTTGATCCCTCCATGTTTTTTCGGATGATGGTTTTGGCGCGATGATAGGTCACGCACGCCCAGTTTTCCGATTTGCCGAAAAGCTGCCCAATGGTCCTGAAGCTCAGACCGCCGAGGGCCCGCCAGAGGAAGACCTCCTTATACGGCTCCGGCGCGCTGTGGAGCGCGGCCCGGATGCGTGCGGCATCGTCCCGGTCCGTGAGCTGCTCCTCCAGACTCGGGGCGGAAGCGGGGAGTGCTTCCATTTTCCCGTCATCCAGCAGCTCGATGCGGCCCATGCGCTTCTGCTCGGTATAGAAGCAGTTCTTCGCGATCTGGCAGAGCCAGACGCGGATATCGCAGGCCCCGCGGAAGCCGGGAAGCGCGCGCATGGCGCGGCAGAATGTTTCGCTCGTCAGCTCTTCGGCAAGCTGGGCATCGTGAGAAAGGGCAAGCAGATAGCGGTAGACATCATCAAAATAAATGCGGTAGATCTCCGCAAGCTCTGACACGGCGCCACCTCCTTTCTGCCAATAAGACCGCGCCGGAGAGAAAATCTTACAGGAATGCGAAAATTTTTTCGCTGCGAATGGTGCCAGCCCTGTTCAGGCTGCAAAAAGGTCCGCTGTCAGGCATAACAGCGGACCTTTACATGCATTTGCGTTCTATCCCGTTTTCAGAAATCAGAAGCGGATGCGACCACCGATGAGGCGACCGGTAGCGGCAAGACGCTCGGCATCACGGCCACGCGGCTCCAGAACGCCATGAGCGCCCAGGACCATGAGGATAGCCAGATAGGTGTCCCAACCGAGGGGAGCAGAGCCGCGCTCCATCTCGGAGATCTTCTGACGGCTCTTGCCGACGGCATCACCGAGCTCTGCCTGAGACATCCGCATCTTCTTGCGGTAGGCGGGAAGCTCCTGGACGAGAGAACTGATCAGTTCACGCTGCTGTTCGGACTGTACAAACTGAGGCATAACTTTCCCAACTTTCTTTTTAAATTTCAGCCGCCTGCCAACGGCCGATTCCTGTAACAGGAAATTCAGCTCTGTGTGGAAGAATCCATGATTCCTGCTTACATGCTCAATATATCATACTATGTTCCGTTTGTAAACAGGATTTTGCAAAATATTTTGAAATAATTCCATGTAGCCTGCCCAAAACCGAACTGCATGAAACGTTTCAAATTTTACATACGCCGTATTGACGTCAATTGTACAAAAGCATGTCAGTTTGTTACAATTTGACTGCGCTCAAACACCGTTCTTGAAGAACGCGACCGCTACGACACCCGGCCCCGTATGTGTGCCGATCACACTGCACAGCAGCGTCTGCTCCAGACTGCCGCAGTGATCGCGCCAGAGCGCCGCGCTGTCCGCCACATATTTCTGCAGCAGGGCATCGCTCAGGCCGGTGTAGCCGAGCAGGATCGGCAGGGAAAAGTCGATGCCGCCGCTCTCGCGTACCTTCTGCACAAGCAGGTTGTTGCCCTGCTTCGAGCCGCGCGCCTTGCCGATCATGGTCACGGCCCCGTTTTCCAGCGTAACGACCGGCTTGATGCCGAGCAGCCCGCCCGCGAGCGCCGCCGTGCGTGAGATGCGCCCGCCGCGGCGGAGATACTCCAGCGTATCGAGCAGGCCGAGCAGGCAGATGTCGTCCCGCTTTTTCGTCAGCAGCCCGGCAAGCTCGGCGGCGGCTATGCCGTCCGCCGCCCATTCCAGCGCCAGCTCTGCCAGAATGCCGGATCCGATGGCGGCGCTGCGGCTGTCAACAACATAGATATCCTCATAGTCTGCCGCGGCAATGCAGGCGCTCTGATAGGTCCCGGACAGCTCGGCAGAGATGGTGATGACTACAGCGCTCTCTCCGGCCTGCCGGACGGCCTCAAATTCTTTGACAAAGGCCGCCGGAGTGGCCTGACTCGTCGTGGGCAGCACGTCGGACTCGATCAGCCGCTCATAAAAGCGCCTGCGGTCGATGGTAACGCCATCAATAAGCTCTTCGTCTCCGAAATGCACCGTCAGCGGAACGGCGCGCACCTGTGCGCGGCAGCGCTCTGGCAGATCGACGGTCGAGTCGACAAGAATGCGGACGGGTTTCATAGGGTATCCTCCTGTTCTGCGGCGCACAGCCGCTCCAGATTGCCGCAGATCAATTCCAGTGCGGCATACATTTTGCTCCGCTGCTCCTCTGTCAGGCCCATGCTGGCAGCGTCCTCCATCGAGGCAATGCGTGCCTGCAGGGCGGCGAAGACCTCGCGCCCACGGTCCGTCAGATACAGGGGACTACGATAGCGGCGCGATACGGCCTCCGTGGTCACATAGCCGTTTTGCAGCAGAAATTCCAGTGTCCGCGAGACGGCGGCCTTGTCCTCATCGCAGCGCTCGGAAAGCTCCGCCGCCGTCAGGGGGCCGTCCAGCCCGAGATAGTACAGGCACGAGACATGTGGGCCCTTCAGACCGAAGCGCGCCATTTCCTCCGCCTTCAGGCGGCGGATGCAGCGGCTGATGCGCGCGATGCGCTGCGTAAAGACCCCATAGCGTTCTTCCATGGTGTTCCTCCATTTCGATATGTTGATTTATCAACTTGTCTGCAGAGTATAGCACAAACTTATTGATTTGTCAACATTTGGGGCGGCACCGCACAATTCAGCAAGAGCATTCGGCGAAAAATGTCCGGCGAAGGCCAAAGGTGAATTATGCGGTGTTGCCCAAAGTGTAGGAACGTGCCGAACGAGCGCGGCATACCATGGGATGAGCGCGAAATAAAGGAGGAATCATATTTGGAATTCAGAACGCAACCCATGATCGAAGCGGCGCTCCGCGAGGCGCGGCAGGAAGCCGTGCAGGAAGCGCCGCAGCCGGAGCGCACGGAACAGCAGGATGCCGCCTGCGGCATGCTCCCTGCCTGCGCGCCGCTGGCAAATCCCTTTGTCCCGTTCCAGAGGGATGATCCGCCCGTCTATGCAGCGGCGGTCGGGGCCGTGCGCGGTACCCTGTTTCCGGGGCTGGACCTTCCGCTGCGCGGACAGGAGAACAGTGGCGAGTTGAGCGGTACGCTGCAGCGCGACCTGCAGGCGCTGGGCTTCGCCGTCGTGGAGCTTGGCGAATACCTCGACACGCATCCCGGCGATGCCAGAGCGGCGGAGCTGTTCCGCTCCTATTCTGGGCTTTATGCGCAGGCGGCAGCCGCCTGGGAGGCCGAGAACGGCCCCATCGTCCAGCGCAGCGCCGTGGGCGAGTCCGGTTATGACTGGCTGCGCGGCCCGTGGCCGTGGCAGTACGCCGCAAACGACGGGGAGGGCTGACGATGTTTGTCTATGAAAAGAAGCTGCAGTATCCGGTGCGGATCAAAAACACGAACCCGAAGCTCGCGAGCATCATCATCTCGCAGTACGGCGGCCCGAACGGCGAGCTTGGCGCGGCGCTTCGGTATCTGTCCCAGCGCTATTCCATGCCGTTTGACGAGCAGCGCGGCCTGCTGACGGATATCGGCACGGAGGAGCTCGGGCATCTGGAGATGGTCGGCACGATCGTCCACCAGCTCACGCGGAACCTGACGGAGGAGCAGCAGCAGGAGAGCTCCTTTGCGCCGTATTTCGTCGATCACACAGCTGGCGTCTATCCGCAGGCGGCCTCCGGCGCGCCGTGGTCAGCCGCAACGATGCAGGTCATGGGCGACCCCATCAGCGATCTGTGCGAGAACCTTGCGGCCGAGCAGAAGGCCCGCTCGACGTATGACAACATTCTGCGCCTGTCGGACGATCCGGATGTGAACGACGTCATCCGCTTCCTCCGCGCGCGGGAGGTCGTGCATTTCCAGCGCTTCGGCGAGGCGATTGAGAAGCTGCGCGAGCACCTCGACCGCAGGAACGTATATCTCTACAATCCGGCGATCGAGGCATAAAAATCTCCCGGCGGGAGCGGATGCTCCCGC
>ERZ772875.870-NODE-870-length-31746-cov-9.181660_pt1 | contig 31746 bp, 22 predicted proteins | sample MGYA00580585_ERZ772875 | MGnify/ENA primary metagenome ERZ772875 (study PRJEB29015, sample SAMEA2737736) | human gut metagenome | biome: human gut; feature: human-associated habitat; material: faeces | place: China | collected 2012 ... | reverse complement strand
TATTCCTCTGCGCCGGTTTGCAGCAAAGAGTGGATTTCCTGCCCCTGGGGCACCAGCCTGGTCAGGGCCTCCTGATTTGCCCAGGATACCCGGCCCTGCTCCACGGTGAAGGCGGGCCGTTCCAGCATACTCAGGCCGGATTTGGAAAGGAAGGTACGCCATTCTTCCGACGGGATATGATCGGTGATCAGACCGGTCAGTGCATCGAAATTACAGATGCTGACAAAGGAATTCGCACCGAATTTGGACGAATCCACGCAGAGATAGGCCCGGTCCGACTGATCGATGATCATCCGACGGATATCAGAGGTCTTTTCATTGGAATCCATTACGCCGGATTTATAGTTAATCGAACGGCAGGAGAAGAACGCCTTGTCCACATGGTACGATCTGACAAATTCCAAAGCCCGCGTTCCATAGAAGGACTGACTTTTCTTATCGAAGTTGCCGCCGACCATAATCAGGGAGATCCCGGAAAAGGAGGCCAGCGTATTGATGATCTGAATGGAATTGGTCAGGACCGTCAGACGGTAGTTGGTCAGCTTTTCGGCAATATAATTCGCCGTGGTGGAGGAATCCAGGAAGATGGAATCGCCATTCTGGATGATTCTTTCACAGACCGCGGCGATCTGCTGCTTCTGCGCCGAGTGCGTCGTGCGGCGCAGGGAAATATTAATCTCATTGGTTGTTCCGCCCTCGATATATGCTCCGCCATGAACGCGGCTCACGAAGCCCTCCTCCTCAAGTGCCAGAAGGTCACGCCGTATGGTCTCGTTCGTCACATTGAAATACTCCATTAATTCCAGAACGGTCACGCTCTTTTGTTCGCGGAGAATTGCCTTGATCTTTTCGCGGCGCTGCATTGGAAGCATAGAAATCTCTCCTTTATCGTTTGGTACCTGTGGATTTTTGTGCAGCAGGCAAACCGGTTCGTTTCTGCAAAGGGGCTTGGATATGTGGATATTCTCGCTGTTTCTGTTGCTATAGTATCAGATACTTGCAGAAAAAGCAAGCAGAAATCGAGGTCTTTTCTCACAATAAATGTCGTAAAAAATGACGAAGCCTCTTCTGTGACCCCTGATTTTCGCCGGATATAGAGAGGATTTCTGCCTCAGGAATGCGGCTTTTCGTGGATATCAACAAAAATTCCGCGATCTTTTTGTTTAATCCAACGAAATCCACCCTTAAATCCCTAATATTCCAATTTCCAAGTTGACAACGTTGGAAATCCATGCTATTGTTGAGAAAGTCAAAGGGAAATGTGAGTTTCCCCAAACAAATACGGATGACCCAAAGCGTTAACCCAAAGCACTGTGCAGACCCAATCAGACCCAAAAACAAAAAGGAGTATTGAAAGACCATGAAAAAGATTACTGCAATGATCCTGTTACTGGCGATGGTCCTTGCACTGGCTGCCTGCTCGGGCGGCACCAATGCAGACGACAAGAACACAGATTCCAGCGAAGACACCTATACCATCGGCGTTCTTTATCTGGACCAGGAGGTCCTGCTGAGCGAGGCCACGGCCGGCTGCCAGGCCTATGCTGCAGAGCATTCCAATGTCAAGCTGATCGAGTACAACGCAAATAAGGACGTCAGCACCCAGCTCAAGCAGTGCGAAAACCTGATCTCCCAGAACGTTGACGCAATCGCCCTGACCCCGGTCGACGGCGCAGGCTGCGACCAGATCATCAACGCCTGCAAGGATGCGGGCATCCCGCTGATCTGCTTCCATGCCAAGGTCAACGGCGCTCCCATCACCAACATTCTGTTTGACAACGTCGGCTTCGGCAAAATGCAGGTCGACTACGCCATGGAGATCTTCGAGAAGAACGGCGGCGACATGAATGGCACGATCAACGTCGGCATCGTCACCGGCAAGCTGGACAACCAGAACGCCGTGGAGCGCTGCCAGGGCTACGAGGAGCAGCTGAAGAACTACGCAAACGCAACAATCGTTGACGAGCAGGTCGGCAGCTGGAACCGCGACGACGCCATGGCCATCGCAGAGAACTGGATCACCTCCGGCCGCGATATCGACATCATCCTCTCCAACAACGACGCCATGGCTATCGGCATCTCTCTTGCCTACGCCAACGCGAACGTTGAGCGCCCGATCATCATCGGCGTCGGCGGCACCGAGGAAGGTCTGACCGCGATCCTGAACGGCGACTTCGACGGCACGGTCTTCCAACCCGCATATCAGAACGGCTATGATGCAATCGACTTCACCGTCAAGTATCTGAACGGCGAAACGCTGGAGGAGAGCTATGTGACGGAGGGCGTTCTGGTCACGCCCGAGACCGCACAGGCTACGCTGGACGATCTGAATGCAATGCTGAACAGCTGATACGGCTTCGCTGCACTACCGCGGGGAGGAAGGGAAAGTCCTCCCCGCGGAAGAAAATAAGGGAGAAATCGTATGAGTGAATATATCTTAGAGATGGATAACATCTGCAAAAGCTTTTCCGGTGTACAGGTTTTGCATCATGTTAATCTGAAGGTCAGGAAGGGAACGCTGCACGCACTGATGGGAGAAAACGGCGCCGGGAAATCGACACTGATGAAGATCCTGATCGGCGCGCATCGCGCAGACTCCGGAACGATCCGGTTCAACGGAGAAGACCTTGAGCCATCCACGCTGACGGTCCATCAGGCACTGGGAAAGGGCATCTCCATGATCTTTCAGGAGCTGTGCCTTGTTCCAGACATGAGCGTGGCTGAAAACATTTTTATCGGGCGTGAGCCGAAGATCGGCAAGACCGGAATCGTCGATCGCAAGAAGCTGATCAGGCAGACGCAGGAGCTGCTGGACAGCTTTGAGATCACCTTCCTTCGCCCCACGGATTCGCTGCGGGGCATGAGCACTGCAAAAATGCAGATGATTGAAATCTGCAAGGCGCTGTCCTATCACTCGAAGCTGATTATTATGGATGAGCCTACCTCCTCCCTGACGGAGGACGAGTGCAAGACGCTGTTCCGCATCGTGGAGCGGCTCAAGCGCGACGGCATCACCTTTATTTTCATTTCCCACAAGATGGATGAGATCTACACCGTGGCTGATGAGATGACCGTCCTGCGTGACGGCATGACGATCGACTGCAAGCCGGTCAACGAAATGCCGATGCAGGAGCTGATCTCCAAAATGGTGGGACGTGAAATATCCACGTTTTTCCCGCCGCGGGATTCCCAGTGCGGCGAAAAGCTGCTGGAGGTCCGCGGCCTGACGAAGGCCGGAAAATTCCAGGACATCAGCTTCTCAGTCCACCGGGGTGAGATTCTGGGCTTTGCCGGACTGGTCGGCGCGGGACGCACCGAGATCATGGAAGCGCTGTTTGGCTATAATCCGGCCGACAGCGGCGATATCTGGCTGAAGGGTGAGCAGGTAAAGATCACCCGCCCCAGAGATGCCATTAACCGCGGCATGGTCATGGTCACGGAGGACCGCAAGCTGACCGGCCTGTTCCTCGGTCTGAGCATCAGTCACAATATGGTGATCCCGAACCTGAAGTCCTATCTCAAAGGGATTGCCGTGAGCAATGCAAAGATCAACCGCACCTGCAAGGAGGGTGCGGATAAGTTCCAGGTTAAAATGGCCTCTCTGAATCAAGAGGTCTGCCATCTGTCCGGCGGCAATCAGCAGAAGGTGGTCCTGGCGCGCTGGATGATGCTCGATCCCGATATCATCATTCTGGATGAACCGACACGCGGTATCGATATCGGTGCAAAAACGCAAATCTACCACCTGATGCGCGAGCTTGCCAAGCAGGGCAAGGCAATCATCATGATTTCCTCGGAGCTTCCGGAGGTCATCGGCATGAGCGACAACATCGTCGTCATGTTCGAGGGTAAGATCACCGGGACCTTATCCGGGGACGGAGCAACACAGGACGAGATCATGCGATATGCGGAGAACGTCGGATGAAAGGGGAAAGAACAGTGGAAAAGCGGCGAGAGCGGAACACCAAAAAAACGCTGCTGGATATTTACAGCAAGTATGGTATCATTCTGATTCTGATTCTGATCATGGCCTTCCTGACCATTCGGACCGGAGGAACATTCATCGGAAAAAATAATCTGCTCAACATTCTGAAGCAGATCGCCTGTATCGGCGTGCTGGCCTGCGGCCAGACGGCGGTCATCATTGCCGGCGGCATGGATCTGTCGGTCGGCTCAATCGTCAGCCTCGTTTCCGTCCTGGTGGCATCGACGGCACACCCGGGCGACTTCCCGCTGATCGTGCCGATCATGGTCGGCCTTCTGACCGGTCTGGTCTGCGGCCTGATCAACGGCCTGGCAGTCGCCAAGCTGAAGATTCCGCCGTTCATCGTTACCATGTCTACCATGACGATTTTCGCAGGCATCGCTCTTCTGATCACGAAGGGCACCCCAATCAATCACTTCAGCGATGCGTTCAACTTCATCGGCGGCGGCAAGCTGCTTGGCATCCCTGCCCCGATTTTTGTGCTGCTGTTCGTGGTCCTGCTCAGCTGGTTCCTGATGCGCAAGACGACTCTGGGCTACCACATCATTTCGGTCGGCGGCAATGAGAACGCCGCCAAGATGGCCGGCATCAACACCGTCTTTACCAAGATCGTTGCCTATTCCTTCTGCGGCCTGATGTCCGGCGTGGGCGGCATTCTGCTTACCTCCCGCGTGCAGTCCGGTCTTGCAAACCTGGGCGACGGCCTGCAGATGGAAGCCATCGCAGCTGCGGTCATCGGCGGAACGAGCCTTTCCGGCGGCAAGGGCAACGTGCTATATACCATCGTCGGCGCCTGCATCATCGGCGTGATCAACAACGGCATGGATCTGCTGCGCGTGAATATGTACTGGCAGGATATTGTCAGCGGCGTCGTGATCATGCTGGCCGTGTTCCTGGATATCCAGAAGAACAGAGGTAATCAGTAATATGATCGAGGAGCTTGTCCTCCGCCAGCATCATGTCGCCGTGTTTGTGGGTGACATGGAACGGAGTATCCGATTTTATCAGCGCTGCTTTGGCTTCCGGCTTTGCCTCACCGGCTATGTGGAAGCGGCGCATGAGCGGGTCGCCATGCTGAAGCTGAAGGACATCGTGCTTGAGCTGCTGTCCGTGGACGAATGGCCCACCGAACGTCTGCGGACGGCATGCCTGAACACAAACACCCACTTTTCTCTCATGGTAAGCGACGTCGCCGAAGCGCGGCGGCGTCTGGAGCAGGATCCGGAGCTTACCTTTGAGGAGGCAGATATCCGCCGGGTCCCAAACGTCGGCCCGATGGATCTGCTTGTTGCCTTCCTGCGCGGCCCGGACGGCGAACGGATCGAGCTGCTGCAGGATCGGAACAACGCAGTCCTCTGATCTGAGAAAAACAAGTTGATTTAAATTTCTATATTGAATGGAGAAAACAAAATGAGCATTACAATCACCCCGCTGAATTCCGGTATGTGCACGTCGAATCCCAAGACCTACCACTACCATCCTTCAACCCACAAGTACTACACCAACGTGAGCAACGAGGATAAGGCCCTGCCCGTGTTCTGCTACCTGCTGAATACCGGCGACGAGCTGATCCTGATTGATACCGGCATGTCCGACACCGACCGTGCAAACACGTACCATCATCCCGGCTCTGTCCAGCTTCCGGACGAGGCCATGCCGCGTGCGGTGATGAAGGCGGGCTACAATCCCGATGATGTGACGAAAATCATCTTCACGCATCTGCACTGGGACCATACCTTCTATATGAAGGACTTCAAGAACGCCAAGTACTATGCTCAGCGCAAGGAATATGAGTTCGCCATGAACCCCATCCCCCTGTACTACAAGTCCTATGAGTACAAGGACCTCGGCATCGAGGCTCCGTTTATCGGCGTCAAGTTCGAGCTGATTGACGGCGAAGCCGAGATCGTTCCGGGCGTCCGCGTCTACCCGACGCCGGGTCATTCCCCCGGACATCAGGCCGTTGAGGTCGACACCAAAGACGGCACCTATCACTGCGTCGGCGATGCGATTTTCCTGCTCGACAACCTGAAGCCGGTTCCCCAGATCCACTATGACCTGACGCCGACCGCCCGCTTCGCCAACATCGTCGAGTGGTGGGAGAGCGTGCGCGAAATCAAGCGCCGCTGCCCGGATATCAAGATGGTGCTTCCTGCGCATGAACCGACGCTGATCGAGCGCTTCAAGGAAACCCCGGTTCTGGGTCTCTAAGGTCAATACTTTGTCAAACGGCGCAGATCTCTGCGCCGTTTGGCCGGAAAGAAGGCATGAATTATGGCAGTGATTGCTGTGATCGCGACGCTGGACACCAAGGGTGCAGAGGCCGCATTCTTAAAGCAGACGATTGAGAAGATGGGCTGCTCCGTACTGCTGATCGACTCCGGTATGGGCGCCGCCCCGACCATCACGCCGGATCTTGCACGGGATGCCGTGTTTGCAGAGGCAGGCGTCAGCGACTGCCGCGCCTATCTGGCGGAGCAGGGAAAGGCCGCAACACAGGACAAGATGCGCGAGGGTCTGCAGAAAACGCTTCGCAGGCTGCATGACGAAGGGCGGATTCAGGGCATTCTGTCCGTCGGCGGCGCACAGGGCACTGCAATCTCCACGGCCGCCATGCAGGGCCTGCCGATCGGCTTTCCGAAGGTCATGGTATCTACCGTAGCCTGCGGAAGCGCGCAGTTCGACGACTATGTCGGAAACCGCGACATTGCGATGATTCCCTCCATTGCAGATATCTGCGGCCTGAATTCCATTACCATTCCAGTGTTCGCCTCCGGCTGCGGCGCTGTCGTCGGCATGGCGCAGGCGCAGGCATCCGTGCAGGTGCCGAAGGGAAAGCCGGTCGTAGCCCTGACGATGGCCGGCGTTACAACGCCCTGTGTGATGGGGGTCAAGCAGCAGCTCGACGCGGAAGGGTATGAGACAATCGTGTGCCATACCAATGTAATCGGCTCCGAGGTCGTAGACGAGCTCGCGCAGGAGGGGAAAATTCAGGCCGTGCTGGATATCACGACCCATGAATGGGGCGGCTTCCTGTTTGACGGCCTGATGAAGTGCGGCCCTGAGCGCTTTTCCCACATTTACAACAGTGAGATTCCCCTGATCTCGCTGCCCGGCTGCATCGATGTCATGCTGAAGGGGCCGTATAAGGATCTGCCCGCCGCGCTTCAGAGCCGCGCGCACTATGCACACACACCCTTCCACACCCATCTGCGCACGACCGAGGCAGAAATGTATGCGGCAGGAAAGCTGATCGCAGAGAAGCACAACCTGTGCCGCGGGAAAAATGCGATCATCATTCCGCAGGGCGGCTACAGTATGCAAAATCGCGTGGGGCACGTCCTGTATGACGCGCAGGCCAATGCAGGATTCGAGAAGGGCGTCCGGAATACCGCAGCGGAGACGGTCGAATGTATCACGACACCGGCTCATATCAATGATCCAGCCTGTATCGATCTGATCGTACAGGTATTAAATCGCTACATGAAAGGAACTTTTTGATGAATACCTATGAGATGCTGGAAGAGGCTGCTCACCGTGCCTATACACGCGGGATCCAGACGGGAAACGGCGGCAATCTCTCCGCAAGAGCGGACTTCGGCATGATCGTAAAATCCAGCGGCGGCTCCTTTGCCGACTGTCTGGCAGACGGCACCGGCTTCGTAGAGACGGATCTGGACGGCAGCGTTCTTTCCCCGTCCGGCAAGCCCACAAGAGAGGTCGTTCTGCACGGCCTGATGTATAAGCTCTGCCCGGAATGCGGCGGCGTAATGCATTGCCACAGCCCGTGGTCCGTGGCCTGGGCCTATTCGCACGACGTTCTTCCGATGACGACGCTCCATGTGCAGCTGAAGATCGGATATGACATTCCCGTATTCGACATTCCGAGCGCCAACGTGCGCCCGATCGACGCGCCTCTGCTCGAGGCTGCTTTCCGGGCCAAGCCGAAGCTGCGTGCCTTTATTCTGCGCGGGCACGGCATTGTCGCTCTGGGCAAGGATGTTCTGGAAGCGGAGCACACCGCCGAGCTGATTGAAGAGACGGCACAGATCGCGACGCTGAAGGCCATGCAGGAGCAGCTCGTACAGCCGGTCCACGGATAATTTCCTGAACCGGAAGAATTCTGTCATTGCCGCGGCACAAACGGGCCCGCTTCGGAATGCGTAATACTGATTCCTGATTAAAACATTTCATCAGGAATCCCGTGTGCTACGCACACTCGCATCGTGCTGACGCACGCTGCGCCGTCTCATGCAGAATCTGACGCGCCCTCGGCGCTATAAAAAGCTTTTAAAGCTTTTTATCAGATTCTAGTATAACTTCCGAAATTTCAGAAATAGAATCCTCTTCTGCCGTACATAAGAATCGTGCCGGAGAGCAATCTCCGACACGACTTGCAATTATTTGTTTTTTGCCTCTACCCCAACTATTGAACATAGAGCCAAAAATCCGGGGCTGCGATTTGCAGTCCCGGAGATTTTTTGCGGTTTTTCGATCAGGCCTTACCGGCGCAGCCGAGGACGTCCTTGAGCTTATGCTCGACGAGGGCCTTGATGTTGGCGCGGGCGGGCTTGAGGTACTGGCGCGGGTCGAAGTGATCCGGATGCTCGTTGAAGTAGGCGCGGATCGTGCCGGTCATGGCCAGACGCAGGTCGGAATCGATGTTGATCTTGCAGACGGACAGCTGAGCGGCATGGCGCAGCTCCTCTTCCGGCACGCCGATGGCGTTGGGCATGTTGCCGCCGTTCTCGTTGATCATCTTCACATACTCCTGGGGCACGGAGGAAGAGCCGTGCAGGACGATCGGGAAGCCCGGCAGACGGCGGGAGACCTCTTCGAGGATGTCGAAGCGGAGGGGAGGCGGCACGAGAATGCCGTCGGCATTGCGGGTGCACTGCTCCGGCTTGAACTTATAAGCGCCGTGGCTGGTGCCGATGGCGATGGCCAGAGAGTCGACGCCGGTCTTGGTGACGAATTCCTCGACCTCTTCCGGACGGGTGTAGGAGCCGACTGCGTGGCTGACTTCGTCCTCGATGCCGGCCAGGGTGCCGAGCTCGCCTTCGACGACGACGCCGTGGTCATGGGCATACTCGACGACCTTGCGGGTCAGGGCGATGTTGTCCTCGAAGCTGTGGGAGGAGCCGTCGATCATGACGGAGGTGAAGCCGCCGTCGATGCAGCTCTTGCAGGTCTCGAAGTCGGGGCCGTGATCCAGATGCAGGACGATGGGGATATCCGGGTTCTCGATGACGGCAGCCTCGACCAGCTTCACCAGATAGGTGTGGTTGGCATAGGCGCGCGCGCCCTTGGAAACCTGCAGGATGACGGGGGCCTTCAGCTCGCCGCAGGCCTCGGTGATGCCCTGCACGATCTCCATGTTGTTGACGTTGAAGGCGCCGATGGCGTAGCCGCCGGCATAGGCCTTCTTGAACATCTCGGTACTGGTAACGAGAGCCATTGTGAAAACACTCCTTTTTTGTATTTTCGGCAGTGCGGGCAGTGGAAGGGCCGCATGCCGCTATCGTTGCGGGGCACGGTGTTTTCTTCCCGAAAATGCGCCGCCGCAGAGTTTTACCGCTAACATTATAGCACAGGTGAAAGAGAAATCAAGTGGGGAAAATCACTGCATTTTGTTCGAAAAACACCACTGAATTCAGCGAGATTAGCCGATGGAGATGGAGCGAATGTTGGGGAGGGGACAGCCCGGCCCGGCACTGCCGATTTGTACCGGCCACCGTTAAAACGGTACCGGCCAATGTAGGGGAGCGGCATGCCGCTCCCGGCGACGCACTTGCAGTCCGTACAAACCGCCGTCAAAATGGCAACAGCCTCCGATTTGTCATTGCGAGGAGGCCGCAGGCCGACGTGGCAATCTCGGGAAGGCAGTTACGTTTTCGCCGAAAGTGTCCTGTTATCCACCCCGGTTCTGCGAGATTGCCACGGGCGCAAAGCGCCCTCGCAATGACAAGTCGGGAGACTTTACCGTTTTAACGATAGCCGGTACGGGTCGGAAGTGCGCAGCCGGGAGGGGACAGCCCGGCCCCTACAACGCATTACCGCTTCTTGGCCAGTGGGGTGGATTTTTCCTGTGCATCCTGCAGCGCGAGGATGATGCGGTTCGAGACGAGCCAGCCGCGGGGGGTCAGGTACCAGCGGGAGCCGCTCTGCGCGGCGAGGCCGTGCCCGGCAAAGCGCTCGAGCAGCTGCTGCAGCGGCGCGAAGGGCAGCAGATAGCTGCGCTCGTACTCCTGCGCGTCCAGCCCGGAGACGATGCGCGAGCGGAGCATGACGTATTCCCCGGCGCGCTCGCGCGGGGGGATGGTCTCGCACTCCGAGAGGACGGAGCCGTGGTGGGCGATGCCCTCGACATAGGCGCGCAGGTCCGGCTCGATGGTGAAGCGCTTGCCCGCGAAGTCCGAGGCCGCGCAGGGACCGAAGCCGAGATATTCGCCGCCCGTCCAGTATTTCAGATTGTGGCGGGAGCGGAAGCCGGGCCTGGCAAAATTGGAAATCTCGTAGTGCTCGTAGCCGTGGTCCTGCAGAATTTCCGAGGCGGCCAGATACATATCGGCCTGCACGTCGTCATTCGGAAGGTTGGCGCAGTCGCGGTACTCCCACAGGGGCGTGTTCGGCTCGACCTTGAGGGCGTAGCAGGACATGTGCTCCGGCTTGAGGCGCAGAACGTTCTCGAGCGTGCCGCGCCAGCCGGTGAGCGTCTGGTTCGGCAGGCCGAACATCAGGTCGAGCGAGAGGTTGGCAAAGCCCGCCTCGCGCGCGCGGACGACGGCCATGCGCGCCTGCTCGTAGGTATGCGGACGGCCGAGGCGCTTGAGCATGTCGTCCTGATCGGACTGCACGCCGATGGAGATGCGGTTGAAGCCCGCGCGAACCAGCCGCTTGAGCCCCTGCGGCGTGACGCTGTCGGGGTTGGCCTCGAGCGTGATCTCGGGGTCCGCGCCGAAGTGGAAGCGCTTCTGCAGCTCGTCGAGAATTTTTTCCAGATTCTCCGCGCCGAAGAAGCTCGGCGTGCCGCCGCCGAAGTAGACGGTGTCGACCGTGTAGTCCGGCGCGAGACGGCCCGTTTCGCGGATGTGGTCGGCCAGCGCCTGCAGATACTGGTCCGTCGTGCGGCGGTCGCGGCTGCCGCCGAGGGAGTAGAAGTCGCAGTATTCGCACTTGCTCTTGCAGAAGGGGATGTGGACGTAAATGCCCAGCGGCTTGCCGGAATTGCTGCGCATGATCAGCCCCCGATCCTTTCGGAGATGAACGTGCGGAATTCGTCCGGCGTGCCCTTCGTAAAACCGGCCTTATTCACAAAGTACCACTGCTGGCGGCCGCAGTGCAGAAGGAACAGATGCTCCGTCTCGCGCAGCTCCGTGATGGTGGAATACCCGGCATCGAGGACCTCGCCGTTCTCCTGCAGGGTCTGGGCGAGGGTGAGGTCATAAAAATCCGTGTGCAGGTGCAGGGCGTTTGAGCCGTACTTCGTCTGGATGTTCTGCTGCCAGCGGCGCAGGGCCGTGCGCGGGCCGCGGAGCTGGTTGAACAGGGCATAGCCCACCACGAGCACGAGCAGAAGGGCCAGCACGAGATGCATGGTGTTCTTCGTCATAACGTACTGCCAGACCATGATGCCCAGCAGCACGACGGACAGGCCGAAGCAGACCCACGTCAGCAGCTGCACATAGCGCGGCATAAGGCTCTTGGACGCCTCATACTGGATATCGGCGTCAATGGTCGTGTCTACAGAAAATCTCGATTCCATGGATGATCCTTTCCCGTGCCTCAGCGGCACTTCGGGCAGGGCTTGAGTCCCAGCTCGTTTTCGGCATAGGCCGTGTTGAAGATGTAGAAGGCCTGACGGTCCCAGTCCTCGCAGGCGTAGGTGTGGTAATAGTCGTTGCCGTCGCTGGCGACGCAGGCATTGCTGTTGTAGAACTCTGCCATATCGGCAAATTCGTTGTAATTTTTGGACAGCTCGTCATAGGCGTCGGACAGGGCATCGTACTGGGCCTGCAGGTCGGAGACGTTCTCGTTCTGCTGCTGCAGGAGGGAGTATTCCTGCACGAGGTCGTAGTAGTCGTTATACAGGGCGTCATAGTTTTCGTTGGACTGGTCGAGGGCGTCCTGCAGGTCGCTCAGCTGGGCCTCGGCCTGACTCTGCTCCAGCGCATGGTCGGAGCGCTCGCGCTCGAGCTTGGCGTTCATGCCGTGCCACAGCAGGAAGCCGCCGACGGCCGCGCCGACGACCACAACGCCCAGCGCGATGAGTGAGACGAGCATACCGGTATTGCGGCGCTTGCGCGGGGCCGCGTCCGGGATGGGAGGCATGTTGGAGACGGGCGGCTCCGGGGGAATGGGGGGCATGTCGGAGACGGGCGGCTCCGGGGGAATGGGGGGCATGTCGGAGAAGGCGGGCTCCTCGGGAACGGCGGGTTCCTCGGGGACGACGGGCTCCTCGGGGACGACGGGCTCCTCAGGAACGGCAGGCTCCTCGGGGACGACGGGCTCCTCGGGGACGACGGGCTCCTCGGGGACAACGGGCTCTTCGGGGACGACGGGCTCGTCAGGGATGACCGGCTCCTCGGGAAGGACCGGCTCGGCGGGGGTGGGGGGGTCGTCCGGCACGGGAACCACGGGCGGGATCACGCCGGGAACGGGCGGCTCGACGGGAGGCATTTCCCCGGCATTCGGGACTGAGCCGGGCGTTTGCGGCTCGACAGGAGCAGGCGGGACAGGACGGCGCACCGGCGCACCGCAGAACGTGCAGAATTTCGCGTCATCCCGGATCTTGTTTCCGCATTTCGTACAGAACATGGTGTGATCTCCTTTGTGTGTATTTTTGGATTGAGAACGGGGGAAAATGCCCGCATTCGAAGCCTTGTAAGGACAAATTTGGGAGCCTGCCGCATTCGGAGGGGCGCATTGGCAAGCTTGCAATCGCCTCCCTCCCGTGTCATTGCGAGGAGGGCGCAAGCCGACGTGGCAATCTCGGGAAGGCACTTCCAGTTCGTACAAGGTACCGATAAAAACGTACCAACCAATTGCGTCTGTAGCGGCGCTCAGTGAGCGCCTTGCAGGCTGGCAATATTCAGGGCATGTATTTTATGGCATGAGACCCCCAAGTTTGTCATTCCGAGGAGCGAAGCGACGTGGGAATCTCCTGCAACAGCCCTCGAATTCGCCGAGGCTTTCTTGTCATCCAACTGAGTACTGCGAGATTGCCACGGCCCCTTCGGGGCCTCGCAATGACAAATCTGAGAACCGATGCGGTCGGCGGGCAGCCTCGGCGAATCCATATGCCATTTCCGGGAATTGCTACATTTCCCAATCAGCAGACAAATCCACCCATTTGGGATTCATCGTCGCTATCAGCGCATCTTTCCTTTTTCGGGACCAGCTCTTTATCTGCTTCTCACGCTCGATTGCTGCTCTCACATCCGGTGTTGTTTCAAAATAAACTAATTTATAAACATTATATTGCTTTGTAAAGCTCTCTACAGGGCCTTCGCGGTGTTCGTGCAATCTTCTTTGCAGGTCGTTTGTCATGCCGGTGTACAGGACAGTATTTCCTTTGTTGGTCAAAAGGTAGACATAATACTGTTTCATGCTTTGACTGCCTTTCTGGGGGTCGAATTCGCCGAAGCTTTTCTGTTATCCGAGCGAGTACTGCGAGATTGCCACGTCGCTTCGCTCCTCGCAATGACAAATCGGAGGTGCGTACCGTTTTTACGATGGCTCGTTCCGAACGGCAGTGCCTTCCCGAGATTGCCACGTCGGCCTCCGGCCTCCTCGCAATGACAAGTCGGGGGGGCCAGCACTGTTTTAACGGCGGCCGGTGCGGATCGGGGGTGCCTTCCCAAGATTGCCACGGCTCCTGCGGAGCCTCGCAATGACAAGTCGGGGGGCCAGCACCGTTTTAACGGCGGCCAGTACGGATCGGGGGTGCCTTCCCGAGATTGCCACGTCGCTTCGCTCCTCGCAATGACAAATCGGGGGTGCATGCCGTTTTTCGATAGCTCGTACTGAACGGCAGTGCCTTCCCGAGATTGCCACGTCGCTTCGCTCCTCGCAATGACAAATCTGGGAGCCGGTATGATCAGCTTAATCTTCCCCGGATTCTTCGGTTTCCTCCGTATTGGAAATCGCCTCGACGCCGATGACGCGGTTGCCCTCTTCGATGCGCATGAGGATGACGCCCTGGGTATCGCGGCCGTAGAGGTTGATGCTGGCGGCCGGAGTACGCAGCACGACGCCGCCGGACTCGATGAGCATGACGTCGTTCGTATCATCGACGATGGCCGCGCCTGCGACAAGGCCGGTCTTCCCAGTCAGGCGGTAGTTGCGCAGGCCCTTGCCGCCGCGCGTCTGCGGCTGGCGGTCCTCGCCGCGCAGGTAGGCCTCGACGGCCGTGCGCTTGCCGTAGCCGTTCTCCGTGACGGTCAGGAGGCTCTTGCCCTCGGCGGCCACGGCCGCGCTGACGACCTCGTCGCCGTCGTCGAGGCGGATGCCGCGCACGCCGGCTGCGTCGCGGCCCATGGGGCGGACGTCCGTCTCGGCAAAGCAGATGGCCATGCCCTGCCGCGTAGCAAGGAGAATATTGTCGCTGCCGTTCGTCTTCAAGACGGCGATGAGCTCGTCGCCGTCGTCGAGCGACAGGGCGCGGATGCCGGCCTTGCGGGCGGTATAGAGGGCGTCGAGCCGGATGCGCTTGACGGTGCCGCCGCGCGTGACCATCATAAGGTACTCATGGTCCGTGAATTCGCGCGTCAGCAGCATGGCCGTCACGCGCTCGCCCTGCTCGAGCGGCAGGATATTGACGATGTTCGTGCCGCGCGCCGTGCGCCCGGCCTCCGGGATGAGGTAGCCCTTCTTGCGGTGGACGCGGCCCGTGTTCGTGAAGAACAGAACATAGTCGTGCGTCGAGGCGATGAAGAGGTTCTTGACGTAATCCTCCTCCTTCAGGCTCTGGCCGGAGACGCCGCGGCCGCCGCGGCGCTGCGTGCGGTAGGTATCGACGGGCAGGCGCTTGATATAGCCCGCGTTCGAGAGGGTATAGCAGCAGTCCTCTTCTTCAATGAGGTCCTCGATGTCGATCTCGTCCTCGACGTCCTGAATTTCCGTGCGGCGCTCGTCGCCGTACTTATCGCGGATGGCGGTCAGCTCGTCCTTGAGGATGGACTTGACAAGGCCCATATCGCCGAGCACGCGCTCGTAATAGGCGATGCGGTCCTCCAGCTCCTGATATTCGTTCTGGAGCTTTTCGCGGTCGAGGCCCTGCAGGGCCTTCAGGCGCATATCGAGGATGGCCTGGGCCTGAATGTCATCGAGGCCGAAGCGCTGCATGAGGTTTTCCTTCGCATTGTCGTAGCTCGTGCGGATGATGCGGATGACCTCGTCGATGTTATCCTGCGCGATGAGCAGGCCCTCGAGCAGGTGAGCACGCTCCTGCGCCTTGCGCAGGTCATAGCGCGTGCGGCGGAGGATGACCTCCTCCTGATAGGCCAGATATTCGTCCAGAATCTCGCGCAGGGAGAGGACCTTCGGCTGGCTCTGGTTCTTCACGAGGGCCAGCATATTGATGGCGAACGTCGTCTGCAGCTGGGTCTGGGCAAACAGGCGGTTCAGCACGACCTGTGCGTTTGCCTCGCGCTTGAGCTCAATGACGATGCGCATACCGGTGCGGTCGGACTCGTCGCGGATGTCGGAGATGCCCTCGAGGCGCTTCTCGTTGACCTGATCGGCCATATTCTTGATGAGCATACGCTTGTTGACCTGATAGGGGATCTCCGTGACGATGATGCGCTGGCGGTTCTGGCCGAATTCCTCCAGCTCGGTGCGGGCGCGCATGGTCACGCGGCCGCGGCCCGTGGCATAGGCGGCGCGGATACCGGCACGTCCGAGGATGAGGCCGCGCGTCGGAAAATCCGGGCCGGGGAGGTGCTCCATAAGGTCGGCGAGCGTGGCCTCGGGGTTATCGAGGACGCACAGGCAGGCGTTGATGGCCTCGGTGAGGTTGTGGGGCGGGATATTCGTGGCCATGCCGACGGCGATGCCGCTCGAGCCGTTCACGAGCAGGTTCGGGAAGCGGCTGGGGAGCACGCGCGGCTCCTTGCGCGATTCGTCGAAGTTCGGGTCCCAGTCCACGGTGTCCTTTTCGAGGTCACGGAGCATTTCATTCGAGATTTTCGAGAGGCGGGCCTCGGTGTAGCGGTAGGCCGCAGGGGGATCGCCGTCGACGGAGCCGAAGTTGCCGTGGCCGTCGACGAGCATATAGCGCATGGAGAAGTCCTGCGCCAGACGCACGAGCGCATCATAGACCGACGCGTCGCCGTGCGGATGATAGCGGCCCAGCACGTCGCCGACGCAGGTCGCGGACTTTTTGAACGGCTTGTCAGCCGTCAGATTATCCTCATACATGGCATAGAGAATGCGGCGGTGCACGGGCTTGAGGCCGTCGCGCACGTCAGGCAGCGCGCGGCCGACAATGACCGACATGGCATACTCCATGTAGCTGGTTTTCATTTCATGCACCAGCTCAGAGGTCACGATCGCCTGATCCGGGAATCGGATGTCCTCCGGCTGGTAGTCCTTTTTGTGATGTGCCAAGGTTTTTCCTCCTTGATTTGGTTTGCTGCTTATCTGAAGGGGTTTTTATTGTGTTATTGCGGGGAGCAAAGCGCCCATGGCTCTCCCTCTGGGAGAGCTGTCACCGAAGGTGACTGAGAGGGCCCTGCAGGCACTGCCGATAAGTACAGGCCATTGTTCAAACGATACGCACCTCCGACTTGTCATTCCGAGGAGCGAAGCGACGTGGGAATCTCGGGAAGGCAGTTGCGATTTCGCCGATAGCTTCCCCATAATCCAACCGGGTACTGCGAGATTGCCACGCCTTGCTGCGCAAGGCTCGCAATGACAAGTCAGGGAACCCTGCTGCATCCGGAGGGGCGCAATGACAAACCTGAAAAACCGCCCGGTGGGGTCATCCCATCGGGCGGTGTCTGGTCTCTGCCTTATTTTGCGGAATAGAACGCCGTGCACAGGCGGACGAACGCATCCTGATCGGCGGCGGCCATCAGCTCGCGGGCGGAGTGCATCGCAAGGATCGGCACGCCGATATCGGCCGCGGGCATGGCCAGCAGCGACGAGGCCATGGAGCCAACCGTGCTGCCGCCGGGCAGATCGGCGCGGTTCATGTAGGTCTGCAGCGGAATGCCCGCCGCATCGCACAGGCCGGAGATCACGGCGCAGGTGTCGGCGTCCGAGGAATAGCGCGGGCTGCGCTTCAGGGCCACGCCGCGTCCGAGCAGCGCGCCGCACGTCACGTCGGCCAGCTCCGGGTGGTTCGGGTGCACGGCGTGCGCGGCGTCGCACGAGAGCAGCATGCCGTTCACGCAGGCGTCGAGATACTGCGCGCGGCTCAGGCCGAGGGCGCCGGCCAGCTTTTCGAGAATGACCGTCAGCGTGCTGCTGTCCGCGCCGCGGCGGGTGTTGCTGCCGATCTCCTCGTTGTCATAGAGCACGGCGAGGTTGATCGTGTCGCCGTCCGCGTCCAGCAGGCCGCGCAGGCAGGCGTGGACGGACGTCAGGTTGTCCAGCCGGGCCGAGGAGAGCAGGTCCTGCTCAAAGCCGACGAGCTGCGCAGGCTCGTGGCAGTAGGCGCACAGCTCAAAGGACAGAATGTCCTCCGCTGCTGCACCGAGGCGCTCGGCCAGCTTGCCCACGAGGTAGCCCTTCTTCTCCCATGCGTCCTGCACGGTGCGGCACAGCGGCAGCATGTCGACGTTCGGCTTCGTGGGAACGCCCTTGTTTACCTCCCGGTTCAGATGAATGGCCACGTTCGGGATGATGGCCAGCGGCTCGTCCCATGCGACAAGGCGGCGCGCCGGGCGCATGGGGTCGTCCGTCCGGACGAGGGCCACACCGGCAAGGCCGAGCGGGCGGTCGAGCCAGGTGTTCAGGATCGCGCCGCCGTAGGGCTCCACGCTCAGGCGGCAGCAGCCGCCGGAAACCAGCTCCGGCTGCGGCTTGATGCGCATGCAGGGCCAGTCCGTATGCGAGGCGGCGATGCGGAACACATCGCGCGCGCCGACGGTGACGGCGGCGAGGAACGTGCCGCTGCTCACAAAATAGCGGCCGCCGCGCTTCACGGCAAACGGCGCGCCCAGCTCCAGCGGGGTGAAGCCCTGCGCGGTGAGGGCCTGCTCCGCCATGGCGACGGTATGCCACGGCGAACGCCCGCCGTCCAGCCAGTGCATCAGCTCGGTGCAGAATTCAGACATGGATGATCGCTCCTTTTATTTATGGCAGCACCGCATCATTGCACCTTCGGCCTTCGCCGGATATTTTTCGCCGATCCGTCGGTTCGAAAAGCTTGACGTGCACAAAGCACGCCTGCACTTTTCAAACCTTGCCTCGACAAAAAATCTCTCGACGAATGCTCTCGCTGAATGGTGCGGTGCTGCCTTATTTATCATATTGGGAATTAGAAATGAGAAGTTAGGAATTGGAATTGCAGGCTCCCGGAATTGTCATTGCGAGGGCGCTTCGCGCCCGTGGCAATCTCGGGAAGGCAGTTACGTTTTCGCCGACGGCTTTCCTGTGATCTGGTCGGGTACTGCGAGATTGCCACGTCGCTTCGCTCCTCGCAATGACAAGTCGGGGGCAGTTGCCATTTTAACGATGCCCTGTACGAGTCGGCGGTTTACCGCCGGGCCCGGCTGTCCCCTCCCCTACAGCACCCCGCGGTCTGCCGGATTTTTTTCATTGTACCATATTCCCCGGGAAAAATCCACCCTGTCGGAAAAAAGCGGTCTCTCTCCGTAAAATCTATGGAAAAGCGCTTGAAAACCGGACCCTTTTGTGATACGATAAATTTGTATCAGAATGAGTGTACTGCGCGCAGGCGCGGGCTTCATTTGCACACAGATACCACAATAATAGGAGGCAAACACCATGAATGTAGCAGAGATCATGGAACAGCGCAACGCATTTTCCTTTGAAGTCTTCCCCCCGAAGACGGACGTTGGCATGGAGAAGCTGTGCGGCGAGGGCGGCGTGCTTGAGAAGCTCTATACGCTCAATCCGGATTACATCTCCTGCACCTACGGCGCTGGCGGCACGAACGTCGGCAAGAACCTTGAGGTCCTGAAGAAGATCAAGGCCGACGGCAAGTGCACCCCCGTGACGCACTTCACCTGCGTGGCCAACACCAAGGAAGGCATCAAGGACCAGCTCCAGACCTATCTGGACAACGGTATCGACCACATGCTCGCGCTTCGCGGCGACATCCCCTTCGGCTGGACCGGCACGAACGGCGACCTGCACTATGCCACCGAGCTGGTGAAGTTCGTCCGCAAGGAATTCGGCGACAAGTTCACCATCGCCGTCGCAGGCTCCCCCGAGGGCCACATTGCCTGCCGTTCTCTGGAAGCCGACATCTCCTTCCTGAAGCAGAAGCAGGATGAGGGCGCAGACTACATCATGACCCAGCTCTGCTGGGATATGGACCAGTTCCGTTACTGGATGGACGCCATCCGCGCCGCCGGTATCTGGCTGCCGGTCGATGTGGGTATCATGCCTGTTCTCGACGCTGCCGCTACCATCAACATGGCGCTCTCCCGCAACGGCTGCGTGATGTCCCGCGACCTGTGCGAGATCATCTCCAAGAACTGGATCTTCCCGAATCCGTTCGCTCCGAACGAGTCCGAGGAGTCCATCGCTGCCAAGAAGGCGTCCTTCAAGGAAGCCGGCATCGAGTATACCATCAAGCTCATCGACGAGTATCGCGTCTGCGGCATCAACGGCATCCATCTGTATGCCCTGAACAAGTATGACGACGTCGCCCGCATCGTCAAGGAGTCCGGCATCGTCGACCTCATCTGAGTTTTCGGCAACACGAACTGATTATCCTGCTGCCGGGCGGCTCCGCCGTCCGGCAGTTCCCCCACTGCACAAAGGAGGTTTCCCCATGGCCTATACCATTGCTGTCGCCGGAAAGGGCGGCGTCGGAAAAACGACGGTCTGCGGCATGATGATCGACGCCCTCATCAAGGGCGGCAAGGGCCCGCTGCTCGTCGTCGACGCGGATGCCAATTCCAATCTGAACGAGGTCCTCGGCGTCGAAGCCGGTGTCTCCCTCGGCCAGATCCGCGAGGAGATCGCGCAGGCGGAGCTCCGCGGCGATACGATCCCCAAGAGCATGACAAAGGCGGACTATGCCGAATACCGCTTTGAATCCGCGCTGGCGGAGGAGGACGATTTCGACATGCTCGTCATGGGCCGCACACAGGGCAAGGGCTGCTACTGCTACGTCAACGGCGTGCTCAAGACCCTGCTCGACAAGTATATTGGCGCTTACCGTTATGTCGTCATCGACAACGAGGCCGGTATGGAGCACATCGCCCGCGGGACGCTCCCGCATGTCGATGCGCTGCTGCTCGTCTCCGACTGCTCGCGCCGCGGCGTCCAGGCCGTTGCCCGCATCGCCGAGATGGTCCGCGAGCTGGACCTGAAGCCCGGCCTTATGAAGCTCATCATCAACCGTGCGCCCGGCGGCGTTCTCTCCGACGGCGTGCGCGAGGAGATCGAGGCCCACCATCTGGAGCTCGCCGGCGTCCTCCCACAGGACGATGCCGTCTACGAAGCGGACTGCGACGGCAAGCCCAGCTCGAAGATCCCCGATGCCAGCCCGGTCAAGCAGGCGCTGCACGGGATCATGCAGGACCTGAGCCTGTGAGGCAGCCCCGCACAATTGAATGCTCCCGCTGAATTGTGCGGCGCTGCCGTAAAATCCATTTTTCTTTCTTATCGGAGAACCAACGGAGGCCCGGCCGTCCGGTCCGGCTTCCCGATCAACCATTTCAGGAGGAAAACACAATGTCTTTTGAACCCAAAACGCAGGCGTTCAATTCGTCGATCAGCTCTGTTACCATCGGCACTGGTGACAGGGCAGTCACGCTCGGCGGCATTAACGTTCTGCCCTTCTACGCATTCGACGCGCCCATCACCAATGCGCCGAAGATCGGCGTAGAGATCACCGACCACGGCATGGCGGCTTATCCGCAGGCCGGTCTGCAGGAATTCTATGCCGGCTGCCAGACCGTGGCCGACATGGCAAAGCGCGTGGAGACGATGCACGGCGCATCGTTCATCTGCCTCCACTTCGAAGGCGCTGACCCCAACGGCGATAACCGCTCCGTCGAGGAGTGCGTCGAGATCGCCAAGTCCGTTGCCGACGCAACGGATCTGCCCCTCGTCATCATGGGCTGCAAGAACATCGAGAAGGATGCGGAGCTCTTCACGAAGGTCTCCGAGGCCCTGCAGGGCAAGAACATCCTCGTCTTCTCTGCCCGTGAGGAAAACTACAAGTCCGTCGGCGCCTCCGCCGTCATGGCCTATGGCCAGAAGGTCGGCGCAGAGTCCGCCGTCGATATCAACCTTGCCAAGCAGCTCAACGTCCTGATGACGCAGCTCGGCGTCGCCCCGACGTCCATCGTCATGAACGCCGGCTCCGCCGCAGCGGGCTACGGCTATGAGTACGTTGCCTCTACCCTCGACCGCATCCGTGCGGCTGCTCTCGCCCAGAGCGATACGCAGCTCCAGATGCCCATTCTCACGCCCGTCTCCCCCGAGACCTGGTCCGTCAAGGAATCCATGGTCAGCGAGGCCGATATGCCCGAATGGGGCAGCGCCGAGGAGCGCGGCATTGAGATGGAGATCACCACGGCTGCCGCCTGCCTCGCCGGCGGCTCCGATGCCGTCATCATGCGTCATCCCGCAGCCATCAAGGCCATCAGCGAGATGATCGAAGCGCTGGTCTGAGCGGAAGGAGGAACATACAATGGCACTGAAAGGCTTGGATATCTTTAAGCTCTCTCCCAAGAAAAACTGTAAGGAATGCGGCAGCCCCACCTGCATGGCCTTCTGCATGAAGGTCGCACAGGGCGCCGTCGCTCTGGATAAATGCCCGTACTTCTCCGAAGAAGCCAAGGCAAAGCTCTCCGAGGCCACTGCGCCTCCCATGAAGACCATCACGGTCGGCAATGACATCAAGCTCGGCGGCGAGACCGTCCTGTTCCGCCACGAGAAGACCCTTGTCAACCGCAACCGCTTCGCCGTTCCCGTCTGCACCTGCATGGACGAGGCCGCTGCCGATCAGAAGCTGGCCGACATCCAGAAGGTCGACTATGAGCGCATCGGCGAGCGCGAGTACATCGAGTTCGTCATGGTCCGCTGCGAGAAGGATTCCGCCGACAAGTGGGAAGATCTCGTCAAGAAGGCCGCCGCGACGGGCCGCACCCTCATCCTCAACTGCACCTGCCCCGAGTGCGCCAAGAAGGCCCTTGCCATCTGCAAGGACGGCAAGCCCATCCTCAACGGCGCCACGCCGGAAAACTTCGAGGAGATGAGCGCCATCGCCACCGAGGCGGGCGTGACCCTCGGCGTCCATGCCGACAGCCTGTCCGAGCTGCATGACCTCATCGCCAAGCTCGAGGCCGCGGGCAACAAGAATCTCATCATCGACGTCACCGGCAAGACCGTCAAGGAGACGTTCGCCAACACCGTGCTCGTCCGCCGCACCGCGCTGAAGGACGGCGACCGCACGTTCGGCTATCCCTCCATCGTCGATCTGGCCAAGCTGGCCGCGGGCGACGAGCATCTTGAGACCGCCCTGGCCGCCGTCTTCACCCTGAAGTACGGCTCCATCATCGTCATGGAGCGCCTCGGCTATGCAGAGGCCCTGCCGCTGTACGGCCTGCGCCAGAACGTCTTCACCGACCCGCAGAAGCCGATGAAGGTCGCGCCCGGCATCTACCCGATGAACGGCGCAACGCCCGACGATCCCTGCATGCTGACCGTCGACTTCGCCCTGACCTACTTCCTCGTCTCCGGCGAGATCGAGCGCTCCAATGTGCCGGTCAACCTGCTCATCACCGACGCCTCCGGCATGTCCGTCCTGACGGCATGGGCCGCCGGCAAGTTCTCCTCCAGCTCCATCAAGAAGTTCTTCGACGAGTTCGAGCTGGATAAGAAGATCAACAACCGCACGCTCGTCATCCCCGGCAAGGTCGCCGTCATGAAGGGCGAGATCCAGGACAAGCTGCCCGACTGGAACGTCGTCGTCGGCACCCGCGAGGCTGTTGAGATCGTCAAGTTCCTCAAGGACGGCGAGCACATCAAGGCTGCTGAGGCCGTCGCTGCCACGAAGAAGCCGAAGGAAGAGAAGAAGGAAGTCGTCGACGCCGACGCTCCCATCGACTATTCCAAGCTCGTCATTCCGGAGATCCCGCACAAGGATCTCGGCGTGACCTACAAGCAGCGCAATGTCGAGTCCAAGAAGTTCGTCACCATCGGCGAGCGCATCCACTGCATCAGCCCGGTCATCCGCGAGGCCATGGCCACGTTCAACCCGGATCCCATCCTCGAGCGTGCCGCGCAGCAGATCAAGGCCGGCGCCACCTATCTGGACGTCAACATCGGCCCTGCCGAGTCCAACGGCCCCGAGCTCATGACCTGGGCGGTCAAGCTCCTGCAGGAGAACTTCAACAACGTCCCGCTGGCCCTCGATACCGCCAACAAGAAGGCAATCGAAGCCGGTATCCGCGTCTATAACCGCACGAACGGCAAGCCCATCGTCAACTCCGCCGATGCAGGCTCCCGTATCTCCAACATCGACCTGGCAGCCGCCAACGACGCCATCGTCATCGCCCTCTGCTCCGCCGACGGCATCGCGAAGGACAACGACGAGCGTATGCACCACTGCCACACCATGCTCGATCGCGGCATGGCGCTCGGCATGGAGGCCGAGGATCTGTGGTTCGACCCGCTGTTCCTTGTCGTCAAGGGCATGCAGGATAAGCAGATGGACGTCCTGAACGCCATCAAGCTCTTCGCCGATGAAGGCCTGAAGTCCACCGGCGGCCTGTCCAACAACTCCAACGGCGCACCGAAGACCCTCCGCCCAATCATGGACTCCGCCCTCGTCGCCATGGCGATGATGCAGGGCCTGACCTCTGCCATCGTCAACCCGAACGACCTGCGCCTGATGGAGACCATCAAGTCCTGCGATATCTTCAAGAACAACGAGCTGTATTCCGACAGCTATCTGGAGATCTGATCCGCAAAATCTGTCACCCAGCCCCGATTTTTCGGGGCTGGGTGCAGCCGCATTCTCGGAGCATGGAGAAAATGCAGGAAAATGCAGAAAAAAGCCCGCATTTTCCCCATGCCCCGATGGCTTTCAACCGGGGAATGCAGATGCCCTGCCTTCCACCCTGCGCCCCTCCCCGGACGCGGCAGGTTTCCTGACTTGTCATTGCGAGCCTTGCGGAGCAAGGCGCGGCAATCTCGCAGTACTGGCCGGAACACGGGAAAGCCTCCGGCGGACACGGAGTATTCATAAGGTAATTGACAGCCACAGCAGTATGAACTACTGCAGCAGTGCGTTGCGAGCGATACTTGGCTCTCCCTTTGGGAGAGCTGGCGGCGCAGCCGCCTGAGAGGGAAACTTGGCTCTCCCTTTGCTTGCTGTTACCGTTCGAACGCGCCTGCAAGGCCCTCTCAGTCACCTTTGGTGACAGCTCTCCCAGAGGGAGAGCCAAGGGCCTGCAGCTGAACCATAATGATGCGGGAGGGAAGCGCTCTCAAGCTTGCTCTTGCGTCCCTCCCCAAAAGCCTGCGCAGGTTCAGCCGGATATCCGGCCCTTTTCGATGCCCTTCTCTTGCGTTGCAATTTGCCCCGCGATGCGGAAACGCCTGCGGGTCAGAGAAATAAAACATACAGTGCGTGGGAGGAATAATTATGGCAAGATCGAAACTAAGGCTATTGTACACAAGCATGTTGGTTGCTATGATGCTGTTTCTACATGCCTCCCTTCTCTGCTCCTGCAAAACCGCAGACCCCGAGATCAGCGGAACCATGTGGGTGGAGCTGTCGCTGGACGGACAGTATGCGCTGACCAACGCGGCGGGCCAGACGCTCCGCTATTTCGATCTGCTGCAATATGACGGCACGATGCCGGTGGAAAAGACCCACCTGAACGGCGGGGAGGCTGCATACTCTGCGTCGCTTTGCGTGCCGCGGACGGAGACGCTTACCGTTGAAGTCACAGACAGCAGCCTGTTTTCGGCCTCATGGGAGGACGAGAGGCAATTCCGCCAAATCGAAGGCAGCGTCCGGAAGATCGTCCTGAGCGATAAAACGACTTCCGTCGAGGCTGCCGGGGAGGCATACACCCTGACGGTCCGCATGCCGGGCGACAACGGAAACCGGCTGATCGTATCAACTGCCGGAGATCTTACGCTGACGCAGAAGGGAGAGAACCTTCTCCGCGGCGATGCCGAGTATACCTGTACCCTGAAAAACGGGAACGGCGATATTGTTGCCGAGCAGACCTATCCTGCCGGTGCAGAGGCGAGCATTTCGCTGGAGCAGGGCAAACTGTCCGAGCCGGAATGAGGAGAACCACGGTGACCTGAAATGGCTGCCGTGGGGGCGCGTGTAGGGGAGCGGCATGCCGCTCCCGGCGACGCACTGGCAGCCCGTACAAGCCATCGTTAAAAGGGCACCAGTCCCGATTTGTCATTGCGAGGCCCCGAAGGGGCCGTGGCAATCTCGGGGAGGCACTGCCGACCCGTACCAATTGCCGATCAAAAACACGCGCCTTGTAGGGGGCGGCGTCCTCGACGCTCCGCCGCGTAAAGTTACCGTATTCGCCGGGAGTGCCCCGTGATCCGGCCGGGTCCTGCGAGATTCCCACGTCGCTTCGCTCCTCGGAATGACAATTCGGGGGCCAGTATCGTTTTTAACGTCAACCGGCCCGGTTCGGCAGTACCGCGCCGGGCGGGGCATGCCCTGCCCAATATAAAACAAACTGCTGTATAAAATGTAACATATGATTTGCGCCTGCGAATTTTCATCAGGAGGAAACCGAATGAAAAGAAAACACATAATCCGGGCTTGCCTCCTGCTTTTCTGCCTCCTCCTGTGCACGGCCTGCCGAAGCGAATCCAAACCAAAAGAGACGCGGTTCAGCTTTGTGAGCGAGGACAGCCTCACCATAGTCAATGCGGAGGGGCAGGAGCTTCATTTTGCAGACAAAGTATGGAGCGGTACGATGCCGGTGCTGGACGGCCATTTCACAGTGGACTTCGTGCCGGGGTCGACTTCCGTGCAGGTCCGCTTCAGCGAGTCGTTCTCTGTCCGGTTTGAACCGGAGCGGGCGAAAGACCGCTCGATCTGCCTCTCCTTCGACGGCGACGATTTCCGCGCCGTGGAGGGCCCCGGCCTTCAGAACGTGGAATACACCCGCTCCACCGTCGAGGCGACCGGCGAAAATATGCAGTATGAAGTGGGTATTTCGACCGGCACGAGAACCTATCTGGAGGTAACGGGCAGCGGCGAGAGCCGCGTCCGCTATGAGCGGGACGGCAAAAAGGGATATTTCACCGCGCAGGATGCCCCGTTTACCGTCGTGCTCCGGGACCGGGACCAGCAGGAGCCGCTGGATACCATGGAATTCTCCGCAGGGGAGACCTGCACGATCCGCATTCGCGACGGCGTCCCGTCATTTGCGCGCTAGATCGGGGATGCCCCCAAGGTTGTCATTGCCCTCCTTCAAATGAAGCAGCCCCCCAAGTTTGTCGTTGCGAGGCCCCGCAGGGGCCGTGGCGCCCTGAGCGCGCAGCGCGAAGAAGTGCCCTTGGGGTGCAATCTCGCGGTACGCAGTCAGAACATAGGAAGGCCCCCGGCGAATTCGTTACTGCCTGCATGAGATTCCCACGTCGCTTCGCTCCTCGGAATGACAAGTCGGAGGTCAATACCGTTTTATCGTCAACCTGTGCCGGCTGTCAGTGCGCCTGACGATCCGGAACCCGTGGGGCGCGCAGGATAATATAGAGGTGGAGGTGCGGCCATGAAAAGAATACTCCTGATCCTGTTGGCAGCGTTCTTGTTATGTACACTTATCATCTTTTCCACGGCATGTGAAAATCATCAGGAGCAGCCCGCGATGCAGATCGAGCTGGCTGTCAACAGCGCCTGCCGCGTGGAAAATGCCGCCGGGCAGAGCCTGACGTTCCGCAATGGGGCATGGGAGGGTGATATGGCGGCATCCAGCGTATCTGTGAATGGCTTTGACGACACGACGATGACGCTGGAAATTCCGTACACCGAGGCGCTGCACTATACGCACGAAAGCGGCGAGAGCCGGTTTTCCGTGCTCCGGGGACAGGAGAGCATTCTGCTTTCCGGCGACGGGATCGATGAGGTTCGCGTTACACCGGATTCGCTGACGGTCACGGGCAGCGGGATGAACTACCGGCTGAAGGTCGCTCGGAGCGGGCCGGAAAGGCGTGCACTGGCTCTTTCGGGCAGTGCGGCCGGGGAGCTTTCTCTGCATTTCGCGGATAGCAGCTGCACCGTGCAGAGCGATGCTGCGGTTACCTATGCCCTGAGCGGCGATTCCAACTCCCCCTTTCTCCGGGATACCGTCGCTGCGCAGTCCAAACTGACGATCCGGAATCCGTGGGGAGCGCAGGAAGACGTAGTAGTAAAAGTTGATTCATAAACGACAAATCCAGAACATATGGATTTTGATTATACAGAAACCCATCCAATCATAACATCTGATTTGCACCCGCAAATTTGATATTTTTCATCAGGAGGAAACCGAAATGAGTGTATTAACCGATCTCATCTATGGCGGCTCGCATGCCGTCGCCGGTCTGACTGAGGGCGCCGTCAACGACGCAATCGCCAAGCACGGCGCAGACAAGGCCATCGCCTTCCCCGACACGGCCTACTTCTTCCCCACCATCTACGCCGCAACGGGCGTGAAGGTGGCCAAGCTCGGCGACCTGCCCGCCTGCGTGGGCGTGCTCAAGAGTCTCATCACCGATCAGGAGGACCTCGGCCAGGCGCTGAACGCCGGCCTCGCCACTGCCGTCGGCGCGGAGATCCTCGAGGGCCTGAAGTATCTGGACGGCGCGGACCCCTATGCCGCCGAGACCGGCATCGGCTTTGTGCCCGATCCCGTCATCCGCTCGCTGGGCGTCCCGCTCGTCACGGGCGACATCCCCGGCGTGGCCGTCGTGCTCGGCAAGGCCGACAATGCCGCTGACGTCGTGTCCGTCGTCAAGGACTACCAGTCAAAGGGCATCCTGACCTTCCTCATCGGCGGCGTCATCGACCAGTGCGCCGAGGGCGGCGTGAAGATGGGCCTCGAGCTGCGCGTCGTGCCGCTCGGCCATGACGTCACCGCCGTCATCCACGTCGTCACCGTCGCCATCCGCGCGGCCCTGATCTTCGGCAATGTCCAGCCCGGCGACCTGCCCGGCCTGCTGAAGTACACGAAGGAGCGCGTCCCCGCGTTCGTCAATACGTTCGGCGCGATCGACAATGTCGTCGTCTCCGCGGGCGCAGGCGCCATCGCCCTGGGCTTCCCGGTCGTCGTCGACATCGACCTCGGCGAGAATCAGGTCCCCGGCGCGCTGGAATCCGTGCTGGATCACAGCCTGACCGTCAAGCACTCCCTCGAGCTGCGCAACATCAAGATCAAGACGAAGGAGCTGCCCATCCCCGTCGCCTTCGCGGCCGCCTTTGAGGGCGAGATCATCCGCAAGGCCGACATGCACACCGAATACTGGTCCGGCAAGAACGCCACGGCCGAGCTCGTGCTCATGCGCGATCCGTCCGAGATCGAGGACCACAAGATCACCATCCTCGGCGACGATATGGACGGCGGCGAGAAGAACTACGCTCTGTGCACGTTCATCGAGGTCGCGGGCGCGAAGATGCAGGCCGATTTCGAGTCCGTCATCGAGCGCAAGATCCACGCCTGGTTCAACTACATGGAGGGCGTCATGCACACCGGCCAGCGCAATCAGGTCCGCGTGCGCGTTTCGAACGACGCCTTCGCCAAGGGTCTGCGCCTGAAGCACTTCGGCGAGGTCCTGTACCATATGATCATGGACGAATTCGACGCCGTCGTCGATAAGTGCCAGGTCACGCTCATCACGGACGAGGCCGCTGCCGAGAAGTTCCGCGACGAGGTCGCCATGCCGCGCTACAACGAGCGCGACGACCGCCTGCTGTCCATGACGGATGAGTCCGTCGACCGCTTCTACACCTGCATCCTCTGCCAGAGCTTCGCCCCGGCGCACTGCTGCGTCGTCACCCCGGAGCGTCTCGGCCTGTGCGGCGCCGTTTCCTGGCTCGATGCCAAGGCGACGAACGAGCTGAACCCGCAGGGCCCGTGCCAGCCGATCTTCAAGGAGGGCTGCCTCGACGAGCGCACCGGCCGCTATGAGTCCGTCAACAAGATGATCCAGGAAGCCACGCACGGCGCGGTCGAGAACGTCACGCTCTACTCCATCCTCGAGGACCCGATGACCTCCTGCGGCTGCTTCGAATGCATCTGCGGCATCGAGCCGGTCTCGAACGGCTTCATCGTCGTCAACCGTGAGTATAAGGGCATGACCCCCGTCGGCATGACGTTCGGCGAGCTGGCCTCCTGCACCGGCGGCGGCGTGCAGACGCCGGGCTACATGGGCCACGGCCGTCACTTCATCTCCTCGAAGAAGTTCATCGCCGCCGAGGGCGGCATCGAGCGTATCGTCTGGATGCCGAAGGAGCTGAAGGACGACGTCGCCGAGCGCCTGAACCGCACCGCCAAGGAGCTGTACGGCATCGACAACTTCACCGATATGATCGCCGACGAGACGATCTGCACCGACTGCGATGCGTTGCTGACGTTCCTGCAGGAAAAGAATCATCCGGTGCTTGCAATGGAGCCGCTGATGTAATATAATAAGCGTAAGCTGCGTGCGCGGCGCGCGATGGGCGGGAATTCCCAACCTGCCTTGCGCCATGACGCGCGGGAGATTCGCTGTAAATTGTAGGGGGAGGGCGTATGTCCTCCCCTTTTTTGTAAAGTGTTTGCATGATGCGGACATATATGATAAAATGTCCGTAATTCGAGAGTATACGTGTGGGGACGGCCCGTCCACAGACGTATGGACTTGAAAATGTACCTACACCGAAAGGAGATTCCATCCGATGTATCAGATTACCTTCCAGTTTGAAAACGGCGGCAAGCCCGTCATTGTCGACGCTGCCCCCAATACCTCGCTGCTGGACGTTGCGAAGGCGGCCAACGTCGCCATCGACGCACCATGTAACGGCAACGGCTCGTGCGGCAAGTGCCGGGTCAAGATTTTAGAGGGTACGGTCGACTCTACGCCTACGCACCATATTTCCGAGGAGGACTATGCCGCGGGCTGGCGGCTCAGCTGCGCGAGCAAACCCACGTCTGACGTTGTTGTGCAGGTGCCGGACATTGCCTCTGCCTACCAGAGCCGCATGAAGACCGCCGACCTTTCTACTGGCGAAGAGGTTGCGACGTTCAATAAGCTTCAGGAGGACATCCGCGGGGCGGGCGTAGACATCAGCTGCGATTTCGTTTCCACGGTTCTTGAGCTCTCGGAGCCCACGCTGGACGATACCATGCCGGACACCGAGCGGCTGGCGCTTGCCGCGCAGGAGGCGTTTGACGGCTGCACGGAAGTCAAGCTCACGTATCATACGGTCAAGAAGCTTGCCAAGACGCTCCGCGATGCGAATTTCAAGGTGCAGATTGCAGGCACGCTCGACATGGGCGTTCTGACCGTCATGGATGTGACCGGAAAGCTCGATGCGCCCATGATCGGCTGCGCGATTGATATCGGCACGACGACGGTTACGGGCGTGCTTCTCAATCTCGAGACCGGCGAGGTCGTCGCGAAGGCCTCTTCGGGTAACGGCCAGATCCGCTACGGCGCGGACGTCATCAACCGCATCATCGAGCAGTCGAAGCCCGGCGGCGTGAAGCGCCTGCAGGACGCGATTTTAAAGGAAACGCTGGTTCCGCTGACGGCTGTCATGTGCAAATCTGCGGGTATTACGGCAGAACGGATCTTACGGGCAGCGGTCGCGTCCAACACGACGATGAACCATCTGCTGCTCGGTGTGGACGCGAACCCCGTGCGCATGGAGCCCTATATCCCGACGTTCTTCCAGTGGCGCGGGATGGTCGCAAAAGACCTCGGCTTCGTCGCGAATCCCGACGCGGAGGTTCTCGTTGCGCCGAACATCGGCTCGTACGTTGGCGGCGATATCACTGCGGGCACATTTGCAAGCTTAATTTGGAACAAGGACGAATTCTCACTCTTTATTGACCTCGGCACAAACGGTGAGCTTGTCTTCGGCAACCGCGACTTTATGATGTCCTGCGCCTGCTCGGCGGGTCCCGCGTTTGAAGGCGGCGACATTTCCTGCGGCATGCGCGCAACGGACGGCGCGGTCGAGGCCGTGTCCATTGACAAAGATACCATGGAGCCGAAGCTCACCATTGTCGGTGACGAAGGTCAGAAGCCTGTCGGCATCTGCGGCTCGGGTATCATCGACGTGATCGCCGAGCTCTACCGTACCTCGATCATCTCCTCGAAGGGCAAGTTCGTCCGCGAGGGCGGCAGAGTCGCCCACGACGAGCACGGCATGGGCCGCTATATTTTGGCGAGACCCGATGAGAGCGAGACCGGCCGCGAAATTTCGATCACCGAGGTCGACATCGACTCGTTCATCCGCGCAAAGGGCGCCATCTTCTCGGCCATCAACATCATGCTGTCTAGTCTTGATATGGACGTTTCGGTTCTCGAGCACGTCTATGTTGCGGGCGGCATCGGCTCGGGCATTAACATGGAAAACGCCGTGCGCATCGGCA